>ERZ779890.1041-NODE-1041-length-29543-cov-6.952014_pt1 | contig 29543 bp, 23 predicted proteins | sample MGYA00511553_ERZ779890 | MGnify/ENA primary metagenome ERZ779890 (study PRJEB29588, sample SAMEA2152064) | human gut metagenome | biome: human gut; feature: human-associated habitat; material: faeces | place: Denmark | collected 2008/2010 ... | reverse complement strand
AGCCGCTCGTGGCGCTGGTGCTGGAGCCGCCGCTTCGCTGGTCGGTGTTGTAGAAACCGCTGCCCTCAAACTTAATGCCGCTGGCCGAGAACGTCTTGGCCGCCGGGGCACCGCAGCTCGGGCACACGACCTCGGGAGTCTCAGACATGGGATGCTCAACCTCAAACACGTTGCCGCAGCTCGAGCACTTGTAATCGTAGCGCGCCATAATACTTCCTTTTCAGCACAAAGCGGGCAGATTACTCTGCCCGCAAAAATTCAAACGTTTGTAACTGTACCCTATATCGGGGGTTTTATCACGCTTCGCCCCAGAATCTATGGTTGTTGCGCAGGAGCTGTGCGGTTTTGTCCTCAGCGGCTGCAATGTCCGCCTCGTCGGCCTGCCAGGTCCAGTTGCCCGTGGCCACGCCCGGAACGTTCATGCGCGCGTCGTCGCCAAGCCCCAGGACATCCTGCAGTGGCATCATCACCAGGGGAGCGTCGCTTGCCAGCGCGTCGCTCATCAGCTTGGCCGCCACCTCAACACCGCTCGGTTTATCGCCGCCCGCAAAGGTACGGGTGCACCAACCGGCCAGCGTCGACGTATCGTGCGTCGAGGTGTACAGAATCTTGCCGGGCGTGGGATGCACACCGCAACGGACGTCGTAGTCGCTAAACTCCAGCACGTCCATGCCGGGGAAGCCGCAGGTCGAAGCCATCGCACGAACACCGGGCGTCAGATAGCCCAGATCCTCGGCGATAAAGTTGAGCGGACCAAGCTCGTCGTAGGCGGTCTGGAACAGGTCCTTGCCCGGGCCCGCCAGCCAGCGGCCGTCGGCGCATGCCTTGCCCGCGGGAATGCTGTAATAGCTGTGGAATCCCAGGAAGTGATCCAGGCGCACGCGGTCGTAGAGCGAAAACGCACGACGCAGGCGATCCATCCACCAGCTATAGCCGTTCTGCTTCATGTGGTCCCAGCGGAACGTCGGGTTGCCCCACACCTGGCCCTCGGGTGCAAAGTTGTCGGGCGGCGCACCGGAAATCTCGATTGCCTTGCCGGTATCGGACAGCCAGAAGTTCTCGGGTTCGCTCCACGCATCTGCCGAATCGTCGGACACGTACATAGGAATATCGCCGATAACCTCGATGCCCTTCTTGTGCGCATAGTTCATGAGCTCGCACCAAGCCAGGTCAAAACGGTACTGCATGTACGCCTGAAGCTCGGCCTCGTTGTGGAAGCGCTTGTCGTCGATCAGATGCTCGTTGTAGCGCGCGACATCTGCCGGCCAATCGTGGCGCGACTCGCCCTCAAAGTACTTCTTAACGGCCATGTAGACGCAGTACTTCTCGAGCCAATCGGCATTGCGATGCTTAAACGCTGTGTACAGCGGATCGGCATCCTCGCCGCCGCGGGCCTTCCAGGTCTCAAAGTCGGCTGCCAGCTCCTCGTGGCTCTCGGGTAGCAGGTCGATATTGCCTGCAAAGGCCGAAGGACCAGCGTAAGGGGAGCGGAAGAAGTCCGTGGGGTTGACGGGGAGAACCTGCCAGTAGCGCATGCCCATGGCGGCCAGATGGTCGATAAAGCGACGCGTGGGCGCGCCGATCGTACCGGGCTTGCCGTCGTCGGTCGGCACCGATGTGATATGACACACAACACCCGCACCGTGATCGAGCGGCTCCTGCAGGCGCTGCTCGGCATGGTGATAGATGATCGACGAGCCCAGCGGATAAAGATCGAGCGTGACCGTGCCGTTGTGGATCTCGCACTCGTGACCGCTAATAACATCGCTCGCGCATTCGCCGAGCGCCGGAATCGTCACACGATGCGAATTGCGCAGGCTGCGGTTGATGATGACGGTCGCGGACTCGCCGTCTTTACCGGTACGGTTGTAGGCCAGCACCTCGTCATTGAGCGCGAAGGCCTTGATCTCGCCATCGATCATAAACGGCAGCGCGCGGCGCACGGCCGAGGCATTCTTGACGATCGCGAACGTATCGAAGTCGTGCAGGTTTTCCTTGGTCGGCATGGTGCGGCGATTGCCCGGATCGGTGAGACCCTCCAAGCCGTACTCGTCACCGTAATAGATTGAGGGAACGCCCGGGAACGTCATCTGCATGAGCGTCGCCAGCCAAAAGCGGCTCTTGGCCAGGCCCATGGAGTTCTCGTCCAGGCGCCATTTGCTGCGCTCACTCTCGGGCAGCTGCGACTCGTCAGGGCCGCCGCCGAGCACAGAGATAATGCGCGGACGGTCGTGGCTCGAAAGCAGATTAAGCGCGCAAGACAGGGCCTCACGCGGATAGTTCTCGCGCAAGGTCTCGATATCCTCGGCAGCTTGGTAGGCGTTTTTGTAGCCCATCAAAAAGCCGATGACCATATCGCGGAAGGGGTAATCCATGGCCGAGTCGAGCTCAGAGCCTTGCAGATAGCGACGCAGATGACCGTAGCTGATCTTGTTGGAGGCATCTTCCCAGACCTCGCCGAGAAGCAGCGCGTCGGGCTTCTCGGCGAGCACAGCTTTTTTGATCTCAGCTAGGAAATCGTCGGAAAGCTCGTCGGCCACATCCAGGCGCCAACCGTGAGCGCCGGCGCGCAGCCATTTGCGGATCACGCCGTCCTTGCCCAGGAGCCTCTCGCGTACCAGTTCGGAGCTCTCATTGATGGCGGGCATATTGCCCACGCCCCACCAGCAGTCGTACGAGCCGTCCTCGTGGAAATAAAACGCATCACGCCACGGCGAATCCTCGCTCTGCCACGCGCCCACGCCGGGGTAGTTGCCGTAGCGGTTGAAGTAGATCGAATCGTCGCCCGTGTGGTTGAACACACCGTCCAGAATGATGGAAATGCCCAGCTTCTCGGCCGCCTCGCACAGCTCGGTAAAGTCCTGCTCAGTGCCCAGGATCGGGTCGATCTTGCTGTAATCGGCCGTGTCGTAGCGGTGGTTGCTCGCTGCTTCGAAAATGGGGTTGAGGTAGATGGCTGTAAAGCCCAGCTCGGCGATACGAGGCAGGTCTTCTTGGATGCCCTTGAGCGAGCCGCCGTAGAAGTCCCAGGTCTTGATGGAGCCGTCCTCGGCGCGCTCGTACACAGGCGGCTCGTTCCAGTCCTCGACCATGCGGCGCTGAATACCCTTACGCGGTTTTTCGACCTCGGCCAGCGTGCGCTCGCGCCAGTGCTCGTCGCGGGCATAGCGATCGGGGAAGATCTGGTAGACCATACCGCGCTCGTACCAGGTGGGACGGTTCTCACGGTGTTTGTAGACGGTGACCTGGAATGACGGCACCTCGGCGTAGTCGTAGGTTACGCCTTCGCCGCCGGTGCGGCCCTGTGGTGCGCCCAGGCGAACCTCGGGCTGGCCCTCGATATTGCAGATAAAGCTGTACCAGATAAGACATGGTTCAGTGCACTTGAGTTCTACGCTAAATATGCCGTCGCCCTCGTGCGCCATGGGATACAGAGACTCACCGATTTCATCGACCCAGGTACGCAGGGTAAGCGTTGCCTGGTTGGGGTCGGCATCCTCCAAAATCACCGATAGCGTAACGGAAGTTCCAGTGGTCACAGCGCCAAACGGAGTGCGAAACTGCGGTAGACGGCTGTTGTGTATCAATCTCATAATACGGTCCAGTTCAATAGAATCACGGCCTGCGGGCCATGGGCTTTACGCACAGGATGTAAGTATATCTGTTGTACACAGGCTGTATAAACAACATCCGTTTACCATCGGCGAACGGTTGTGCTAGAAAATCGTTTTACCAACTACTTACAGAGAAGGGGCGCCCGGTTGGAGCGCCCCTTGCTTAGGGTTTGATTAGGTTTTGGATCGTCTATGTGCTAGCGGCGCTTGCGGGTGGCCGTGGCCTTGCGGACGGACGTTTTCTTGGTCGGAGCCTTTTCCTCGGCCGGAGCGGCGGGGGAGACCGGGGTCTCCTTAGCGGGCTCGGGCTTGGTCTCTGCCTTCGGGGCGGCCTTTACCTCGGCCTTGGGCTCCTCTTTGGCAGCGGCGGGCTTAGTCTCTGCCTTGGGAGTTGCGGCCTTTGCCGTGGTCTTCTTGGTCGTCGTGCTGCGCTTGCGCGTGGTGGTCTTGGCGGCGGGCTTGGCCTCGACGGTTGCCTCCGCCTTGGACTCGGCAGGCGTTTCCTCGACCTTGGCAGCCGGCTTTGTAGCCGTCTTGGGGGCCGACTTCGTTGCAGTGGCCTTGGCGGTCGTCGACTTGGTTGCCGTAGCCTTCTTGGTGGCAGTGGTCTTGGTCGCGCTCTTGGTCGTGGTCGTCTTCTTGGCAGCGGTCTTGGCCGGAGCCTTAGCGGCCGGCTTGGCCTCGGCGGTCTCGGCCTTTACCTCGGGGGTTGCCTCGGCCTCGGCGGCCTTCTTGGCAGCGGTGGTCGTGCGCTTGCGCGTGGTCGTTGCCTTGGCAGCAGTCGTCTTTGCTGCGGCGGTCTTGGTGGCAATAGCCTTGGTCGTCGTAACCTTCTTAGCGGTCGTCTTGCGGGTCGTGGTCTTCTTAGCTGCGGACTTTGCAGCGGGCTTGGCCTCAGCCTTTGCCTCAGGAGCAACCTCAGCCTTCACCTCAGGCTCGGCCTTTGCGGGCTCAGCCTCAACCGGCTTCTCCTCGGCCTTGGGCTCCTCAGCGGCCACCGGCTCAGCAACAGCCTCAGGCTCGTCGACAACAGCCGCCGGCCTCTCAATCTCCGGATGCATAAAGAAGTACAGGTCCAGATACTTATCGGCCGAGCGCGTCCAGCTAAAGTCCTGGCTCATGGCCTGCGTGACCAGCTGGTTCCAGGCCTCGCGGTTATCCCAGAACAGACGCGCCGCGCGGAATACCGCATCGCCCATCTCGTCGCCGTTAAAGTTGCTAAACGAGAAACCCGTGCCCTCGCCGGTAAACTCGTTGTACGGGATCACGGTGTCCTTAAGGCCACCGGTCTCGCGCACGATGGGCAGCGTGCCGTAGCGCATGGCGATGATCTGCGACAGGCCGCAGGGCTCAAACTTCGAAGGCATCAGGAACATGTCGGCGGCAGCATACATGCGCTGCGACAGCGCCGGATCGAACTCGATGCGCGCGGCCATAGTGCCGGGGTACTTGTCCTGGAAGTAGCGCAGACCGTCCTCGTAGTCGCGGTCACCGGTGCCCAGCACCGCCACCTGCACGCCGCCGGCCAGGATGCGGTCGAGTGCGTACATGACCAGGTCCATGCCCTTCTGGCGCGTCAGGCGCGTGACCATGACCATAAGCGGACGATCGTCGCGAACCTCGAGCCCCAGCTCCTCCTGCAGCTTGGCCTTGCACACGGCCTTGCCGGAGCGGTCCTCGACGGTGTAGTTGGCGGCAATGCGTTTGTCGGTCGCCGGGTCAAAGCCCGCCACGTCAATGCCGTTCAAAATGCCCTGCAGCGCATAGGAGCGCTCGCGCAGCACACCGTCCAGGCCCTCGCCAAATTCGGGCGTCTGGATCTCGTTGGCATAGGTGGGGCTCACCGTAGTGATGGCGTCGGCATAACGTAGGGCGCCCAGCATGTAGTTGATGCTGCAGGCGTCGCAACGCAGCTGCGAAGCGGCCGCCGGAATGTGCGCCACACCCAGGATGTCCTCCATCACGGTATCGCTAAACTGGCCCTGGAACGCCACGTTGTGGATCGAGAACACGGTCTTGACGCGGTCGTACAGCGGCAGGCCCTGGTAGAACTCGCGCAAAAACACGGGCGCCAGTGCCGTCTGCCAGTCGTTGCAGTGCAGGATGTCGCACTCAAAGCCGGCCGGCAGGTGCTGCAGGCTCTCGGTGATGGCCTTGGAGAAGAACGCAAAACGCTCGCCGTCGTCAAAGAAGCCGTACGGATAGTCGCGCGCAAAGTAGCGCTCGTTGTCGATGAACATATAGGTGACGCCGTCGTGCTCGAGCTTCTCGAGTCCGCAGTACTCATTGCGCCAGCCCAGGCTCACGTAAAAGTCGCAGAAGTGCTCCATCTGCGCTTTGTACTCGTCCTTGATGGTGGCGTACTTGGGCACCATCACGATGACTTCGGCGCCGGCGCGCACAAGCGCCGCAGGCAGCGAGCCCGCTACGTCGCCCAGGCCACCGGTCTTCACAAACGGTGCGCACTCGGCCGAGGCAAACACGATCTGCATCTTTTTGCTGGAATCAGCCATATTGTCTCCCATGTTGTTATTCGAGAATAGCCGCCAGGCGCGAACCGGGCGGCTATTCTACATGTTACGAGCGATGTTGCGGTGCCAACGTTAACGTACGATGGTGGTATCGGAAGTTAACGGAGCCTTGCCCAGCACCAGGATGTTTTCGGGCGTGCCGCGAAGCTCGGTGTTGGTGGGAACCACGTTGTTCTTGTCCAGGATGGCGTTCTCAACACGGGCGCCGCTCTTGATGATGCAGCTCTGGTTGATGATCGAGTTGGTCACCGAGGCGCCTTCCTCGACCACGACGCCGCGCGACAGGATCGAGTTGCGCACGGTTCCCTTGATGATGCAGCCTGCCGAGATGATCGAGTTGCAGGCGTGGCTGCCGGTCGCGTAGCGCGAAGGCGGCACGTCGTGGGCCTTGGTCAGGATCGGGCGCTCGGGGTCAAAGAGCTGGTCGGCCACGGTCTGATCGAGCAGGTCCATGCTGCGGCGATACAGCGACTTCTCGCTAAACACGCCCACGACCTCGCCCTTGTACTCGTAGCTGCACACGTCGATGTTGCCAAAGTCGCCCTGGAGTGCCTCGAGCAGGTCCAGATAGTCGGCGGCCTGGTAGTGGTCGATAATCTCGAGCAACGTCTCGCGGTTGACGATGCAGCAGTCCATAGAGGCGTTGTCACCGTACACGACGCCGGCGCTCACGCCCGTCAGACGGCCGTTCTCGTTAATTTCGAGTTTGGTCTCGTCGTCGACGTTGCGCGTGGCCTTGCAGTACACCACGGTCATCTGGGCACCGGAGTTCTCGTGCGCATCGATGATGGTGTTGAGGTCCATGTTAAAGATGATGTTGGTGCCCATCATCACAACATAGGGCTTGTCCGAGCGCTGGAACAGCGTCTTGTTGGAGATGATGTCGCGCAGCAGGAAGCGCATGCCGCCCTTGGTGGTGCCATAAGCGTTGCCGGGAACCATGAACAGGCCGCCCTTCTTGCGGTCCAGGCCCCAGTCCTTGCCCGAGCCCACGTGGTCGATCAGAGAACGGTAGTTACCCGGCATGACGACGCCGACGGTCTTAATGCCGGCATTCATCATGTTGGACAGCGGGAAGTCGATCAGGCGGTAGCGACCCAAAAACGGAACGGACGCGATGGGGCGATCCTTGAGCAGCACGCTGCCGTAAGTCGAAGAGTAGTTAGCGGTGATATAACCGATGGCCTTGCGATTGATCATCGGATCATTCCCCCTTCCCGATAACGACGTCATTTCCAACGACGGCCGTATCCTTGGTGGTATCGACAGAGCCGAGCTTCACGCCCTCTTCGACCGTGGAGTTCTCGCCCAAAATAGCGCGGCAGATGTGCGCGCCGCTCTTAACGTGCGCACCCGGCAGCAGCACGGAGTCCTCGACCACGGCGCGCTCCTCGATGATGACATCGGTCGAAAGGATCGAGTGGCGAGCGGTACCGTAGATCTTGCATCCGTTGGAGACCAGACAGTCGTCCAGGCGACCATCCGGACCAATGTAGTGCGGCGGGCGCGTGGTGATGTTGGACATGATGGGGAAGTGCTTGTCAAACAGATCGAACTCGGGGTTGTTGCCCAGCAGGTCCATCGAGGTCTCGTGGAAGCTGGCGATGGTGCCAACATCCTTCCAAAAGCCGTGGAACTCGTAGCTGTACAGGCGCTTGTTCTCGCCGAGCAGCTTGGGGATGATGTCCTTGCCAAAGTCGTGGCTCGAGCGCTGGTCCAGAGCGTCCTCCTCGAGCGCCTCGATCAGGACGTCGGCCGAGAAGATGTAGATGCCCATGGACGCGAGGTTCGAATCGGGCTTATCGGGCTTCTCGGTGAACTTGGTGATGCGGCCGTCCTCGGGGTCGGTGGTCAGGATGCCAAAGCGGCTGGCCTCCTCCCACGGCACGGGCATAACGCTCACCGTGAGGTCGGCGTTGTTCTCAATGTGCGTCTTGAGCATCTTGCGGTAGTCCATGCGATACAGGTGATCGCCCGAAAGAATCAGGACGTACTTGGGGTCGTTGGCCTTGATGTAGTCCAGGTTCTGCGTAATGGCGTCTGCCGTGCCCGCATACCAGGCGCCACCGGTCTGCGTCTCGTACGGCGGCAGGATCGACACGCCGCCGTCACGGCTGTCCAGATCCCAAGCCTCGCCGGAGCCCACATAGGCATGCAGCAGGTAGGGGCGGTACTGCGTCAGAACGCCCACCGTGTCGATGCCCGAGTTGGAGCAGTTGGAGAGCGAAAAGTCGATAATGCGGAACTTGCCACCAAAGCTAACCGCCGGCTTAGCGATCTTTTGGGTGAGTGCCCCCAATCGGCTGCCCTGTCCTCCTGCGAGGAGCATCGCGATGCATTCTTTCTTACTCATCGATTTCTCCTTCTGTCATCGATGTTCCTAAACCCATTAGCGACGGGCGCGGCGCAACGTCGCACCCGTCGAGTAATGCCGTGCTGGCATAGGGAGCTCGCGCGCCTTTACGCGTGCCAGATCTCGTCGCGGTACTCGCGAATGGTGCGGTCGCTCGAGAACCAGCCCGAGGAAGCGGTGTTGAGCAGCGCCTTGCGGTTCCAGGTCTCCTGGTCGCTGTAACTGTTCGTGAGCTTCTCCCAGGCGTCTACGTAGCTGCGGAAATCGGCCATAACCAGGTCGGGGTCGTTGTTGTTCATGAGCTCGTTGTAGATGCTCTCGAAGTTGCCCGAAAGACCCGCAAAGGTGTTGTCCTTGAGCTCGTCCATCACGCGGCCCAGGCGCTCGCGGTCACCGTTGAGGGTATCCCATGCAAAGTAGCTGTTGGATGCCCAAAGCTGCTCGACCTCGGGAGCGGTCAGGCCAAAGATGGCCTCGTTCTCGCGTCCGGCCAGGTCGGCGATCTCGATGTTGGCGCCGTCGAGGGTGCCCAGCGTAATGGCGCCGTTCATCATGAGCTTCATGTTGGACGTGCCCGAGGCCTCCTTGCCGGCCGTGGAGATCTGCTCCGAAATCTCGGCGGCGGGGTAGATGAGCTGGGCGTTGCTCACACGGAAGTTGGGGATAAAGCAGACCTTCATGACCTCGTTGACGCGGGCGTCGTTGTTGATGACCTCGGCGACGGAGTTGATCAGGCGGATGGTCTCCTTGGCGAAGGTGTAGCTCGAGGCGGCCTTGCCGCTAAAGATGAAGGTCGTCGGCGTCACGTGGAAGTTGGGATCGGCGATGCGACGGTTGTAGATGTCCATCACCTTCATGATGTTCATAAGCTGGCGCTTGTAGGCATGGAAGCGCTTCACCTGAACATCGAAGACGGTATTGGGGTCGATGACCAGACCGGTCTCGGCCTTAACGTAGGCGGCCAGGCGCTCCTTGTTGGCGCGCTTGGAGGCACCCACGGCCTTCAGGAACTCGGTGTCGTTCTGGAACTCCTTGAGCTTCTCCAGCTCAAAGGCGTCCTTAAGCCAGCCGTCGCCAATGGCCTCGGTCACGAGCTTGGCATAGGTGGGGTTGGCCTCGGCAAAGAAGCGACGGTGCGAGATGCCGTTGGTCTTGTTGTTGAACTTCTCGGGCGTCAGGGCATAGAAATCCTTGAGCACGATGTTTTTGATGATGTCGGAGTGGATCTTGGCCACGCCGTTGACGCTGTGGCTGCAGATCACGGACAGGTTGGCCATGCGAATCTCGCCGTCCCATAGGATGGCAGTCTGGCGCAGACGTTCCTGCCAGCCCTCCTGCGTGGTGTCGAACGACTCGTGCCAACGACGGCTGATCTCGTCGATGATCTGGTACACGCGGGGGAGGAGCTTGGAGAACGTGCCGATGGGCCACTTCTCCAGAGCCTCGGGCAGGATGGTGTGGTTGGTGTAGCTCACGACCTGCGTCACGATGTTCCAGGCGTCGTCCCACTCGAGCTTCTTCTCGTCGATGAGGATGCGCATGAGCTCGGGGCCGCACATGGCGGGGTGGGTATCGTTGGTATGGATGGCCACAAACAGCGGCAGCAGCTCCCAGTTAGCGCCGTGCTCCTTCTCAAAGGTTTCGAGCAGGCTGTAGATGCCGGCCGACACAAACAGGTACTCCTGCTTCAGGCGCAGCAGACGGCCGTGCTCGCCGGCGTCGTTGGGGTAGAGGATGGCGCTGATGGCCTCGGCCTCGGCGCGCTCGGCATCGGCCAGGGCATAGTCGCCGCGGTTGAAGGCCTCCAGATCGAAGTGCTCCTCGACAGGCTCTGCGGCCCAGACGCGCAGCTTGTTGACGGTCTCGCCGGCGTAGCCCACGACGGGGATGTCATAAGGGACGGCAAGAATATCCTGCGTGTCCACCGTGCGGTAGAACGTGCGGCCGTTCTCCTCAAAGCCCTCAACGTGACCGCCAAACTTAATGGTCACGGCCTTGTCCTGACGGCGGACCTCCCAGGGATAGCCATGGGTGAGCCACTCGTCGGTGGCCTCGACCTGGCTACCGTTGACGATCTCCTGCTTAAACAGGCCGTAACGGTAGCGCATGCCGTTGCCGTAGCCGGCGATGCCCTCGGCTGCCATGGAATCCAGGAAGCATGCGGCCAGACGGCCCAGGCCACCGTTGCCCAGCGCCGGATCGGGCTCCTGGTTCTCGATGACGGACAGGTCAAAGCCCATGTCATCGAGCGCCTCGGCGACCATGTCGCGCACGCCAAAGTTGAGCAGGTAGTTGTCGAGCAGGCGGCCGATCAAAAACTCGATCGAGAAGTAGTACACGCGCTTCTTGCCCTCGGCGGTGGCGCGGGCGTCACTCTTGGTGGCAACGGTGCGTGCCTTCTCGGCCACGAGCTTGGCCAGGGCGTTAAAGCGGTCGAGGTCGCTGGCGGCCTCGACGCTCTTGCCGCTGATGCTCATGACGGCATCGCGATAGAGCTCGGTAAACTCCTGCTTGTTGTCGAAGATCTTATTCATACGTTCCTTTCCCCCGGGGATGTTTCTCCCGGAACGGTTATGACTTGTATCCTACGCCCTCACGGGGCGGGTAATTACAGTGGTAACGCCTTTGTTACGCTTTCTTGGCAGGAGCCTTAACAGCAGCTGCCTTGGCCTTGGGAGCAGCCTTTTTGGTGGTTGCCTTCTTGGTCGTGGTCTTGGAAGCGGGCTTGGCAGCAGACTTGGTTGCCTTCTCCTTGGCCGGAGTCTTCTTGGCGGCTGCGGGCTTGGGCTTTACAGAGGACGTGCGCTTGCGCGTCGCCTTCTTGGGCGCAGCCTTGGGGGCCTCAACCACAGGCGGCTTATAGCTACTCGGTCCGCGGCGCTTAAGCACCACGCCAGCCAGGCCGGGCACCTTGATCTCAATGGAGTCCATCTGCCCGTTCCAGGGATAGGGCTCGCTCGAGCAGGTGTAGGGCTCCTCACCCGCATAGCCGCTGCCGCCAAACTCGGGACGATCGGAATCAAAGATGACCTCCCAGTCACCCTCGCGCGGCACGCCCACGCGGAAGTTCTCGTAGCTCGCCGGGTCAAAGTTGATCAGGATCACCAGGTCGTCATCGACGTCCTCGCCCTGGCGCACAAAGCTCACGATGGACTGCTTAGAGTTGTCCGCGTCGATCCAGGTAAAGCCGTCGTCGGTGTAGCCGCGCTCGTACAGGGCGGGCTCGGCGGTGTACAGGTGGTTGAGTGCCTTGATAAAAGCCTGATGATGACGGTGGGTCTCGTACTCCTCGGTTAGGAACCACTGGATGGACTCGTAGTAGCGCCATTCAATAAACTGGCCGATCTCGTTGCCCATAAAGTTGAGCTTGGCACCGGGATGCGTCATCTGGTAGAAGGCCAGCGTGCGTAGGCCGGCAAACTGGCGCCACCAGTCGCCCGGCATGCGGCCGATCAGCGAGCACTTGCCGTGCACGACCTCGTCGTGGCTCAGCGGGCAAATAAAGTTCTCGGTAAAGGCATACATGATGGAGAACGTGAGAAGGCCGTGGTTGCCGGGGCGCCACGGAAAATCGGTCTGCATGTAGTGCAGGGTGTCGTTCATCCAGCCCATGTCCCACTTGTAGTGGAAGCCCAGGCCGCCGTCCTGCGGCGGGTAGGTCACGAGCGGCCACGCGGTGGACTCCTCGGCCATCATCATCACATCGGGGAAGTGAGCCTCCACGGCGCAGTTGACCTGGCGGATAAACGCGCTGGCGTCCAGGTCCTCCTCGGTTCCGTACTTGTTGAACTTCTTTTGCCCCGGATCATCGATGCCAAAGTTGAGGTACAGCATACTGGACACGCCGTCCATGCGAATGCCGTCAACGTGGAAGTTCTCGAGCCAATACAGCACGTTAGAGACCAGGAAGGAGCGTACCTCGCCGCGGGAGAAGTCAAACTTGTGCGTGCCCCAGTTGGGATGAATCTCGTGCTCAAACAGCATGTGGCCGTTAAAGGTGGCAAGGCCGTGGGAGTCGGCGCAAAAACCGCCGGGCACCCAGTCCATGATCACGCCGATGCCCGCCTCGTGGCACGCATCGATAAAGTGCATAAGCTGCTGCGGGTTGCCGTAGCGCGATGTGGCGGCATAGTAGCCGGTCGTCTGGTAGCCCCAGGAGCCGTCGAAGGGATGTTCCATGAGCGGCATGACCTCGATATGCGTATAGCCCATATCGCGCACGTAGTCCACGAGCTCCACTGACAGGTCGTCGTAGGTGTAGAACTCGCCGCGCTGCGCGGGGAAGGGATCCATGGGACCGGGGTAGTTGCCGTACTCGTCCGGCTCGCCCTGCGGCGCGTCGCCGTGGCGCTTCCACGAGCCAATATGCACCTCGTAGATGTTGAGCGGCTGCGACATGTGGTTGTGGCCGGCGCGGCGCTTGAGCCACGCGGCGTCGTTCCACTTGTAGCCCTCGAGGGTCCACAGCACGCTGGCAGTACCCGGAGGGCACTCGGCCTTAAAGGCATACGGATCGGCCTTGTAGAGCTTTTCGCCCTCGTTGGTCTCGATGAGGTATTTATAAAGCTGGCCCTGCTCGGCACCAGGAATAAAGCCTTCCCAAATAGCGCTCGTATGCACGGGCACCAGCGGGTTGGCTTCCTCATCCCAGTCGTTAAATTCGCCAATGACATGGACACTCTTTACGTCGGGCGCCCAAACGCAAAAGCGCCAGCCGCGCGTGCGCTGCTGCGTGTCGGGATGCGCGCCCATCTTTTCCCAGCTGCGCTCCCACATTCCAATGCCAAACAGGTAGACATCGTCCTTGGAGAGCTCCGGTGCGTGCGGAGCCGGTTTGCGGGTTGCGGGCTTTTTAGCCGTTGGCTTTAGCTTTGTATGGCTCACGTTTGATCCCATCATGACGCGGCAGCGTGTTGCCTTGGTGACTAGATGCGAAAGGTCCAAGGCTGCACGAATCGAAGGGACGGCGATAGTTCTGTGATTCGTTCCACCTCGCGTGCTCGGTGGAACTTTCGGCAGAAACTACGATAACACCTGTGCGTTAGTTTTATGGACGAAAGCGGATTTGCTGGGGCGTTTAATCGGTAAGCGACATGTTTATACCACTGGCAGAATTGCCGTGGTAAAACTCTTGACAGTTTTACCAATTTGGGTTTCAAAATTGTTTGGCTGACGTTTGGTAAAACGTTTTTAGCAGGATGTTTACCATTTGATATCGAAAGGTTCGTTTATGTCCCATACCGCCGCTCCCAAGGTTGCTTTTATTTTCGATTGCGACGGCACACTGGTTAATAGCACCCCCGTTTGGGCCTATGCCCAGCCCGAGTTATTGCACCGCCACGGAGTTGACGTGACGGTCGACGATTTTGCCCAGTTTGAGCATTTGTCGCTCGAGGATGAGTGCCAGGCCTACCACGACACCTGGGGCATTGGAGCGAATGGCGAGGAACTGTATCGCGAGCTGGGCGACATCCTGATCGATGGCTACTCCAAGGTGCCGCCACGCGAGGGGCTCCTGGCATTTTTGGAGCAGGCGAAGGCGGCGGGTATTGCCATGTGCGTGGCTACGTCCACTCCGGCCGAGCTGGTGCAGTCTGCGCTCGCAGGTGCCGGGCTCGACGCTTACATGGAGTTTGTTACCACGACGGGTGAGGCAGGACGCTCCAAGCAGTTCCCCGATGTGTACGAGCTGGCTCTGCGCCGCTTGGAGGAGCGCCACGAGTGCAAGTTTGAGCGCGCTTGGGTGTTTGAGGACGCGGTCTTTGGCCTTAAGAGCTCTGGCGCCGCAGGCTTTAAGCGTGTGGGCATCTATGACCCGCACGGCCGCATGAAGCGCGACGATGTCCGCGACAACTGCGATATCTTTATCGACAGCTACGAGGAGCTTGACCTGACCCGCGTGCTTTCGTTTGAGGGATAGGCGAGGGCTGTGGCTTGCAAGGTATTAGTGGTCTGCGGATCGCCCGTGGTGGCGAGCGCGGATCTGTTGCGTAGGCTAGCAGGGGAGTGCGACCACGTTGTCGCCGTGGACCGCGGCCTGGATGCCCTTCTGGGTGCCGGCCTGGGCTGCGACGTGTATGTAGGAGATGCCGACACAGTGAGCGATGCAGGTCGCGCGCTGGTCGATGCCGCCACCGACTTTGAAGTTGAGCGCCATGATCCGTACAAGGACTATACCGATCTGGCGCTGGCTCTCTGTTCCGTCCGCCGTCGCTGGGCGGGTGCCGAAGTGGTTGCGACCTGCGCTACGGGCGGCCGTCCGGACATGGCGCTTTCCGTACTGGGCCTGCTCGCAGGCTACGAGGATGCCCCTGTCTGGATTGCCGAGGACAAGATTGTCGCCCGCATCCTTCGCGCAGGCGAATCGTGGACCATCGAGGGTGCCGAAGGCAAGACGTTCTCCATCATCGCCATTGCCCCCGGGACGGTGGTAAGCGAACACGGCCTAGAGTGGGAGCTAGACCACAGCCCCCTGGGCCTGTTGGCAGACACAGGCATCTCTAATGTCGTTAGGAAAACGGCCAAGATCCAAGTCCATCAAGGCGTCGCAATCGGTTATTTGCTGCATCAGGGTTTTATCGGGACGGCGGATAAAAATAATCGCTCGTAAAGTGATTATTTTTGCCCCGTCCCAGGAAAACCCGTAAGAAAAAGTTTCACCAAAAACCTCTTGCATCCCCGCAAACATTCCCCTATAGTATCTCCTCGTCACGGGGGCGTAGCTCAGCTGGGAGAGCGCTTGACTGGCAGTCAAGAGGTCAGGGGTTCGATCCCCCTCGTCTCCACCATCGTGAATGAAAAGGCCTTCGGAATTTCGAAGGCCTTTTTTCATGCCAAAACACCATGCGCCACAAACCCCACCTTCGCCAAAAAAGTTGCACAATTTATTTCCCATGTCTGTACATAGTTTGTTAGACGAATGCGATCATCGGCGCAGCTCGCTGCTTCATTTAGGCTTCAGGAACGTCCCTAATCACCACCAGTACCTCAATAACCTGCATCAACGTGAACAACATCCCAAAACAACCCCCTTAAGCACGTCAAATGAACGATATGTTGTTCAACGCAGCCTAAACCAGTTTCACTAACAGCTTGTGCTAAGATACCTAACGTTACATGAGTTCAACTGCGCCCACGGCTCCAGCAAGTCTTAAAGCGCAGGGTCGATCAGCATCCGGTCGTAACGGCGGTGCCAGAAACACCACGAGCTCCAATAAAGAGGTCATGCGACCTAAATTGTTTGCATTAAGTTATTTCTAAGGTGCAAATGAGTAGTGGTTTGCATGTCAAAGCGTAGCAGTTCTGCAGCTGTTTGCGCGCGGTCCAGTTTTGTACCCGCTTGACTGGCTCGCACGCAGCCAGCTGGGGTCGCGGTCATTTTTGCGATACACGTCCGCGACTCTAGCAACTGCGCTTATGCATACCGTTCACGGTGCGGCAGAGCCACGTGCTTGTCTGACTGGGCTCAGGGTTTGAATATGGAGCGCCTTCGCGCACAAGCGCCCTGGCGAAGCCATACCAAAACCCCGTGAGCCAGACGTAAGACAGCAAGGGGGTGGTGCTCGTGTGGTATGTGATCCAGGTCATTAACGGTCGCGAAGACGTAATGCGCGAGCGCATCGAGCGTATAGTTCCGGCTGGTGCTATGCAAGAGCTCTTTTATCCCCAATTTCAAACCGAGATCAAGGTGCACGGCGAATGGGTCAATACGACCAAGCCGCTCTTTCCCGGTTATCTTATCTGCGACACGGCAAATCCCCGTACCGTGCAACAGTATCTGCTTCGCATGGACGACTTTGCCCGGGTGCTTTCCCAGGACGGTCAGTTTGTGCCGCTGGCAAAAGAAGAAGTCCAGCTTATTGGCGGTTTTACGCATAGGGGAGACCGCGTAGTGCCCATGAGCGAGGCCTTAAAAGACGGCGATCAGGTCGTAGTGACGGCAGGTCCGCTGCTGGGCCACGAAGGCCTTATCAAAACCATTAACAGACGTAAATGCACGGCTTATTTGGAGCTCGATCTGTGCGGCCGACGCGTAACCACTCGCGTTGGTCTTGCTGTGCTTTCAGCCGAGCAACGTGCAATGCGCAACCTTAAAAAGGCGATCGTCTAACTACAGGCAATCGCTGTATAGATCTAGGAGGATCCCCGATCTGGGGAAGAAGTGTTGGAGGAGAGCGTGTCGGATAAAACTCAATATGCAACGGATGCGCCTGCGGGTGCGGCGCTCATCTGTCAGGCCATGGGCCGGCGCGAGGGCGCCGGCCGCTACAAGGCCATGCAGTCCATCATGGACTGGGATCGTTCGCGCCTGATCTACCGCGCCGTTAAGCGCGCCTTCGACATCGTGTTCAGCGGTTGCGTGCTGGCCGTCATCGCCGTACCCAGCCTTGTGCTCGCCGCAGCTATTCGTCTGGAGAGCGAGGGCAACCCCTTCTACAGTCAGATCCGCGTTGGTCAGACCCGCCCCGACGGCAGCCTGTCCACTTTCCGCATGTGGAAGTTCCGAAGCATGTACAAGGACGCCGACGAGCGCCTGGTGGAGCTCAAGGAACAGAACGAGATCGCCGGCGCCATGTTCAAGATGAAGGAGGACCCGCGCGTCACCAGGATCGGCCGGTTCATCCGCAAGCACTCCATCGACGAGTTCCCGCAGTTCCTCAACGTGTTCTTGGGCCAGATGTCTGTCGTGGGCCCGCGCCCGCCGCTGCCCAACGAGGTTGCGGAGTACACCGAGTACGACCTGCAGCGTCTGGCAGTAAAACCAGGCATTACCGGCTGGTGGCAGGTCACTGAGCGCAACTCGACGGGATTCGACGGAATGGTCCGTCGTGACCTTGAATATATCGCCAAACGAGGCGCTTTCTTCGATTTGAAAATAATCCTACTCACAGTGATTGAGGTTGTCAGCGGAAATGGCGCTTGCTAAAGAGACAAGAGTGAAACACGAAGACGCCAGTTCAAGGGCTGTTCTTCCCGGGCGAATTGAAATCTTGGGCGCACCCGTCGACCCATGGACGATGGAGCAGACCGTCGAGGCGACCGACGCCCTCATCAAGGAGGGGCGCTTCGCCCACCTAATCGGCGTGAACGCCGACAAGCTGCTGCAGATGCGCGACGATCCAGAGATGGACGCATGCGTGCGCCGATGCGAAATCGTGAATGCCGATGGCGCGTCCATGGTCATGGCCGCCAGGAAGCTGGGCGTGGACCTGCCCGGGCGCGTGGCCGGAATCGACCTCATGTGGGAGTTGTGCGGACTGGCTGAGCGCGAGGGGCACAGGGTCTACCTGCTGGGCGCCAAGGCCGAGGTGGTCGCAAAAACCGCAGGGGTACTGTCCGAGAGGTATCCCAACATTGTCCTCGCTGGCTACCGTGACGGCTACTTCGGCGACGACGAGTTCGACGCCGTGATAGCCGAGGTTGAGCAGACTAAACCCGACATCGTTTTCGTAGGCATTACCTCGCCCAAGAAGGAGCGCCTGATCGAGCGTTTCCGCGAGCTGGGCGCAATGGGCGCATTCGTGGGCGTGGGCGGCTCGTTCGACGTTGTCTCCGGCAACATCCCGCGAGCCCCGATGTGGATGCAGCGCGCGAACCTGGAGTGGCTCTTCCGCATGATGCAGGAGCCTAAGCGCCTGGTGAAGCGCTATCTAGTCGGTAACACCCGTTTCTACATGCTTCTCCGCAAGGAGTCAAAGAGGAGCAAGGCCAATGTCTAAGAAGAAAGTAATGCTCGTCTTCGGCACCCGCCCGGAGGCGATCAAGATGTGCCCGCTCGTCAACGAGCTGAAGGCACGCACGGATGAGTTCGAGACCGTCGTGACCGTGACGGGGCAGCACCGCGAGATGCTCGACCAGGTGCTGCGCGTCTTCGGCGTGACTCCCGACCACGACCTTGCGATCATGAAGCCGGGCCAGACACTGTTTGACGTTACGTGCGACGTTCTGCTCAAGCTCAAGGCGGTCCTCGAGGATGAGAAGCCCGACGTGGTTCTGGTTCACGGCGACACCACGACCAGCTTTGCGGTGGCCCTCGCGTGCTTCTACCTTCAGATCCCCGTGGGCCACGTCGAGGCGGGGCTGCGCACGCACGACATCTACAGTCCCTGGCCGGAGGAGTTCAACCGCCAGGCGGTCGACATCGTGAGCGAGTACTACTTCGCCCCCACGGAGGCGAGCAAGCAGAACCTGCTCGACGAGGGCAAGCCTGAGTCCAGGATCTGGGTCACCGGCAACACCGGCATCGACGCCCTGCGCACCACCGTTCGCGATGGCTATACCCACCCCGAGCTCGAGTGGGCGGATGGCTCGCGCCTCATCCTCATCACGGCGCACCGCCGCGAGAACCTGGGAGAGCCAATGCACCGCATGTTCCGCGCCATCCGCCGCGTTATGGAGGAGCATCCCGACACCAAGGCGATCTACCCCATCCACATGAACCCGCTCGTCCGCAAGGCGGCGCACGAGGAGTTGGACGGCTTCGACCGTCTGCACATCATCGACCCGCTCGAGGTGCTCGACTTCCACAACTTCATGGCCGCGAGCCACCTCATCCTCACCGACTCTGGCGGCATCCAGGAGGAGGCGCCTAGCCTGGGCAAGCCGGTGCTCGTGATGCGCGACACAACTGAGCGCCCCGAGGGCGTGGCCGCCGGCACGCTGAAGCTCGTCGGCACCGAGGAGGACGTCATCTACCGTGAGTTCAGTTGCCTTCTCTCCGATCAGGCTGAGTACGAGGCTATGAGCCGCGCCTCGAACCCCTATGGTGACGGGCATGCGAGCGAGCGGATCGCGGACGTACTGGCGGACGGTGAATACCGTGGGTAAGATACGCGTGCTTCTCCTAGTGAACCGTTGGTACCCGGACGGTGGCGTTGAGAACTTTCTCGAGCAGCTGGTGTCTGAGACCTCGGGTTCAATCGACTACGCGATAATGTCTCTCACCACCCGCGTCGACTCCGATGCTGCCTGCATCAAGATCGGGCCGGTTCTGAGTTCCGAACGCGTGCAGGACATGTTCGCTCAAAGCTCCTCTATAGCTTCGGTCATGCGGGAGGGTCATTACGACGTCGTGCACATCCAAGCAAGCAACGGCAGTGCCTTCTTCCTTGCTGACATTGCAAAGAAAGCGGGGATCCCCCGTCGCATAATCCACTCGCACAACGCGGGGGCCGAGATTTCTGGTAACCCGTTGAAGAGGGCCGTGGGCGCAGCCTGTGCGTCGCTCTTTTCAGACGCGCCGACCGATTTGTGGGCCTGCTCGGCGAACGCTGGCGAATATCTATTTGGCAAACAACCGTTTAACGTCTACTTTAATGGTATTGATCTCGTTAGGTTCGCCTTCTCTGAGCAGAAGCGCGCAAACATACGCGGCGAGCTCGGCGTGGCTGACGGCGAGTTCCTGCTTGGTAGCATCGGCCGCATAGCCCTGCAGAAGAATCCGCTTTACCAGCTTCAGGTGTTCTCCGAGCTGCGCAAGCTCGTTCCCGGGGCTCGCTTCTGCATGGTTGGCAGCGGCGACATGGAGGTCGAACGTGATGCTGAGGCCGAGCGACTCGGTCTGGGCAGCTCGCTCATAAAGGTATCGAGGACCTCGGAAAGCGACGCCTACTATTCGGCTTTCGACGCACTGCTATTGCCCTCCCTCTTTGAGGGCCTGTCCTTCGTTGGCATCGAAGGGCAGGCTGAAGGTCTTCCCATATACGGCTCCGACGTGCTTCCTCGCGAGTTGTCCATCACTGACAGAATCTTATTCGCGTCCACCGACGAGGCGCCTTCCACCTGGGCGCGGCGTATCGCCGAGGGTATCGATAGGTATCGTATTGAAGAGCGCCCTTCGTATGCGGAAAAGATGCGCGCCGCCGGCTTCGACAGGGAGGCGTGCTTCGCAACGATTGCCATGGCCTACCGGGGTGGTGGCCGATGATACAGAGGCGCACTAAGGTCCTCATGGTGGGGCCCGCACGCAACGAGCAAGGCGGTATCGCGACCGTCATCAACGACTACTATAAGGTTGGCATCGAGGACCGCTGCGACATTACCTTTCTGCCGTGCACAGGCAAGGGGAGCAAACTTAAGAAGCTCGCGCAGGGTGTCTATGCCCTGGCGTGGGTTAAGCGACACTTGAGGGGCTTCGACGTGCTGCACGTCCACATGGGCGGCGGCAACAGCTTCGCCCGGGAGCGTTTCTTCGCCATGGCAGGTGTCGATGCCGGTGTGCCGACAATTCTGCACGTGCACGACGGCCTCTTTCGCGATACCTACGCGAATGCGCCCGAGAAGACCAGGTCGGACTACCGCAGGGTTTTCTCGGCGGTAGATAGAGTGGTCGCTCTTTCCGACTCATGGAAGGAGTACTTCTCCTCCGAGATATCAGGTTCGGACAATGTCGTTACGATTCCCAACGGTATCCACGTCCCCGAGGATGTAAACGATCACAAGGAGCCGAACACGGTGCTGTTTCTGGGACACTTCGATGACAACAAGAACGCCACCGTACTCATACGCGCGATTTCTAGGGCGCGGGAGATCGTGCCTGGTATTCGAGCATATTTCGGTGCGGACGGCGACGTGGAGGGTGCGAAGGCGCTTGTTGCCGAGCTGGGCTGCGAGGACGCGTGCTCGATCTTGGGATGGGTCGGCTCGCGGGAGAAGCAGGCGCTGCTGGACATGTGCGCAATCTACTGTCTGCCGTCCAAGAACGAGGCCTTCCCCATGGGGCTCTTGGAGGCCATGGCGAACGGCTTGGCGGTCGTTGTGACCCCCGTGGGCGGCGTGCGTGACATCGTGGAGGACGGTAAGACCGGCGTTTTCGTTCCCGTCGATGATATAGATGCCCTAGTGGAGGCGATTGTGACACTATGCCGCGATAAGAATGAGCGCACCCGCGTTGCGAAGGCGGGTGCCGACATGGTGCGCGAGAATTACAACCTCGGCGCTGTCGTGTCTGAACTTGTAGGTGTTTATGAGGAGCTTGCTGGAGGTGGAACCGTTGACGCCTAAGGTGCTGCATTACTGCTGGTTCGGAGGAAAGCCCCTACCGCAAAAAGCTCAGGCAAACGTTGAGCGCTGGCAGGAGCTTATGCCGGATTATGAGATTGTCCGATGGGATGAATCGAACTTTGACGTTGATGAGTGCCCTTATGCCCGGGACGCTTACAAGGCAGGTAAATGGGCATTTGTGAGCGACTATGCGCGCTTCAAGGTCGTTTACGACAACGGCGGTACCTATATGGACATAGGTAGTGAGCTTCTGAAGTCAATCGACCCACTTGTCAAAGAATCGGGGTTCACTGCATGTGACTATGAGTCGCATGCAGTGAGCCCCGGCCTAGTGCTCTCGGCTGGGGCTCACTCTGACTTAATCGGCGAGGTCCTTGAGTCTTACCGAAATCTTGATTTCGTGGATTCCATTGAGTTCCTGTATTCCCATACCGTTAATCACATTTTCGGTGAGGTTCTTGAACGCTATGGCTATCAGTGGGGCGTAGACGCTCTATGGGAGTATGACGGTTTTAGGGTCTATCCGAGTGAGTACTTCTGTCCAAAGCTCGACTTCGGTGGGTTTAAATGTACTAGTCGCACGTACTCCACCCATGTCAGTACCGCGAGTTGGTTGCCGGCCGGTGAGCGGTTTCGGATTGGCTTCATCAACAAGTGGGCCCCCTACGTGGGCGATTTCATTGCACGCAAGATCGCTCGTATTCTCTCGTTAACGTTATATAAGGGTGATACCCGATGATTACGGTATTCACTCCCACCTACAACAGGGCTTATTCGATAGCCCGTCTGTTCGACTCGCTTCAACGCCAGACTTGCAAGGATTTTGAGTGGGTTGTTGTGGATGATGGATCCACGGATGAGACGACTTCTTTGCTCGCAGAGCTTAAGGCAAATGCGACATTCCCCATGCATTTCGAAAGGCAGGAAAATGCCGGCAAGCATGTAGCGATTAATCGGGGAGTGAACCTTGCTCGTGGAGAATGGTTTTTTATCGTTGATTCCGATGATTGGCTACCGGATGATTCCATTGAGGTGAACTTGCGATATATCGCGCAAGTCGCTGATGACGATTCTTTTGCTGGCGTTTCCGGTGTGTGCGCGCGCGCTGACGGCTCACTGCTTCTTGGGGAGTCTGGCGTGTCTTTGAGCGACATGGATGAGAAGACGGTTGAACGGTTTACCGAGGAGTACATAGACTCTACGTCGTGTGATTTCAGGTTCAAATACAAGATGCCGGGCGACAGGGCAGAGATTGTGCGCACTGAACTAATCAAGCGTTTTCCTTTTCCGCGTTTCGAAGGCGAAAGATATCTTTCTGAATTCTATCTATGGCAGTCGATATCGGAATTGGATCTCAAGATTAGATGGTTCAATACGCCGACGTATTACGGCGACTATCTGGAAGATGGTCTTACGACCAATATGAAGGAGGTTATGCTGAAAAATCCGAGAGGGCGTTCTTTTATTGATGATTTCACGTTGGGGACTCACGTTCCGATCAAGATGAAACTGAGATCTGCTGTTAATTATCTCCGGTACGGTAGTTATGCCGGCTGTGGTATAGGTTCGCTTGTATCCAGTTCTTGCCATCCTCTGATTGTTCTACTCGCCTTGCCTTTCGCCTGTTTGTTTCCTCTTAGAGGTGATGTTGAATGACGGGAAAAACGATTTCCCTAAGAAGTCAAGTTCTTGAGACGCGTCTTTTTACTGTCGTTAATCTCATTGTTTTCTTACTTGTCGCTTCGGTATTTGCTGTTTCTTTTTATCTACGAATGGGATTGAGCTCGGAGTTTGCGTATATTAACCTATTATTTTATGTTCCTTTGATTCTTCTAGCTGCTAAATGCGGATGTCGAATCGAGATTGGGCCTTTGATGTTTTGGCTCTTTCTGCTTTCCCTTTTTTTGGTGACCGAGCGAACGGCTGGCTCTTCGTTTCGGGACGTAGCGAAATTCTCCTTTCTTTACTGTTTGCCCCTATTAGTCTGCCAGCTGAGATTTGGCTCGTCGCAGGATCAGCGTCGGGCTTTGGCCAAGGCAATAATTAGAACATCAAACGCGTTCGTATTTCTTGTCTTTGGCATTCTTGTGCTCGATTGCTTTACGGGTTCCGCTTGCATGGCGGCAATATCAAATGCGGCTATGAAAGAGATGTCTGGATGGGTTTCGCCGGAAATTTCATCGAGGCATGTCTCCATATGGGGCCATTATCTCAGCACAGCAGGGTTTTATCTCGTTTTTTACTATATGAATATTGCATACGAGCGAATCGTTGGTGAGTCGTTGGTCAACATCAAGCTCTTGTATGTAGTTGCGACATTAGGCATCCTCTCCACAGGCGGTAAAACCGCCATTGTGATTTACCTGTTATCTGTAATTTGGCTTAACACTACTAGTAAGGATGCGATAAAGAACGCGATTGCCCTGAGCGTTTTTCTTGGCGTGCTTTATTTTGTCGGCGCGTTCGATGTCGTGCTTGATCGTTTTGGTGCGTCAGATTTATCGAGTGGAAGGAACGGCTCAGTTGAGCTTGTCCTTTCTTACGAAACTCCACGTATTTTCTGCGGATACGGTGAGGGTTACACCGCGCATTTCACTTCATTTATCGACAGAGGCACGGTATCTATGTTTTCCGAGTATTCCCTCTTGACGCTCGCATTTAAATTTGGACTTGTATTTGCAGTTGGTGCAGCGTTTCTTATCTTGCTGCCATCAATTAAGACCTCTGTTGCAACGGGAAACTATTCTATTCTGTTCCTGGGAATTTTGATGCTTACTTACTTCTCGACCTTTAACGGCATGGCCAATATTCCGGATGTCTACCACGTTATGGCTTTATTTTGCTTAGTGCTTAATCTGCTGGGTGAACGCACCTCTAAAAATGACTCTGTCGACTCCGCAGTCAGTGACGTCATCGGCCCGAAGGGTTTATGAGATGGAGATGCCTTCAGTGAATTCAAACGCCCCATTAGTCAGTGTCGTGATCCCGACATATTCACGTTCTGACATGCTGACTCGGGCAATGGAAAGTGTTAATGCCCAGACTTACCCCAATATCGAGATTGTTGTCGTAGATGACAATGGTAAAGGCACGAATCAACAGCTTGAGACTCAAGCTCGTGTTCTTGCATTCGAGACTCGGCCGGGCGTTGAATTGCACTATGTCGTTCGCGAAAAAAACGGAGGCGGATCGCTTGCGCGTAACACTGGCATCGATGCCTCAAAGGCCGATTTTGTTGCCTTTCTTGACGATGATGATGAGTTTCTACCGCGCAAGCTAGAGCTGCAGATGGAACCAATGTCCGATTCTAATGTCTCGTTGACCTATGCGCACTGCAAGGGCGTCCAACCCGATGGCACAGAGATTTACTACCGCCGAGTCTGCAATGGGGTGCCTGTTTTTGAGCAGGCCTACTGCGGCTGTATTGCGGCGACGAGCCAATGGCTGGCGCGCAAGGATGCGTTACGGAGCGTCGGTTGCTTCAGCGATACGCCTGCGAAGCAGGACTCCATTCTCATGTTCAAGCTTTTGATAGCGGGCTTCCAGATCAGATGCGTCCCCGAGGTGCTCTCAGTCTACTACGATGACTTAGGGACGGTGAGGATAAGCACGAGCGGCAAGTCTTTGGCGGGGGAGCTGAACTATGATCGGCTCATACGGGAGTATTCTGGGATGTTTACGCTCAACCAAAGGCGTCGTGTAGAGCATGCGATGCACTATCGCGTCGGCATGATGCTCGTTGGAATGAACGCGAGTGCTGAGGGCGCAGTCCAGCTATTATCCTCGTTTGCGCTTGCTCCCTTTGCTTTTATACATAAAGCATATCGCGTTGTTGGTCACAATGCGAAGCAGGCTCTTAAGAAACTTAATGCTCATCGTGGTTAGGAATTGCATGTTATTAAGAAAAGCCGCTCGCTATGTTAGGCACCCTTCGCTTGTTGGGTTCGAGATTGAGAGACGTTCCAGGCTGCGTGAGGTCAGTAAATTTGATTTTCGCCCTTACACGAGCGCACCTATCAGCAATAATACATATATATCTCTTACAAGCTATGGGGCGCGTCTCAATGCGGTCCATATGGCCATCCGTTCCCTACTCATGCAATCAGTGAGACCCTCAAAGGTTCTGCTTTATCTTGATGAGTCTATCCAAAGGGACACGCTTTCCGATGATTTGCTTGACCTTGAACAATATGGTCTTGAAATCAGAATGGGTTACGAGGATTTGGGGCCGCACAAGAAATATCTCTTCGCATTTCAAGAGTTCCCGGACTCGCTCATTATCACAGCGGACGATGACCTCATCTACCCAGCAGATATGGTCGAATCGCTTCTCACAGCCCACGAGACTGTTCCCTATTGCGTTGTGGCAAGGCGCTGCCATCTCATAGGGTTTGATGCTGCGGGAGATTTACTTCCTTATGAAAAATGGGGCTGGGAGCATAAGGACGCTTTTTCAGTCCCCAGCCGCCGGTTGCTTGCAACCGGTGGCGCCGGGGCGTTGTATCCTGTCGCAGCCTTCGACCTCGCATCGCTGGATATAGAGGCCATACGTGGAGTAGCCTGGCCTGCAGATGACCTTTATCTCAAGTTCTTCGAGCTCGCCAACGGCATCGAGGTGGCATATGCTCCGAACAGACAGAATCATCCCTATCAATTGGAGGGTCCTCGTTCAGACGCTCTTTGCAACGCGAATGTGGCGGGAGGGCGTAACGATGCCATCATGGCCGAGCTCATGTGCCGCTATGGATTGAGTCCATCGTATTTCGAGGAGGGATATCGTGTGACTTCTTCCTAATGTTCAGAATAGGCTTTCGCAATCCAAGGCTAACGAACGACTTGAGACTAACATGCAGGAACTGAGGGGGATCGGCTCTCTCGGTTGACCGACGGCCGACATAGCGATTCGTTATCCTGAACATATATTCATCGGGAGGGGCGTATGTCAACGGTGGGATGCTGGCTACCTCGAATGCGTGAAAGACGTCATTGGGCGCGACTGAATGTTGCCTATGGTTCTCTCGTGCGTACGGTCTTGCATCGCCATCAAAGACTTGATAAACCGATGAATGAGCAAAGCAACGTTGGGCTGAGAAAGTGTTGGGCAATGACGCTTGGATCGGGTGCTGCGTACAAATAATGTCCGGCGTCACTGTTGGCTCGCACGCCATTGTGGGTGAAGTGGTCGCGCGTAATTTCCCGGAGCGACCGGTTGTTGGCGGCGTGCCGGCGCGTGTAATCCACAAGAGGAACAGATATACCAGGCCATTGAGGCCGCTAAAGTTTGGAATATGGAAAGTGTCTAAATCAAATACGGGCATGCGCAGTGCTGCCCTTATGCAGTTTGGGTCTAAGTATGTCAGCATGGGTGCTCAACTCGTGATAACGGCTGTGCTGGCAAGACTTATCTCGCCGGGTGACTTTGGGCTTATGGCTATTGTCACCGTGTTCACTGGGCTATTCAGCTTGCTTTCTGATATGGGCGTGGGCACTGCTATCGTGCAGTATCGCGACCTTACGGAACGTGATTATGGCGGTCTATTTGCATTTTCGGCACTTTTGGCTGCAGGGCTTTCTCTGGCCTTTTGTGCCGCATCGCCATTCATCGCCGCAGTCTACGGGGACGCCCGGCTTGTGCCCTTGTGCCTTGCCTCGGCCCCCGCGCTGCTGTTCTCCACGCTCAATATGGTGCCAAATGGCCTTATGCTCAAGGAGTTGCGCTTCGCCGCCATTGGCGTACGTCTTGTGGCGGCTACAGTAGTCTCTGGAGGGGTCGCAATCGCAGCCTCCGCCTTGGGTGCGGGCTGCTATGCGCTCGTCCTTCAGACTGTGCTATCTGCAGCGGTGGTGTTCTTCTGGAACATCGTAGCGCGACCAATCAGGCAGATAAACGCTCATTTCATTTGCACGCTTAAGAAGATATTCTCCTATTCTGCTTACCAGTTTGGGTTCAGCTTGGTCAATTACTTCTCCCGCAACCTCGATAACATGCTCGTTGGCGGTGTGCATGGAACTGCGGCCTTGGGCTTTTACGATAAGGCTTATAAATTGACAACCTATCCCATGACAGCGTTCTCCAGTGTCATAGGCTCGGTCATCCAGCCGTTCATGGCAGAGCATCAAGACGATGTCGACCGCATCTACGAGTGCTGGATGCGTATCGAAAAGCTGCTCTCGCTAGTGGGTGTTGCTGTGGCGGTGGTATTCAGCTGTGCTTCGGCGGAAATCATTGCTGTCTTCTACGGGCCAGGATGGGAGCAAGCCGCGCCGGTGTTCGCCGTGCTTGCTTTGTCGGTCTACTTCCAGATGATGGGCAACCCTTCGGGTGCGTTTTTCCAGAGCATAGGACGCACCGATTACATGTTTAAGGTTGGTCTTGTGAACACCGCGATCACCATTTCCGGGCTGGTGGCGGGCCTGGCTGGCGGTTCCATCCTCACAGTGGCTTACGGCATCTTCGTAGCATACTGCCTTCATATGGTTCCTCTAGCGTATTTCCTAGTGAAACGTGGTTTCGGCAGACCTTACTATTGCCTGCTAAATTTCTTGCCTGAGATTGCTGTTGGCATCGTGGGCATTGCTGCTGTTGCGGGAGTTGGCGCCTTTATACCCATGGAAGATGTTTTCCTCTCTCTCATCGTAAAGTTGCTTGTGAGCAGCATTGCGCTAATCACTGGATATGCGCTCACTGGCCAGCTGAAATACCTCACGGCTCTAATTAAGAGATAGCTCATTCTGATCGTTCCATCACGTATGGCACCTTGAAAACCCCAGATAGAAAGAAGATTCCCATGAAAATCGCTGTCGCCGGTACCGGCTATGTCGGCCTGTCCCTCGCCGTACTTCTTTCGCAGTACAACGAGGTGCACGCGCTGGACATCGTGCCCGAGAAGGTCGAGAAGATCAACAACTACCAGTCGCCCATCCAGGACGACGAGATCGAGCGCTTCCTGGCAGAGGCCAAGGCGGGGGAGCGCGAGCTCGACCTGCACGCCACCGTGGACGTGGCCGAGGCCTACACGGACGCCGACTACGCCGTGATCGCCACGCCCACCAACTACGACTCGGACAGGAATTTCTTCGACACGAGCTCCGTCGAGGCCGCCATCGCCGCCGTCAAGGACAACCGCAAGGTCGTCTCCCAGCGCGATATGGAGGAGGCCATCGAGACGGTCATCGCCGGTTATCAGCGCAAGAACGCCGTCGTCTCCCCGCGCGACAAGCTCACCGTGTCCTATCACGAGTGCGGCCACGCGCTGGTGGCGGCGAAGCTCAAGAATTCCGCGCCCGTGCAGAAGATCACGATCATCCCGCGCACGAGCGGCGCGCTCGGCTACACCATGCAGGTGGACGAGGAGGAGCGCCTGCTGATGACCCGCGAGCAGATTCTCGACAAGATCACCACGTTCTGCGGCGGCCGCGCGGCCGAGCAGTTGATCTTCGGCCGCATCACCAGCGGCGCGAGCAATGACATCGAGCAGGCGACCAAGCTTGCCCGCGCGATGATTACGCGCTTGGGCATGAGCGACACGTTCGGCATGATGGCGCTGGAAACGCAGTCCGGCCAGTATCTCAGCGGCGACTCGAACCTCGTGTGCTCCGACCAGACGGCGGCGCGCATTGACGTGGAAGTGAAGCAGATCATCGCCAACTGCTATGAGCAGGCGTATCAGATTCTGAGCGACAACAAGGAAAAGCTGCACGAGACGGCGAAGGTTCTGCTGGAAAAGGAGACCATCACCGGCATGGAATTCATGGCGATTCTGGCGCCGAATCAGCTCCCCTCCGCCGAGACGGAGAAGGCTGAGGAAAAGCCGGAGGAGAAGCCCGACGATTCCGCGGACGACGTCGAAGTGAAGTAAAAAAACAGTAAATGAGCAAATCTGAATTTTTGCACAATTCCAATAACGGGCGCGCGATGCGCGCCCCTACAATGTTGCGGTAAGAAGTAACTGCGCATTACGCCGCCGTGCCCGTAGGGGCGCGCATTGTGTCAAGAGCAACATGGTTTACACTTTGTGCAAGCACATGGTTTACATATTTTCT
>ERZ779890.1015-NODE-1015-length-29856-cov-7.381128_pt1 | contig 29856 bp, 23 predicted proteins | sample MGYA00511553_ERZ779890 | MGnify/ENA primary metagenome ERZ779890 (study PRJEB29588, sample SAMEA2152064) | human gut metagenome | biome: human gut; feature: human-associated habitat; material: faeces | place: Denmark | collected 2008/2010 ... | reverse complement strand
TATATTATATTTATTTCTAATGGATTTTTCTCTTTTCCGGATATGCATGCCGTTCTCTGCGCCTTTTCAATTCTTTTTCCCTTTTCTTTATTTGAAACTGTAAGTTTTACGAAAACGCGGAATTTGATTTTGTAAGTATATAGTAATTTGAGTATTAACGTATTGTTTAAATAATTGATTTATTCTGTTAATCATGTTTTTTGATTAACGGGATTTTTCACAGACAGCACGGCAACCAAATGTCAGAAGAAAGTTTCTGAAATTCCGTAAACTTCAGTTTTCTTATTCTACAGAAGGAAAATAAAGAAAATGGCTCCTGCGGAATGGAGATTGTTCATGCAAAGCATTTTTCTGTAAATAGATTGTAAAATTTGCGCGGATTTCAAATTCGCAGTCAATGCAAATTATATAATTTTTATTACGGTTCAGATACTTGTACCTGATATAGAAAAATTTAGATGTGTAAAATTTACAGGAGGCAGAATGGTGGTGAAGTTGTAATGTTTTTATAATGAACTATTTTTGTTCGTTTTCCATTCGTCCTGTAAAGGACGAATTTGAAATCCGGTAATCTGGGCCCAGGAATTAGTTTGCCTATGTATAAATTTCTTGGAAAACGCGTCTTGGATATCGTTATTTCCTTATGTGCATTGATCTTTATCTCGCCCATTCTGGCGATTATTTCCATAACGCTCCTGATTCATACAGGAAGGTCTCCGTTTTTTTTACAGGTGCGTGTAGGATACCGCGGAAAATTATTCAGGATTGTTAAATTCAAAACAATGACAGATGCCCGCGATTCGGAGGGGTACCTGCTTCCGGATAACCGGAGGTCTTTTCCGCTGGGAACTTTTTTACGCCACTATTCCCTGGATGAACTTCCCCAGTTGTTCAATATCGTCAAGGGGGACATGTCTCTTGTAGGTCCACGGCCATGGATTCCGGAGCAGTTGGCTGTTTTTCCCGAACGCTACCGCACGGAACGCTGCTCCGTCCGCCCCGGATTGACCGGAATGGCCCAGGTGTATGGGAGAAACGGTATTCCGTTCTACAGGCGGTTGTGTTGCGACCTTGTTTATACCCGGAATGTATTTCTGTTCACGGATATCAGGATCGTTTTCCAAACCATTGTCCGGATTATAACCCGCAAGGATGTCCAGCAGTGCAGGGACGCTTTCCGGAATACCACGGGCAGTATCCTGATCAAGAACGATCTTTCCGTGCCTGTGGTGTGTCCGTCAGGACGGGAGGAATCCTGACTTGCCCCTATCCAGTTGTATAAAACCACACATCATCATACCTGCCTAATGACCATGAATATTCGTACCCTTTTTTCCTCCGGAATTTTTCGGCTGGCTTCCCTGTCGGTTTGTTCCCTGTTGCTGGCTTCCTGCGTCAATCCCAAAGAGGTTCTCTATATCCAGGATATTACGGATGAGACCCACCAAAATATAGTCACCAAATATCAGACGACTATTCAGAAAGACGATCAGCTTTATATTTCCGTCAGCAGCAAGCAACCGGAATTGACCGCTCCTTTCATCATGGCGGAAATGGGCAATTCCATTTCCAACAGCAGCAATAATTCGCGGCCCAAGGGGTACCTGGTTGACGATGAAGGATACATCGTGCTGCCGGTCATCGGCAGGATGAAGGCGGCCCGGAAGACCTGCTCCCAGCTTGCCAATGATATTTCAGCGAAACTCCGCAGCAGCGATTATATCAAGGACGCTTCCGTCAATGTCCAGATCATGAATTTCAAGTTTTCCGTTCTGGGGGAGGTTAATAATCCCGGCTCTTACCAAGTGGACGGTCAGCGCGTTACCATTTTTGATGCCATTAGCCGGGCGGGAGATTTGAATATTGACGGCAACCGGGACATCGTGCTGATCCGGGAGATGGAACATGACCGGAAGATCGTCAAGCTGGACCTGCGCAGCAAGTCCATTTTTTCCTCTCCTTACTATTACATCCGGCAGAACGACATTATCTATGTCACTCCCTCTGACCGCAAGGTGAACATGAGGAGCGAAAGCGCCCAGTATTATGCATGGGGCCTTTCCGGCCTGTCCCTGATTATTGCCGTCATTGCCATCAGCTTGTAACCAGTTGCATTCGATTTTTCTTCATGTCCATTCCCGTTATACAGCCTGAGGACAACGATATTTTTTCCTTCCGGTTCATTTTTTCCACGGCCAGAAGGTATTGGCTCTGGATTCTGGCGGCCGCTTTGCTGGGCGGAACCGGGTCTTATTTTATTTTCGCGCGGCAGGGATATTTGTATGAGAAAACCGCCCGCATCATGCTGAGGGACGACAAGCAGAAAAATTCCCAGGTTTCGGAAATCATTCTTTCCGATTTGGGCGTCAGGGCGGAGGAAGCCAATCTTGCGAATGAGAGCTATGTGGTCCAGTCCTCGGAGGTGATGGGGCGCGTTGTGAAGGGATTGGAGCTCGGCGTTTCTTATTGGGAAGAGCGGAATATCCGGAAAGTAGAACTTTACCATACGACTCCCTTGAAGGTGGAATTTGGGGAAGAAGTGGATTTCCAGCCTTGTTCCCTGGCGGTTACTCCTTTGAATGGCCGCGAATTTTCCCTGTCCTACCGGGAAAAGGGGGGAAAGGAAACCGCCCTTCCTGGAAAATTCGGCATCCCTTTGGAGCTTCCCTTCGCCACGGTAACCGTGCGGACTACGTCCCATTTTTCTTCCGGCAGCATAGGCAGGCCCATTTTCGTGGAACGCCTCTCCGTCAAGGAGACCTGCGCCCAAATGCTGGGCCGCCTGAGCGTAACGCGGCCCGATTCCAAGGAAAGCAGCCTGCTGGAGTTGACGCTGAGGCTTTCCCATCCGCAGAAGGCGGAAGATGTCCTGAATTATCTTATTGAAGTTTACAATGACCATTCCAGGCGGGAGAAACAAATCGCATCCACACGGGCGGAGGATTTCATCGTCAAACGCATTGAAAAGCTCGGCGGCCAGCTGGGCGGCGTGGACAAGCAGGTGATTGATTACAAGCGCCACAGCCGCATCGTCAAGGACATGAGCACGACGCTGGAGGCCACCTTCAGCAAGCTGCAGGAAATAGGGACGGAACTTTTTTCCACCAGAACGGAATTGAGTCAGGTGAAGGTGCTTGCCGGGTTGCTTGCGGAGGGGGGCCGGGAACGGGACATGATTCCCGCCAATATAGGAATCCAGGATGCGGGAGTTGCCAAGCAGATTGAACTTTTCAATGACAATTTCCTCCAATACAAAAAGTTGAGCGCCAGCGCAGGGAAGCAGAATCCCATGGTTTCATCCCTGGCGGAGAATATGAAGGAGATGCGCGAGTCCATCGTCCGTTCCATCTCCAATTACTGCGATGTCCTGCGCGTGAGGATGGGCGAACTGGAAAGGGTGCGGGATGAACTCAACCGGGGATTGTCGGACATGGCTTCCAAGGATGAAGGCCTGGTTCCCCTTCTCCGGGAGCAGAAGGTGATGGAAGAGCTTTACCTGATGTTGTTGAAGAAGAGAGAGGAAAACGCCCTGGCTCTGGCTACCACGGAGCCAAGTGCTCGTATTCTGGAGCCTGCGTTTGGTTCCAATTCTCCGGTAGCGCCCAAACTCCCCCTGATGACGCTGGGCGGCATGGCCGGCGGCGCTTTTCTGTGCCTTCTATCTCTGATGGTTTCGAACTCTTTGAATACCAAGGTGAAAGATAAGAATGACCTTGTCGGTTTGGTGAGCCTGCCGCTTGCAGGGGAACTTCCTCTGCTTTCCGGGAAGGAGCGCAAGAAGTTGCCGCTCGTCGTCATAAACAGCCGTTCCTTCATGGAAGAATGTTTTCATATTCTCCGCAATAATACGGAACTTCTGCTGCTGCCCAATCCGGAGAAGGCTTCCCGAGTCGTGTTCCTGACCTCGACAAGGACGGGCGAGGGGAAGACGTTTACAGCTTTGAATCTGGCTGCCGCTTATGCGCAGACGGGGAAAAAGGTCCTCCTGATTGACGGAGACCTGCGCAAGGCCAGCCTTTCCGCCTTTTGCGGAGGGAAGAATTCCAGAGGTCTGGCGCATCTGCTGATGAATCCGCTGGCGTCTCCGGATTCCGTCCTGCAATCCGGAGAGAATTTTCCGGGATTCGACATAGTGCCGGCAGGTCCTGTTCCTCCCAATCCGGCCGCCTTGCTGACTCAGGGACGGTTTGAAGACCTGATCCGGTACTGGCGCACCCGGTATGACCGCATTATTGTGGATGGCTGCCCGTATGAAGCCGTGGCGGATGCCTCCCTGATGGCCCGGCATGCGGACCTGGTCCTTTATCTCATCAGATGCGGCATGATAGAGAAGCAGTACGTTCCTTCCATTCAGGAATTGGCGGCCAGGGGGGAATTCCAGTCCGTCGCTCTCATCCTCAATGCCGAGAATTTCAAGAATTCCCGTTTTCATTATTACAGTGAATATTCCGGTTCAAAAACTGCCGGATAATGCGGCTGAACTTATTTTCCCGTTTGGAAAACCTCTTTCCTCAAAATCTGTTCCCCAGCATTCCCCCCAGGATTTTTTCTTACGCCGTTCCATGAATACCGTCTCCAGAGTAATCAGAAATACAGGTTTTCTGTATATGAAAATGGGCATTACGATGTTCGTTTCCCTGTACACGACGCGCTTGGTCCTGAATGCCCTGGGGGTGGACGACTTCGGCATTTTCGGCATGGTGGCCGGCGTGATTGCCATGCTGGCTTTTCTCAATGCCAGCATGGCGGCGGCTACCCAGCGCTTCATGAGTTACGCCGAAGGGGAGGGGAACCGCGAGAAACAGAGGATCATCTTTAATATCAGCGTAGTCCTCCATCTTGCCATTGCGGTTGTAGTCGCAATCCTGCTGTATGCGGCCGCTCCCTTCCTGTTCGGGCATTTTCTCAATATTCCGGAAGGCCGGATTTTTGCCGCCCGGTGCGTTTACTGGGCCATGATCGCCAGCACGGTGTTCAGTATGTTGGGCGTTCCTTATGAAGCCATGCTGAACGCTCACGAGAATATGCTGTATTTCGCCGTGATAGGCGTGCTGGAGTCTTTTCTGAAACTGGGGGCCGCCCTGCTTGTCGTTCACGTGCTGGCGGACAAGCTGATCCTGTACGGGGTTCTGATGGCCGGGATTTCCATCCTCGCCATGACGGCCATGCTTGTTTATTGCCATAGGAATTATGCGGAGTGCGTGATTGCTCCGCTGCGTTACTGGAAGAAGGGCGTTTTTCGGGAAATGGGCAGCTTCGCGTGCTGGAATTTTACGGTTTCCGCAAGCAGCATGCTCTCGGAATACGGCGTCGGCATCGTCCTGAACCACTTTTTCGGGGTTGCCCTCAATGCGGCGCAGGCTGTCGCCCAGCAGATCAACGGACAAACCATGGCTTTTTCCGGAACCATGCTGAAAGCCCTGAATCCAGTCATTTCAAAAAGCGAGGGTGCGGGCAACCGCCGTCTCATGCTCCGGGCCTCCCTGTCCGGGTGCAAGTTCGCGTATCTGCTCATGGCTGTTTTCGCCATTCCCCTGATTCTGGAAGCTCCGGGGCTCCTCGGCCTGTGGCTTCATTCCGTGCCCGCCTGGGCGGTTCTGTTTTGCAGGCTCCAGCTTGCCCGGACCTTGATGGAACAGCTTTTCCTCAGCCTGGGGTCCGCCATTTATGCGGAAGGAAATATTCGCCTGTACACGCTGGTGAAAACGGGCTCCGGAATTCTTTTCCTGGGCGCCACTTACGGATTCTACAGCCTGGGGTGGCCTCCCTTCATGATGTATGTGGCCGCCATTCTTTTTGTCACGGTGCCCGGAGGCTTGCTGGCCCTTTCCATCTGCGTGCGCCGTCTGGGCCTGAGCCTGCGGGATTTTTCTTTCCAGGTGCTGGTGCCGTGCCTCGTTCCCAGCGGGGCTACGCTTGCCGCGGGCGTGGCCCTGGCCCGGATTTGTCCGCAGCTTTCACCTGTTCCGGTATTGTTCCGCACCTGTTTGCTGCTGGGTGCCTTCCTTCTTTTCCTCTGGTTTTTTTCCCTGAACGCCAGGGAACGCGGCACCCTTGTTTTTCTTCTGAAAAGCGTGTGCGGTAAAATTCAGTTTTCCAAATGATTTCATGAATTCCTATTCCATTCTCATCAATACTTGTGATGCCTTTGAAGACTGCTGGGAGCCTTTTTTCAGGCTCTGGTCCCTTTACTGGCCTGGTTGCCCCGCTCCGGTTTACCTGAATACGGAATACAAGACCTACTCCGGTCCGGAAAAGGGCGTCGTTTCCCTGAAGAGCTGTGCCGGGCGGAATATTCCGGTCCGCAGAAGAGCCACATGGAGCCAATGCCTGAAGTGGGCCCTGGAGGCCCTGGAAACGGATACGGTGCTGTACATGCAGGAAGATTATTTCCTGACGGGACCGGTGGATGGTGAGGCGGTGGAACGGTATGCGGCGCTGATGCGCGCTCATCCGGAGATTCCCTGTATCCAGCTGACGCCCGAAGGAATTCCCGCCCGCGAGCCTTCGCGGTATGAAGGCCTTTTCACCAGTGACCCGGATTATCCCTGGTATGCGTGCTGCCAGGGCGCCCTGTGGAACAGGAAAGCGCTCCTTTCCCTGTTGAGGGAGGCGGAGTCCGCCTGGAAGTTTGAATACTTCGGCAGCCGGAGGGCCAAGTATTCCCGCATGGAGTTTTTGACGGTGGATCCCGCCCTGTTTTCACGGGGGGGATACCAGATTATTCCCTACATTTTCACGGGTATCGTACATGGCAAATGGTACGGACCTGTGGCGGACCTGTTTGAGCGGCACGGCATTTTCATGGATTTCTCCAGGAGGGGTTTTTTTGATCCCGGGGAAAAACGCTCCTGCGCCCAGAGAATCAGGAATGCCGCCAGAAACTGGAAGACGTGGCGCAGCCGGCTGGAACTCCGGGCCATGAGGCGCCGGTACCTTGGGGCGGGTAATACCCGCGACGGAAATTGAACAGATACCTGCCATGATTTCACTGATGTATCCGGGTTTGTATTTGCTGCGCCGCCTGTTTGGCCGCTGTTCCGGCAGGGAGGCCCTGCAGCCGCCCCCCTGTGAACTGGATGCGGATGCAGCCTCCGCAATGATCGAGAATCTTCTGCGCTCCGGCCGACCTGCCATGGTGGGGAGGTTTGGCTGCACGGAAATGTCCTGCCTGCATAATTATTTGGAAATTAAAAAACCGGGCCGGAACCCTCTGCATTACGTCACAGGCAGGAGAGACCAATGGTGGTGGAATAAAAATATCATGAGGCAGATGAGGGAATGGTCCGGTTTTTTCCCCGCTGCGCCGGAGTATCTGGCCCGTTTCTGCGAGCTGATGCTCCGCGACATGGAGGAACTGGACATCCTGGGAAGCTGGCTGCCGTACGAATGGGAAGTGATGCCCATGATTCACGGCGTTCCGCGCGTCCGCCTGCTGAATCTGGAGCCTTACTGGTCTTCGCGTCCATGGAGCAGGGCCCTGGAAGGGAAAAAAGTGCTGGTGGTCCATCCTTTTGCGGAAAGCATCATGCGGCAGTATGAGAGGAACAGGACCAGGATTTTTGAAAATCCGGAGGTTCTGCCTCCTTTTTCCCTGGAGACGCTGGCCGCCGTCCAGAGCATGGGTACGGGGACGGACCGTTTTTCCGACTGGTTTGAAGCCCTTGCGTGGATGAAGGATGAGATAGACCGCCGGGTTTACGATGTCTGCCTCATTGGATGCGGGGCTTACGGTTTTCATCTGGCTGCCCATGTCAAGAGGAGGGGAGGGCAGGCCGTGCATCTGGGAGGGGCGCTTCAACTGCTTTTCGGCCTGCGGGGCAGGCGCTGGGAGGATCCGGCCTATGGAGCGGATCCCGGCGCTCCCAAATACGATTATTTCCGGCTTTTCAACGACGCCTGGATGAGGCCGGAAAGGGCGGAGACGGTAAGCCACGCCAGCCGTGTGGAAGGGGGGTGCTACTGGTGAAGAAGATGAATGCCGGAAAAGACGGGATGAAGGTGCTCTGGCTGACCAATATCCTGTTTCCGGAGCCGTGCCGGATGCTTGGACTGCCGGAGCCGGTTCTGGGAGGCTGGATGTATGCGGGCGCGCAGGAACTTATGAAGGCCGTTCCGGATTTAAAGCTGGCCGCGGCCATGTTTTATCCGGGGAACGGGCTGAGGCGTCTGGACGGAGAGTCCATGACCTACTATCTGATTCCCGCCCCTGCCGACATGAACGCCTACAGAAAGGAGCTGGAGCCCTTCTTCCGAGAAGCCCGGTACGCATTCGGTCCCGATGTGGTCCATATTCACGGTTCCGAATATCCGCACTCCCTGGCCTGGGTGAATGCCTGCGGTGCGGGGAATACCGCCGTTTCCATCCAGGGGCTGTCTTCCGTCTGCGCCGGGTTTTATCTGGGCGGCATTTCTCGCCGGGAACTCGTGAAATCTGTCACTCTGCGCGACCTGATGCGCCGCGATACCCTTTTTGCCCAGCAGCGGAGGATGAAGGCGCGCGGAAGGTACGAACGGGAACTTTTCAGCAAGGTGGGCCACGTGATCGGACGCACCGCCTGGGACCGGGCGCACGCGTGGGCCATGAATCCGGAGGCCCGGTACCATTTTCTTCATCCTACGCTCAGGGAGCCTTTTTACAGGAGTGAATGGGATGCCGGAGCGTGCGAAAAGCATACGATTTTTCTCAGCCAGTCCCATTACCCCCTGAAAGGGCTGCACATGGTGGCGGAGGCGCTGCCCCTGGTTTTGCGGCATTATCCGGATGCCAGGGTGCATGTGGCAGGGCCGGACATCCTGTCCGTTCCCGCGTGGCGCAGGAATGGGTACGCCCATTATCTGGGAAAACTGATGGAGCGGCTGGGGGTCCGGGACCGTTTCCGCTGGCTGGGACGCTTGAGCGCGGAACAAATGTGCAGCCAGTTCAGGAAGGCCCATATTTTTGTTTGTCCTTCCATGATTGAGAATGAGTCCAATTCCCTGGGGGAGGCGCAGATGGTGGGCACACCCTGCATTGCGGCCTATGCCGGAGGCATGATGGATTCCGTCTCCCATGGGGAAACGGGTTTCCTGTACCGGTTTGAAGATGCGGAATTGCTGGCCATGCAGGTGTGCCGGCTGTTCGGGGACATGGATTTGTGCAGGCATGTTTCATCCCGCGGCAGGCGGGCCGCCCTGGCGCGCCATGACCGTTCCGCGAACGCGGAACAATTGAGACGCATTTACAGGGACATTGCCGGAGATACCGCGAACGGGACGGATGGACGTGAAGGAGGAAGAAAGGAGGACTCTCCATGCAGTTGCTGATTTATCTTGCCAAAAAGGCCGTGCTCCGTTGCTGGGGCATTTGCGTGCATCCCCTGCACAACATGTATGCCCGGTGGCTCCTGTATTCCAGCAACGCGGTTCACGGTCCCGGACTCTGTTCGTTCGGAATTCCGGACGTCAGGATATCCAGGGGGAGGAGTCATTCCGTGCGGTGCCGCATAGGAAGGGAGTTTACCATGAGAAACGGTTCCTATGGCGTTTCCCGTTCTTCCCCGCGCTGCCTGATTTTCGTGGACCGGGACGGTGTGCTGCGTATCGGGGACCGGGTGGGCATCAGCAATGCCGTGATTATCTGCACGCAGTCGGTCACTATCGGGAACGATGTCAAGGCCGGATTTGGCGTCCACATCATGGACTCGGATTTTCATGCATTGGACCCGGAAGCGAGACGGGGTCCGGATGACTTGCTTCAGCGCCGGTCCGCTCCGGTCAGGATTGGAGAAAACGTTTTCATTGGGGCCGGGACTTTTATTTTGAAAGGAGTTGCCATCGGGGACAATGCCATCATAGGCGCCTGTTCCGTGGTGACGCGTTCCATCCCCGCCGGTGAGATATGGGCGGGGAATCCGGCCCGCCGCATCCGGGGGGGGGGGGGAAGTTTCCCCGGTTATGGAAAGGGGACTTCATGCATAATATGGACATTTCATACCAGGCAGGCGGAGGATGGTCTCTTGATGGAAAATCCCGGCTTCCTTCAAGCATGCGGGTCGTGCTCCCCTTTGCCGTCATGGTGAAGGCCATGATCATGCTGTCCATGTATTCCTCTGCGGCCATCCTTCACCCGATCTGTACGGAACAGGCCATTTCCCTTTCCTCCGCCCTCCTGCTGGCCGTGTCCTTTGTGATCATGCGGAAATATTTCCGGCAGGACGCGGCTCCCACCTATCCTCTCTTTTCCATTTATTTCCTGTGGGTATTCATTTGCTGCCTGCGGGGCGTTTTCGCCGTGGACGGCTACTGGTCCGCGAGGGCGCTTGCAACGAACGCCCCCACGCTTTTCATTCCCGTGCTGGTTTACGTGTTCAGCCTGCCGGAAGTCACGCGGCAGGTGCTGTCCGTCTGGTTCCGGATATTCATTCCCGTTTTTTTCCTGTTCATACTAACTCTTAATCCGGATTTTTACGCTTCCCTGCTGAATCCCCTGCTGATGCTGGTGCCGTGGCTGCCCCTGCTGCCCCGGCGGTGGAAGCTGGTGGTGCTGGTCATGGCATGCCTGATGGTATGCATCAGCATGGGGGCCAGGAGCCAGATTTTAAAGGCGCTGGTAGCCTTGTCCCTGCTGGCTTTCTATTGCGGCAGAACTTTGCTCAAGGATTGTTTTTACAGGATGATGCGCCATGTCCTGTTCCTGCTTCCCACCTTGTTTCTCGTCCTTGGTCTGGGCGGTGTCTTCAATGTACTGGACGTCGGTTCCTACACCGGAGTGCCGGGAAGTTCCATGGAAGACGACCTGCTGGCGGATTCCCGGAGCATCGTCTTTGAAGAGGTAGCCACTTCTTCTGTGAAGGACGGCTGCATTTTGCTGGGGCGCACTCCGGCCCAGGGATATGAAACGAATTTCCAGATGTCCCAGGATGAGCGCCAGTCCTACCAGGACCAGAAGCGCCGCGCCTGGTGCGAGCCCGTCCTGCTCAACATTTTCGCCTGGACGGGAGTGGCGGGGCTGGTTCTCTACACGGGATTTTACTGGCAGGCCTCCTATCTGGCCATTTACCGTTCCAACAACCGCTGGATGAAGCTGCTGGGGGTGTTTGTGGCTTTCCGGTGGCTGTGGGGATGGCTGGAGGATACCAATTTCAATCTGGATATCATGAACGTCTCCCTGTGGATGATGATCGCCATGTGCTATTCCAGCCGTTTCCGGGCCATGACGGATCGTGAACTTCATGAATGGGTGGGAAGCATTTTCCGCCGTTCTTCCTCCAACCGTGTTTCTTCCGTACATATTCCATGAAAACCGACGATACATTCGGAAAAAAACTCGCGGTCCTGATGACGTGCCACAACCGCAGGGAAAAGACGCTCCGCTGTTTGGCCTCCCTGTTTTCCTGCCGGCCGGAAGCCGGACTGGAGCTTTCCGTACATCTGGTGGATGACGGTTCTTCCGACGGTACCGGAGACGCCGTGCGGCAGGCCTACCCCTCCGTATCCGTGATCAGGGGGGACGGTACCCTCTTCTGGAACCGGGGAATGCGGAAAGCGTGGGAGGACGCCCTGAAGAAGAACGCGGATTTCTACCTCTGGCTGAATGACGATACCGTGCTGTATCCGTCGGCCCTTGTCCATTTGCTGGAAGCTTCCCGGCAGATGGAGCACCTGGCCGTCATCTGCGGCTCCACGTGCGGTCCAGGTACGGATGAATGGACTTATGGCGGCATGTCCGGAGGGAAGCCCGTTATTCCGGACGGAACCTTGCAGGAGTGCGCCTTATGCCACGGGAACATTCTGTGGGTGCCGCGTCATGTGGTGGACCGCATCGGCATTCTGGACGGATTCTATCTGCACGCCCTGGGGGATTACGATTATTCCCGGACGGCGCATTCCTGCGGAATACCGTTGCGGGTTGCCCCATCTTTCCTCGGAACCTGTGCATGGCATGACAAGGCCGTTCCCTGGACGGACCGGGAGGTTCCCCTGATCCGCAGGCTCCGCAATTTGTATTCCCCGCTGGGCAATGCCCAGCCCAGGTATTACTTCCATTATGTCCGGAAACACGAAGGCTTGCCGGCCGCGTGCCGGGCCATGGTGTGCATGCATGTACGAGTTTTTTTCCCCGCCTTATGGACAAAAACGAAATAGACTGGATTTTCCAGATAGATGATGAAGAGGTGCTGGAAACGTACAGGACCCGTGACAATTATCTCATTGAACATTCTCCGGAGGGGGATGGCTCGCGGTGCGCCGTTTATTTCAGCAGCAATGATCTGTATTTTCCCAATAACCGCGCCCGGTTTCATGAACGGGTGACCCGGAGGAATACGTTTGAATGGTTCGGAACCAGGATTCCGGGCTGCGGCAGGCACATTTTCATCCGCGACGTCTTCAAGCAGTGGTACCTGGGCGGCATTAATGCCCGTCTGAATTCCCCTGAGAAGGTGCTGGAATGGCTGAAAGAGGAGACAAGAGGCTGCCGCGTTACGATGATGGGCAGTTCCGCGGGAGGATACGCGGCGGTTCTTTTCGGCTCCCTGCTGCATGCGGAGCGCGTTTTTTCCTTCAACGGCTATTTTGATCTTGCTCCGGAAACGGACATGGAGAATGCCGCCGTGGTCAATCCCCTGCTGGTCCGCTACAGGAATGACGTGCAGCGGGCTCCTTTCTACAGGCTGGCGCCGTTTCTGCGTGAGCGGACTCCCGTTTACTATTTTCATTCCCTGTTTTCCCCCATTGACCGGCGGCAGAGGGAGCTTCTGGGAAATCATCAGGGAGTGCACGTCATTCCCTTCCGCTCCTCCCGCCACGGAATTCCCTTCCTCAAATGCTGTCTGAACCGCATTTTCCAATACTCCGATGAGAAATTGCTGGCGCTGTGCGGCACGGAGCACCATCCCGTGCGGTTTTCCCTTCGTTGTGCGGGCGTTTGGGAAACGGCTGCCGGATTTTCCAGACAGGTGTGGCAGCATTACAGGAAAAGGCACTGAACCATGAATGGCATGAAACGGAAACTGATGGTTTTTCATCAATATTTGGCGCCCTACCGCATTGATTTTTTCAATGCGCTGGCCCGGCGTGGCGACATGGAAGCGTTCTTTGAATATGAAGATTCCCCGGATCACCACTACAACAGAAGGGAAATGGAATCCCGGTGCGTTTTCCGGCCCCGGTACCTGAACCATGTTCCGGTTGCCGGGCGGCGCATTCCCTCCGGACTTGCGTGCATTTTGAGGGAAGGGAGGCCGGATTTGGTTCTTGTTCCGGAATTTTCCATTCTGGCCCTGGAAGTATGCCTGCTGCGTGCGGTTTTCCGTTGGAAGTTCCAAATCATCAGCATTTGCGATGACAGCATGGACATGATACGGGGGAACGAACTATCCCGCCTCCACGCCCTGGCGCGGAAGATGGCCATGCCGATGATCGACGATGTGATTTTACCGGATTCGGAGGCATGCCGCTGGTACCGGGAACACTATGGAAAGGGCATTTTTTTCCCCATTGTCAGGGATGAACAGGCTTTCAGGATGCAGTGCCGCGAGGCGCTTCCCGTCAGCCTTTCCTTGCAGGAAGAATACGCACTGCGCGGCAAAAAGGTGGTCCTGTATGTGGGGCGTCTGGCTCCGGAGAAGAATTTGGAATGCCTGGTCAGAGCGGCCGCGAGTCTGCCGGAGGATACCGTTCTTGTGATTGTGGGATCGGGCAGTCTGAAAGAGGAGCTGCAGCATTTGGCCGGCCGTATGCAGGTCAGCGCCATTTTTCCCGGCTGGCTGGAAGGTGTACGCCTGGCGGCCTGGTACAATCTGGCCGATATTTTTGTTCTTCCCAGCCTGGTAGAACCGTTTGGGGCGGTTGTCAATGATGCGCTGGCTGCCGGCTGTTTTTGCCTGGTTTCCGGGCGCTGCGGTTCCTCCTGCCTGATCCGCCAGGGATGGAACGGGGAATTGTTTGATCCGGAAGACGAAGAGCGGCTGGCCTCTCTTCTCCGGGAAGCCTGCCGGAACCGGGGAGTAAGGCCGTCCTTTCCGCACTTGAAGGAATGCCTGATGCCTGCCGGATTCCGGGAATACGTCAACCACCTCATGGAACATATGGGTTTATGAATACTCGTGCCAATACCGCCCCGGGCCGGTCCCGGCTGATCCTGTTTCTGCGTTCCCTGGCCAACGGCGTGCGCAGTTTCATCCGGTTCCGCGTCTTTCAGCGCTGGATCACCGTGGGGGGAATGACCAGGATCGGAAGGCACGTGCATCTCAATGCCCCGCACAGGAAAATCATTTTCGGGAACCGGGTGCAATTGGGGCCGCATTGCCATGTTTCATGCGATATACGTTTTGGGAACAGCGTCCTGTGCGCGGCCCGCGTCTCGTTCATTGGAAGGAGGGAGCATTCCTTCAGCCTGCCTGGATGCACCATCTGGGATTCTCCCCGGAATTGGGAAGACGGAATGACGGTCATCGGCAATGATGTATGGATAGGTCATGGGGCTGTTATTCTGGGGGGTGTTTCCGTCGGGGACGGAGCGATTGTCGCGGCTGGGGCCGTAGTGACCGGAGACGTGCCGCCCATGACCATTGCAGGGGGCAATCCGGCCAGGGTCATCCGCCGCCGCTTTGCCACTTCCGCAGAGGAGGAAAGGCACCGGAACTACCTTGATTCACTGAAATGAACAAATCATGATGCAAGTCCTGATCAACGCTTACGCCGTCAACCCGGACTGGGGCAGCGAACCCGGCATGGGGTGGAACTGGGTCATTCATCTGGCCCAGCACTGCAGGGTGCACGTCATTACGGAGGGGGAATGGCAGGAGAACATCGAAAGGGAACTCGTCCGTCTGCCGCAGGCCGGCAACATCGTGTTCCATTATCTTCCCGTGCCGGAGAAGGTGCGCCGGATGTGCTGGAACCAGGGGGACTGGCGCTTTTACCATCATTACAGGCGGTGGCAGGAACGGGCGCTTGTTCTGGCGCGGAAAATCATGGAGGAAAACCGTATCGATCTCATTCACCAGTTAAACATGATCGGCTTTCGGGAGCCGGGAATGTTGTGGAAAATCAAGGGAGTTCCCTATGTATGGGGACCGGTGGGCGGCATGGAGAATGCTCCGGTGGCCTATTTGTGGGAAAGCGGCTGGAAGCGGGCGGTACAGGCGGCATTGAAAAACGTGATCAATGCCGCTCAGGCCAGATTCCAGCCCAGGGTGCGGAAAGCTGTGAAGAGGGCTGATGCCGTCCTGGCTTCCGTCCAGGGGGTGAGGGAGATCATGGAACGCTGCCACCGCAGGAAGGTGTTCTTAATGAGTGAAACCGGCTGTTTTGCCCGGCCGGATGCCGTCCGTCCGGAAAAGAACGGCAGGGAATTCAGGTTGTTGTGGGCGGGACGCATGATCCCAACCAAACAACTGGCCCTGGCATTAAAAACCCTCAGCTATCTCCGAGACTTGCCGGATTTGAAGCTGCATGTCTGCGGAGGAGGGGAGAAAGAGCGGGACTGCCGGAATCTGGCGGAACGGCTGGGAGTGGAGGGGAAGTGCGTGTGGCATGGAATGGTCTCTAATGAGGAAGTCCAGGGATTCATGCGCGGAAGCGATCTGTTTTTTTTCCCGAGTATCATGGAGGCTACCTCCACCGTGCTTGTAGAAGCCTTGATGAACAGGCTGCCCGTGCTCTGTTTTGATACCTGCGGCATGGGGACCATTGTTGACGAAACCGTGGGATGCAAGATACCCCTGTCCCGTCCCGGACAGTCCGCCCGGGACTTTGCGGAACGCATCCGTTTCTTTTTCCACAACAGGAAAATATTGCAGGAGATGGATGGAGCGTTCCGCGCCAAGCAGAGGGAACTGGACTGGAACCGCAAGGCGGAAAGAATGGCCGGAATTTACCATGAAATTCTGGAAGGCCACCGCATTGCCCATGAATGAAAACCGTATGGAGACCTATTTCAGCATAAGATACGAATTTGACAGGGAACGCGTTTTCCAGCGCATGGACGGGGTGCTCCGTTCCGGAGGGAAGGGATACATCTGCGTGGCGGACGGCCACGTACTTTCCGAGGTGCAGCGCAACCGGGAATACCGGAAGGTGCTGGGCGGAGCCCTACTGACCATTTGCGACAGCGGCTGGGTACCCGTTTATCTGAAATGGCTGCTGCATGCGGACAGGCCCCAGTATTGCGGCGCCCAGATTTTCCACGATGTCATCGCTATGAAAAAATACAGAATGATGTTTCTGGGGGGAACTCGCGACACGCTGGACGCCCTGCGCCGGACCCTGGTGCGGGAGGATCCCCGCGTGGGATACATGCCTTTTGAGGAATTGCCTTTCTGCGCTGCGGATGAGTTTGATTACGGCGCCATTGCGGCGCGGATCAATGAATACCTGCCGGACATTATCTGGATTTCACTGGGCGCCCCCAAGCAGGAGGTATTCATGAACAGGCTGTGCCCCCATCTTCAGCGGGGAATTATGGTAGCCGTGGGCGCCGTTTTTCACTTTGCCGCCGGCGGCCGCATCAGGAGGGCTCCGGACTGGATGGTGGCCTGCAAACTCGAATTTCTCTACCGCATTTTCAATGAACCGCGAAAGCAAATGAAACGCTGCTGGAAAATCATCTCCGTATTGCCCTGGATTTTTATCCGGGAAAAACAACGGCAAAAAGCCGCCAGACCGGGGGACTCATCCGGATGGGGAGGAGAGACTCCCCGTTTGCCCTGCACCCTGGTTTCGTGTTTTGGGCAGGTTCCCGGCCATATGGGAGAACTGCTGGAATCATGGGGCAGGGAAAAGGACCGGAAATTCATCATTATCAGTGACGATGCGGGATTCTGGAATCTGCCCCCCAACGCCAGGCTTGTTCCGATGGCTTTTTGCGAACTCCAGCGCCTGGTCAGGATAAAACTGGGAAGGCGGCATAACGTGAAGGCTCCGGAGGATCTTCCGCCGCTTTTGCCGGAATACCCGGTTCTTTTTGAGGACTATGTGGGAGCAAACCGGGAATTGGAGGCCATGGCTCTGGAAGCGGGACCCGGCTCCTCTGAACCAGCAGTTCCGTCCTTCCATCGTTAACATTTCCCGATTCTTCAGGCTTCCGCCGCTACATTTATATATTTAAACCATGATTACTAAAATTTTTGTTTCCGGCTTTTACGATATCATCCATGCAGGGCATATTCAGTTTTTCCGTGAAGCCCGGTCATTGGGGGATTACCTCATCGTTTCCTTTGCATCGGAACAGGTACTCTGGGAAAGCAGGCGCAGAAAACCGTCCATTCCCGATGACCATAAAAAAGTGATTCTGGAAAGCCTGTGCATGGTGGACAAGGTGGTATGCGGAGAAAGCCTGACACCGGGAATGGACTTTGAACACGTTTTTCTCAAAGAGCGGCCCGATATTTTGGCCGTTACGGAAGATGACTGTTACGGCGATCTTAAAAAGGAATTATGTGCACGGACCGGAGCTCGGTATGTGGTGCTTCCCAAAACGCCTCCCTGCCCGGAACCAATTTCCACCACCCAGCTTGTGAACAGAATCAAGGCTCCGGCCAGTGTTCCGCTGCGCGTGGATTTTGCAGGAGGCTGGCTGGACGTTCCCCGCCATGCGCGGCCCGGGGCGTATATTGTCAACTGTGCGATCAGTCCGTTTGTTTCCCTGGATCACTGGCCTTATGAACTCCGTGCCGGACTGGGGGGCAGCGGTGCCTGGGCCATGCTGCAGGGCAGGGACCCCGTCCAGTCGGAGCTTGACCTGGGAGTAGGCTGGCAGGACCCCGCCGTGATTGCGGAAACGGGCTTGTGCGTCTGGAGGTCCGGCGCCTCTCCCGTGCTGGATATCAAGAGTACCGGTGATTTTCTGGCGGGCAGGATGGCGATTTTTCACACCGGGTATGCGCATGATACGCCGGGAATGGCTGACGGCTGCAGAAATTATGACCGCATAGCCCAGTCTTCCCTGATCGCCCGCGCCGGCGTGATGGAGCGCAATATTCATGAACTGGCTGCCGGCGTGGCACTGTACCACAGCGTGCAGCTCCAGGAAGGCATGGCTCCCCTCCCGGTCGTAGGAGAAGAGCTCGCCAAAAAATATCTGGGAGGCGGATTCGGCGGATATGCCCTGTATCTGTTCGCTTCCCGGGAGGACAGGGATGCCGCGGTTTGCCTCCATGGCGGCATGAGAGCCGTGGAACCGTTTTGTAAAAGTCCGTTCTGATTATTTTCCGGAATGAAAAGGTGCATGATTAGCGAATGCGGGGCAGAGCGGGAACCGGAAAAGGAACCGGGTTCTTCCGTGGCCGCTGTGCTTGAACCGGTTTCCGGAAGAACCCCGCGGGAATGCTGGCTTGACCTGGGCAGGGTGCTGGGGTTGTTCTTCATCGTTCTATTCCATGCTTCGGGAAACGGCATGGAATTCCCGCTGTTCTTCCAGAGAGTGCCTTTTCTGTTCATGGCAGCGGCCTACTTTGTGGGACGCAGGAAAACGTTCGACTGGCGGCATTCCCCGTGCAGATATATTCTCTTTTATCTGGCGTGGAACGCCGCAGCTTGCCTGGAAGCGTTCTTCAGGCATTTGATTTATTTGAACCTGGGTTATTCAAGTACATGGGACTGGAGCATGCTGCCGTGGAAGCTGACGGGAGTCGGTACTACCTTTCCCTACGACGGCCCCCTGTGGTTCCTGAAATACGTGATGGCGCTGAGCATGCTCTCTTCGTTTTTATTCGTCCTCGGAAAAAGAAGGCTGCTGATTCCCGCAACGGTTGCCGTTCTCTTCTCTGTGACGTTGTTTCCGGAGATCAACGCGCTGTTTTCCGACCCTCCCCAGGTTCCTTGGGCGGATTCTCTGGCCTTTTTTATGATGGGGTTCTGCCTTTCCTCTCTGACGCTGGGCGAAATTAAGCTGTTCCTGAAAAAAACAAGTTGCCTTTCCCTCCCCGCGTGGGTGGCAATAGCGTGGATGAACCATTGCGGCGTCCTTTCCACGGAAACTCTGCACACCATACCTTGCTGGATTCCGGGGATTCTGGGTATGGGCTCCCTGTGCGTTCTTCTGGCGGAAAAGAAGTTCTTTCGTAACGTGGCGCGGGCATGCGCTCCCCTCTTCTTCTTCATTTATGCCGTCCATTGCCTGATCCTTCCCTACTTGATGCCGCTCCTCTCAAAACTCCTTCCAGAGGTACTTCCTTCTCCCGTGATTGCGGCGGTCCTGGTATTTGCGGGAGCATTCTTTCTTCATCGTCAGGTGGTCCGGCATTACCCCGGTTGGGAATATCTGATCTTTGCCCAAAAGCGGAGAAAGCCGGTGACTGACGGACAGGAAGAGAAGATATTTGCCGCCGCCTTTCCCCGGTCCGCTTCCCTCAATGAGCCCCCTCTTTAGAGGTCCTCCGATTTTTCTGAGGCTTATCTGGAAAAACGGGTCCTCCATGCTTGAGCCGCTATCATCTTTTCAAATGAATCTCTGTTGGCAACCCTTTTCCCATTTCTCCTTTGCCGTGCTCAATATCCCTTCTTCCACGGACAAACCTTTTCTGGCGCCCCGCTTCACAACTTCATTCAACATGGAGATTTTCATTCGAACGGCACTTTGAGATTCCAGTTCCGAAGGATATCCGGCATTCATTAAATGACGTAAGGAGGCCTGCACGTTCCCTGGGATTCTTGAAGGGCAAACCCGTGCGGAACCGCTGCCGTCCGGAAGCCAGCAGACCCGGCCATTTCAGCCCAACTGATGGGATGGCCCGGAAGGAAATGAAAGAATATTGTTGCTAACAGATTATTATTAATATACAAATAAAAGAAGAAAACTTATTGATTTAAAAAAGATGACTGCCTTTATTCAGCTTCGCGTCCTGTTGCTCTGTGGTTTGCTGAGTTATCCGGCTGTTACGTGTGGAAAGGGAAAGGAAGGTATATCCGTCATGGTTCCGGAACAGGCTTCGCGGGAAAAGCTGGTGGATATGGCGGTCAAGGTAAGGCCTTCCAGTCGTCAACTGGATTACCAACAGCGGGAAATGCTGGGCTTCATCCATTTCGGCATGAATACGTTTACCGGTGTGGAATGGGGAACCGGAAAGGAGGCACCTGAAATTTTCAATCCTTCCCGGCTGGATGCCCGTTCCTGGGTAAAAACGTTTAAGGATGCCGGCGTAACGGGAGTTATCTTTGTAGCGAAGCACCATGACGGATTCTGCATGTGGCCCACCAAATGGACGGATCACAATATTTCCCGTTCTCCCTACAAGGGAGGAAAGGGAGACCTAGTCAGGGAAGTCTCTACGGCCTGCCGGGAACTGGGCATGAAATTCTGCATCTACCTTTCTCCGTGGGACATGCATGAAAAAAGCTTTGGGACGGAAAAGTACAATGATTTCTACGTCAAGCAACTGGAAGAACTGCTGACCAATTACGGCCCGGTTTATCTTTTATGGTTTGACGGCGCCGGGGTGGACAGCAAAGTCAACGGGAAACGGACTCCCTTCGACTGGGAGAGGATCTTTAAAAAGGCCAGGGAATTGCAGCCGGACGTTCTTCTTTCCGGGGCGGCTCCCGATGTTCGGTGGGGCGGGAATGAGATGGGACGAGGTCGGGAAACGGAATGGTGCGTCCAGGGAGTTACGGCTTCGTCACGCCTGTTTGGCGGAAATAATGTGGGGATTCGGGCTAAAGACAGGAATCTGGGTTCCATTGACAGTCTTGTGGGGAAAAAGCAGCTCGTCTGGTACCCTTCACGTGCAGGCCTCCCCATCCGCAGAGGCTGGTTTTACCATGAGCGCGACGACAAATCCACCAAATCCCTTGATTATCTGGTGGACTGTTATTTTTCAACGGTCGGACAAAACTCCAATGTTCTTCCCAATCTCTCTCCCAATAAGGAAGGAATCATTCCGGAGGCGGACGCCAGGAGGATAATTCAATTCGGACGGGTGATTGAAAAGATGAAAAAAAACGACTTGGCCAAGGGCGCGCGGGCAAAAGCCCTTTCCGGGTGGACCGGAAATCCGGACTCCGGGCTTTTGTTTGACAACAATCCTTTTACAGGCTGGGCCACTGCCGATGGTACAACCCAGGCGCAGGTTGAAGTCCAATTGCCCGGAGAAAAAGAGTTCAATGTAATCAAGCTTCAGGAAAATGTCCGTGACTACGGTCAGCGTGTGGAGCGCTTTGCCGTGGATGCGTGGCTGGACGGCCAATGGAAACCCTTGGCTGAAAGTACTACCATCGGATTCCGTAAAATGATCAGGCTACCGAAGGCGGTGAAGTCTGATAAATTGAAGATACGCTTTCTGGATTCCCGCAAATCCATTTCATTCAGCAATTTGTCTTTATATTATCTGGCCCCGTTCTCAACGGAGGAAAACGTGGAATCCGTTCGGAAGCTGGACAGGAAGGAATGGAAAATAACCGTTGCCGAAAAAAAACTTCCCGCGGCCCAGTTGGAGCGGCTGAAAGACGGGAAAACGGATACTTATGTGGAAGTGGGCCTGCCTCCCAAAGGCTGTGACATTATTATTGATACGGGAAAAGTGCAGAAAATTGCCGGGTTGATTTATACGCCTGTGATGGAGGGAGGCCCGGGCCATATTGAAATGTATGATATCCGTCTCAGCAGCGACGGAAAAACGTGGGGAAATTCAGTGGCTTCAGGTCGTTTCGGCAATATCGTCAACAATCCGGTGGAGCAGGAGGTCAATTTTGCTCCCGTTGAAGCCAGATTCGTCAAATTCAGCGCTAAAAAGGGCGCCGGGGGAGCACGCAAAGCGGCTGTTGCCGAACTGGATTTGCTTTAACATGGCCTATAAGGGTCTTTCCATGAGGGAAAAGAGGGCAAGGAAACCAGGCAAATGGAAATTTGGGTCTTGCTCCGGTGTACTTCAACAGGAAGGACTGCCAGGCAGCAATGCGGCGGCTGATAAGAAGAAGGATGCTTGTTCCTTAATGAGTAATTAAGACATCTTATGTAAAAAGAAAGCGGCCCAAATGTTTTTCCGCTTACCATGCTTGCATTAACGGCTACATATCCGTTTGCTCTGCAATCGTGGCGCGTTGGAGGCGGGGATAGGGATACTTCAAATTTATATAGAAACATTATCCTGACGGCCGTATTTCCGGATAGGAACGGCTTTGTTTGGGCCCGACGTTTTTCACAGGATGATATTTCCCAGGAACAGGCGGAAACTTTCCATGAAGTGGTAGTACGCGTTGCCAACTCGAACAGCACGCCAGAAAATGAAGGGTACCTTTACCTTCTCGTTATCGACACTTCGGGGAAGAAGCAATAATACCGTCGCGAATCACGACGAAAAGATGTCTATCACTGCAAGACAATGTCTTTAAAAACCCCGTTTTTATGTTTTGCAGTTTCAAGAAAACAACAACCGAAAGCATTCTATTTCAAACGCTTGCGGTTGTTGTGAAATGGTGGAGGCGACGGGAGTCGAACCCGTGTCCTGAAGGCCGTTGATACCGGCATCTCCATGTTCAGACGCATGTTGCTGCGTTTCGCGGCCGCTTCGTCATGCGCCAACTAAGCAGGCTCGCTAGTTGCCTGTGGAAGTCTCGTGCGTTGCGCGGCAACCCCGCATTGCACCAGCCTGCTAAGCTTTCATCATCCCCTCTAGCAGGCGTTGAGGTTCTGACGCGGCTGAACTAATTAGGCAGCCAGAGCAAGGTCGTTAGACTCTGCATTTATTTTTTTAATCGGCTTTTTAGAAGGCCAGCCGATTAACCTTCACATGCAGCCAGCACCGCAGACTTCCAGTCGAAACCATGGCGCCCCCATATGTATTGCCGGTATAGACAAAAAATCCTGCCGTCGTGTTCAGGCAGGAATGATGTTTTACCGGATGTGATGCAAGTGGCACGCCCGTAGGGATTCGAACCCCAAACCTTCTGATCCGTAGTCAGACGCTCTATCCAATTGAGCTACGGGCGCTTTGACTTGCGTCGTTACCGCATAAGCGGTGAGAAAAATATAGATTTTTCTCCGGGAAAGTCAAGATGTTTGTGATGTAATTTGATAAAATAATCGGCATTTTCTTTTTCCCCAGGGACGGAATTTTCCCATGCCGGCCGGCTGGCATTCCCTTCTGCTCATGGGGAAAGGCGTTGCGCGAGGGCGTGTCCTGTGGCACACTGTGTGTGAAGATGAGTGGGTTCAAGCTGATCAGATATCCCATGGAGGCATTGAAGGAACACTTCGGGTTTTCCGGGCTGAGGGAGGGGCAGGACCGTGTGGTGGCTGCCATCATGGAGGGGCGCAACGTTCTGGTGGTGATGCCTACCGGGGGCGGCAAGTCCCTGTGCTACCAGCTTCCCGCCCTGTGCCGGGAGGGCGTATGCCTGGTGGTCAGCCCGCTGATTGCCCTGATGAAGGACCAGGTGGATGCCCTTGTGGCCAAAGGCATTCCCGCGACCATGATCAACAGCTCCCTGAGTTTCCCGGAACAGAAGGAACGCCTGTCCGGCATGAAGGAAGGAAGCTACAAGCTGGTGTATGTGGCTCCGGAACGTTTCGGCCATGAGGGATTCATGCGGGCCCTGGCGGAGGTGGACGTGAACATGGTGGCCGTGGACGAGGCCCATTGCCTGAGCCAGTGGGGGCACGATTTCCGTCCGGATTATTTGAAACTTGGCCGCGCGATTGAAGCCATGGGGCGGCCGCAGGTCGCGGCCCTGACCGCCACGGCTACGCCCCGCGTGCGGGACGATATTCTGGAGCATCTGCATCTGGAAGACCCTGTGACCATCGTGCGCGGTTTTGCCCGGGAGAACCTGCATTTCCGGATTACCGCCTGTGATACGCACAAGGAGAAGTACAAGAGACTGTACGATCTTGTAAAACGCAACAAAACGGGTATCATTTACTGTTCCACCCGCAAGAAGGTGGAACAGGTGTATGAGGCGCTTTCCGATCTGGGCCTGAGCGTTACAGCCTACCATGCCGGCATGACGGACGCCCAGCGGGAGGAGGCGCAGAATGCCTTTATGAACCGTCAGGCGGACATCGTCATTGCCACGAATGCCTTCGGCATGGGGATTGACCGTGCGGATGTCAGGTTTGTGGCCCATTTTGAGATTCCCGGCAGTGTGGAAGCCTTTTACCAGGAAGCCGGGCGGGCCGGACGCGACGGCCGGGACGCTTATTGTGAGCTTTTATTCAACCATGCGGACTTGAGGACGCAGGAGTTTTTCATTGAGGGAGTCAATCCCGGCGTGCCTCTTATTGTGGAGCTGTATGAGTTGCTGCGGAAGCATTGCAGCGCGGAGTCTCACGAGGTGTCCTGGACTCTGGAGGAAATGGCGGAACGCCTCAAGTGCCGGAATGCCATGCAGGTGGGAGCGGCGCTGTCCGTCCTGATGCGCAACGGAGCCATCAGCCGCCATGATGTTCCGGGGCAGCGGGTGAAGCTGACCAGGGTGGCGGACCCGTCCATGAGCGGCCTGAAGATACCTCTGGACGAACGGGCCATCCGGGAGAAGGAGGTGCGCGACCGCGAGAAGCTGAAGGCCATGACGGAGTTTGCCTATTCGGCCGGATGCCGCCAGCAGTGGATTCTGAATTACTTTGGAGAGGAAGGGGCCGTTCCCTGCGGCCGCTGTGACCAGTGCATGGCCCTGGGAGTGGAGGAAGGCCAGGTGATGGGGGAGGAGGAAACCAGAGTCGTGCGGCAGGCGTTGAGCGGCATTGCACGCGCTTCCGTCCGGCAGGCGGACGGTTCCTGGCAGGGACGCTGGGGCAGGACGAAAGTCATCCAGATGCTCAAGGGGTCCAAGTCACAGGATTTGTTGAAGACGTCTCTGGTCCGGCTGAGTACGTACGGCATTCTTTCATCTTGGAGTGAGGACGATATACGCCAGTTGTTCCGCGCCATGCAAATGGCGGGCCTCACTAAAATGAGCGGGGAAGCGGACCGCCCCCTGGTTACCCTGAGCCCGAAGGGGAACGAGGTGATGATGGGCAGGCAGGAGGTTTCCATGATCTGGCCTTTCGCCCGCAGGAGCGCTGCCCCGGACCGCAGGGGGCAGACCAGGGTCCGCTCCACGGGGGATTTGGCCGCCCTGGGGGAGTTTGATGAAGATTTATTTATGAAATTGAAAGAACTGCGGAATGAACTGGCCCGGGAAGCCGGAATACCCGCTTACGCGGTTTTCCACAATTCCACGCTGGAAGCCATGGCCCGGCTGAAACCTACTACGCGCCGGGGGGCCATGAACATACACGGCATCGGGGAGCGGAAGGCCGCACGTTATCTGGATGATTTTCTGGAGATAATCGCCGAACATTGCGGCGTGTAGGAGGCCGGTCTTTCCGTCTTGCGCTTTCCTCCCGATCTCTCAGAAAGGGAAATACTTCCATTTTTATCCGTTGTCTGGCAACTGAATGTTACAACGGAGTTACATTTGCCTGCGGAGGGTGGTTGAAGGTTGATTTTCTGAAAACGGGCTGTTTAGTCTGTATTCATGAAAACAGACAATGATACCATGACTGGTGCGGAGCGTCTGGTTCTGGCCGCCGGGGCCGGACTGCTTCCATTCTTCCTGTTTGGAACTTGCGGATGGGCTTCCATGCCTGACGCTACCTCTGGAGAACCTTCCCTGCCAAGTGTAAAGATGGTTCCCAAAAAGCTGGCCCTGTTCAAAAACGGGTACGGCACGGTGACGCTGGAAGGGAAGACGGCGGAAGGCTCCTCCATGGAGCTGGCCGGGCTTCCCACTCCTTCCTACGGATCATTCTGGCTTTCCGCAGAGCAGGGCGTTTCCGTCCGGGAATTGATCAGCAGCAAGGTGAAGGAAATCATCCCCAATCCGGAATACGGCAGGAATGAATTGCTTGCCGCCAATGCCGGAAAGCTGATCAAGATCACAACCACAGAAGGAGGAATGATTGTAGGAAGAATGGTGAAGCCAGTGAACAACAAGGTCCGGGAATCCAATCGTCCCAATTTGATGGGCTCCCTTTCTTCTCCTGTGGAAGACGGCCGGGACATGAACAGGTCTTCCTTTGCGATGGCGGGAAGCCTCCTGATGCAGACGGAGACCGGACATGTGGTGCTCCAGGAAGCCGCGGTTCAACAGGTCGAGTTTCTGGAAAAGGAGATTTCCTTTCCCACCTGGACGACGGACAGAACGCGGTTGGTGATGAACCTTGAAAAACCGGCTCCGGGAAAAACGGTGACCGTGAACAGCCTGTCTTCCGGGATCAGCTGGCTGCCCACCTACCGGGTAGAGCTGGGTGCGGAAGGACATGCACAATTGCAGTGCAAGGCGACGATCATGAATGAACTGATGGATTTGGAGAAGGTGGATATGGAGCTTATTTCCGGCTTCCCTCGCCTGGCGATGCCCGGGCTGCCTTCTCCCATCTCCATGAAGCAGAACATGAGCGCCTTGTTTGCCGCCCTGGGGTCCGAAAAACCCGGAACGGAATACGCCCGGTCCCTCATGGACAACTACATGAGCCAGGCCCGCACTCCGCAGCCCGTATTCACCATGGAGAAGGCCACGGCCATTGATCCGGGAACCGTCAAACAGGCGGAGGATTTGTTCTTCTACTCCCTTCCGGATTTTTCCTGCAAGTATCGGGAGACGGTGACCAGAAACCTGTTTGGCGGCGATGTTCCCTACCGCCACATTTATACGTGGGACATTCCCAACCAGAAGGGCCTGTCGGAATGGAACCAGAACCGCGACCGCGGGGCGGCGGTTTCCCCGCTGGACGTCTGGCACTGCATCCAGTTGACGAATGGCTTGAATCTGCCCTGGTCCACGGGAATGGTGGAATTCGTTTCCCAGGGCAGACTTGCCGGGCAGAGCACGCTCACCTTCACCAATCCGGGAGAACGTGTCCTGGTCAGGCTGAATAAATCCATGGAAACCATGGTTCATGTCTCGGAAGAAACGCTTTCTTCCGAACCGGTGAAGGTGAGAAGCTCCAGCTATCAGAAATACACCGTAAAGGGAACTCTGACCATGAGAAATGTTTCCGGCAGGAACATGGAATTCCAGGTAAACAAGAACATTATCGGGACTCCGGAAACTGTTTCGGGAGAAGGAGAAATGTCCAGCCTTCCCAATTGGAACCGTTCCCTGAATCCTGACGGAAAATTCCAGTGGAAACTCACGCTGAAGCCGGATGAGAAAAAGGACCTGGAGTATCAATATACTTATCTGGATTAATTCCTGCCCTTATATTTATGTATTGACATCATTTGGAGTAGTGTGTACTTTCTCCCCCACACATTACTCAGACGGAGCGGTGGCTGAGAGGCTGAAAGCACTCCTTTGCTAAAGGAACGTACTGGCAAAACCGGTACCGAGGGTTCGAATCCCTCCCGCTCCGCCATTTCATCCCTTGCATGACGTTTCATAACCCTTGTTTTTCAAGGGGTTTCGTGTTTCTTGGTTTCACGAAATTGCATGGTATTTCATATCCAGAGATACATTTTGGAGGCATGTTTGACGAGGTGTAACACGGTTATTCATCGGAAGCACTTCTCCATTTCTTAGATTCAAAATGGCCGTTATTCATCTAATTTGTATCATTGAGGAAATGCCAGTACAAAGACGCATATTCAAATCACAAATGTCTATGGCAAACATCAGAAAGAGAAGCAACACATGGATAGCAGACTTCAAGGATAGAAATGGAAACCGTCTGTGCCGCACCACCAAGGTACGGATTATTCCTAAATGCAATCCTTACGGAAAAACCTTCAAACAGTTGGAGGAAGAGACAAGGCGGGAAGCTCAGATGCGAGCGGAAGCATTGGAAGAATATAGCAAGTGGGGAGAAAAGGTCTCTCCTGAAAAACTTGATATACTCATTCGTGCTGAACTTATAAAAATGCCCCAGCATTTGGAAAGCGTAGAAGTATTTCTTGATAGGTTTCTTCAAAGCCGAAAGAGAAATTCATCGCTTAGTTTCAACTCTATACTCCGAACACAAAAGGCTTTTGAAAGATTTTTAGAGTTCTTGGGAGATAAGAAATCCAATCCTCTGGTCAGCGTTACGAAAGCTGTATGTGATGACTTTGTGTCCAGCGAATTGTATCGGGTCAGTTCTCGAACGGTAGATAGGTATCGGGAAAGCCTCTCTTGTGCCTTTAACCGTGCTGTAGATGAAGACATCATTACGAAAAATCCGTTCAGGCATGTTAAAATCCCTAAATGTGGAAAAGACTCTTCTCCCAGACGGGCATTCACACAGGATGAAATACGAAAGTTGATTTCTGTATTGCCTGAAGATTGGTCCGACATGGTTATTGCATGTATTTGTCTTGGAGGACAGCGATTGGGTGATATAGCATCCCTAAAATGGAATCAGGTAGATTGGCCCGGAAGAACTATCTCTTTGACCACTCAGAAAACGGGACGCGTTATGAGAGATATTCCCTTGATTCCAGCATTGGAAGAGCTTCTGAGAAGAAGGCATCAAGGGATGATAAATGAATATATTTTCCCTGTTCAGGGAGAAATGTATGCCCAAGGAAAAGGAAGTTCGTTAAGCGGGGAATTCGTTTCTCTATTACGAGCACATGGATTTGTTGAAAGAAAAGTTGTTCAGAAACAGGGAGATAGAAGGACGTTTTCTCCTTTGTCCTTTCATAGTTTACGCTCATCCGTAGTGACATTCCTGCATAATCAGGGAGTGCCGCCTGAAATGTGCCGTGAAATTGTAGGGCACGATTCTGAAGAAATACAGAGAATCTATTATCGTCCTGATGAAATGGAGCGTAAATTGTATATGAATGAGTTGGGTAAGTTACTGTAGGTAGGGAAAAGACTTCCGTCTTGAAAAGAGGCATGCTTTTGGAATAGTATCTGAAGGCATGCCTCTTGATGTAATACTCAATTTTGAAGATAGAGAGAAATGGGCAATTCCCTTTACAGAAATAGGTGAACAGTGGGCATCTTCCAGTCGATACGGATTTGGAGAAGGACTATATCAGCCAACTAAAAATAATGGTGTCATTCTTATTTTTACGGATACGGACGAAGAAGGAAGAATGGGATGTAGGATAGAGATTATACCTAAGCTGACGCAACTATTATGGAATGCAAAAATTCAACAAAAGCAAAATCGCAATCGGCCTAAGACAGAGGAAGAAAAAGAACTTTTTTCATTGATGTTCACTTTATATGCTGACAAATTATTTTGGAGCAATCATCCTGAACATATAGATTTAATGATTGATGAGGAAGAAGATGATTTGCTTGATACTGAGCCTATATATGGTGGTGGTACTCTAAGGCCTAGAGGAAGTATCAGAAAACAAATTGCTCATATTATAGATAAGGCCTTTCAAGAGAAAAACCTTGATATTATTAAAAAGATAGCACCATTTTATGAAAGTATTCTTGAACTCGTTGTAAGTGATTTTTATCTACATTATTTGACATCTCGTCCTGATGATAGAGATATAAGAGTTCTACACTCTCTTGTTCCGAACACCTCAAAGCAATTTTTAAGACTGACAACAATCATAAAAGAGCATTTGATTGAACATTATTTTGAATTACCTACTCAGAACGATATCATTAAAGCTTGGCGAAAAAAATATCCTTGTGATAAAAGAAAAACGCGTAGGAATAAGAGCTGGTCAGATGACAATAAAGATTCCGAGATTTTTGAGAAAGATGATGGAACAGCTATTTCTAAATTACATGATGTCCTGAAACGCTGGGGGTTCTTATGGTTGATTAAGGATGTTCCTTGGGAAAGTCACTATGCACCATCTTCAGGTAAAGACTATTTTCATAACGATAGTAAGTTTTTCTGCCATATTGGTCCAGTCGAAGACTATGAAATTGATTCTATCGCAAATCTTTTGTTTTTTGATTCTAAAGAAAATGATTTATAATGAATATATTATAAATTAT
>ERZ779890.1014-NODE-1014-length-29859-cov-14.525768_pt1 | contig 29859 bp, 25 predicted proteins | sample MGYA00511553_ERZ779890 | MGnify/ENA primary metagenome ERZ779890 (study PRJEB29588, sample SAMEA2152064) | human gut metagenome | biome: human gut; feature: human-associated habitat; material: faeces | place: Denmark | collected 2008/2010 ... | reverse complement strand
GGCTGGAGTATGAGACCGACGCCAACGAGGTCTTCTGGGTCCGCATCGACAAGAACCGCAAGCTCCCCATCACCTGCCTGATCCGGGCCCTGGGCCTGAAGACGGACCAGGAGATCCTGGACCAGTTCGGCGACGATCCCCGCATCGTCACCACCCTGGAGAAGGACCCCTGCAAGAACTACGAGGACGCCATATTTCGCTTCGCCTGCGGCGAGCGCTGGGAGCGGCGCGACTTCATGATGAAGCTGCTTGCGAACTACTACGAGCGCAACGACATGACGCTCGTCCCCGGGACGTTCAGAAGCCGCGGCGAGACTATGGAGATATTCCCGTCGTACAGCGACACTGCGCTGCGCATATACTTCTTCGACGACGAGATAGAACGCATAGACGAGATAGACCCTGTCAGCGGCAACAGCGTCGCGCGCAAGGAGAAAGCAGGCATCTTCCCGTCGAAGCATTACATCACGAGCCCCGACGCGATAAAGAACGCCGCGGGCGCGATAGAAAAAGAGATGGAGGATTGCTGCGCGCGCTTCACGAGCGAAGGCAAATATCTTGAAGAAGAGCGGCTGCGCATGCGCGCAAAGCCCATCGTCGCGCGCATCCACCGCGGGCAGTATCTTCTGTGCGTGCGCACGATCGACGAAAAGGACTTTGCCGGGCTTGCCGCAGCGGCTGCGGAGGCGCTGCGATGAAGCACGTTATCATCGGCACGGCGGGGCATGTTGACCACGGCAAGACGGAGCTTGTCAAGGCCCTCACGGGCGTGGATACCGACCGGTTGGCCGAAGAAAAGCGGCGCGGCATTACGATCGAACCGGGCTTTGCACGCCTTGATTTTTTAGATGGCGGAAGTGCGAGTATCGTCGATGTGCCGGGGCATGAGAGGTTCATCAAAAATATGCTTGCCGGTGCGGGCGGCGTCGACCTTGCGATGCTCGTTGTGGCGGCAGACGAGGGCTTTATGCCACAGACGGTCGAGCATCTTGACATTCTGGGGCTTCTCGGCGTGAAGAGCGGGCTTGTCGTCATCACAAAGACGGATCTTGCCGATGACGAATGGCTCAGAATGCTTGAAGAGGACATCAAAGCGCGTGTGCGGGGAACATTTCTGGAAGGAAAGCCCGTTTTGCGCGCCTCTGCCCGCACGGGAGAGGGAATCGAGGCGCTGCGCGGGGCGCTGCATGAGCTGGCGCTGCACACGGCGGAAAAAAGCGCGCGCGCACCGTTCCGCCTGCCCATCGACCGCGTGTTTTCTGTCGATGGCTTTGGTACGGTCGTGACTGGTACGCTGATCGACGGTTGTATTGCCGCCGGGGAGGAGGCGGCGCTCCTGCCGCGGGGGGAAGCATGCCGCGTGCGCAATTTACAAGTGCATGGGCGCGATGTGGAGGCAGCCTGTGCCGGGCAGCGCGTGGCGGTCAATCTGTCGGGCATCAGAAAAGAAAACGTCTGCCGCGGCGATGTGCTGTGTGCGCCGGATTCGCTGCGCCCGACGCGAATGCTCGACGTAAGATTGCAGAATTTGCGCGATTCCCGGCGAGTGATCGAGAGCAGGGCGCGCCTGCACCTCTACCACGGTGCGGCCGTGTGCCTTGTGCGGGCGGTGCTGCTGGACCGCGATGCGCTTCGTCCCGGAGAGAGCTGCTATGCGCAGCTTCACCTGAGCGAGGAGCTGGCAGCGCGGCAGGGCGACCGCTTTGTACTGCGCTTTTATTCGCCGCTTGAGACGATCGGCGGCGGGGTGATCCTGGACGAGCATCCGTACCGCCATAAGCGCCATGATGAGGGTGTGCTCGCCGCGCTTGCTGTGCGTGAGAACGGGTCGGATGAGGAAAAAATTGTGCAGGCCATCAGCGCATGCGGCGCAGACGGTATGGCGTTTGCCACGCTTTGCGCGCGTTTTGACGAAGAAGAGGAGAGCATGGCGAAAATGCTTGCCTCGCTCTGCGCGCGGGGGAAGATCGTTGCCCTCTCGCCGACAGATTACCTTGCTTCGTCGGTGCTGGACGGGCTGTGGACGGACTGCGAGGCGATGCTGCAAAAATACCACCGCGCGCATCCGATGCTTGCAGGCATGCGCCTCGCCGAGGCGCGGCAGCGGCTCTTTCGCGGCGGGACGCGGCAGAACGCAGAGGCGATCCTTGCCTGCTTTGCGCGCGAGGGGAAGCTGAAGCGGACGACGGAGTATTGCGCGCTTGCGGATTTTTCCGTGCGGCTTACCAGACGGCAGCGCGCGATCCGAGAGGAAATGCTTCGCCTGTGCCGTGCGGCAGGGCCGACCGGACTGAAAACGGACGAACTCTGTGCCTCGTTTGACAGAAAAGACCGCACGGAGTGCGCGCAGGTGATTGAAAGTCTTTTGAGCGTGGGTGAGCTGGTGCTGCTCGCGCCGGATCGCTGCATTGGAAAAAGCGTTCTCTCGGCCGTCGATGCGCGCGTGAAGGCGTGGTTTGAAACGCGCGATACGCTGGCGCTGGGGGAGTTTCGCGATGTGCTCGGCACCTCGCGCGATCACGCGCTGCTGCTGCTGGAATACTACGACCGGCGAGGGATCCTGCGCCGTGAGGGTGATGTCCGAAGAGCGGGCGCGCATTTTGGAGAGCTGTGAAAAAACGGGACGGCGCGCGCCGTCCCCGATATGGGAGTAGATGGGTGCTGGTGTGCCCCCCGGTCTTCAAAACCGGTGATAGGGGTGAAGAGCCTCTAAGGTGAGTTCGATCCTCACATGCTCCCGCCAGTGCCCCGCAGCCAGCTGACTGCGGGGCTTTTTGAAAAAAGTGGATTCTCCCCTTGACAGAACGGAAGGAAGCTCGTATAATACTACTGTTCTGCGGCGCAAAACCGTAAAATTTCATATCCGGGTGTAGCGCAGTTGGTAGCGCGCATGGTTCGGGACCATGAGGCCGTGAGTTCAAATCTCGCCACTCGGACCATATGAATGAAGCCCGCTTTTCGAACATTTTTATCGAAAAGCGGGCTTCTTCATGCCCACAAAGCCTTGAGAAGTCAAGGCTTTTTTCTTATCCCCTTCTTATGAGTGAAGGTGAAAACTCTCAAAATGTGAAACGAATATTTTTACGCAAAGTCGTTATTTGAACACAGTTTTACGATAAACTCGCCCAGTACGCCTCCTCAAATGCCTGTGGGGTCTTGTATTTTAAGGTCCGATGGGGTCGCAGCTCATTATAGAATTGGACATATTGCGCCACGCTTTTGCGGTAGCTTTGCTCCGAGGTGTACTCCCTGCGGTACGCCTCCTCTTTTTTGAAGGAAGCAAAGAACGCTTCGGCGACCGCGTTGTCATGGGGCCGTGCTGTTGCGGAAAAGGACTGTTTCGCACCGCATTTTTGCAGCAGTTCCGTAAGCGTGACTGAGGTATACTGTGCGCCGCGATCGCTGTGAAAGGTCAGCCCGATGGGATTGCCTCGTGCTTGATAGGCGTCCCGGAAGGTGCTTGTGACCAGATGAGTGCTTGCGTTGCGGGACACCCGATAGCCGATGACCCTGCGGGAGAAAAGGTCGAGGATCATACAAAAGTAGAGCCAGTAGTCGTTGATTTTGAAGTATGTAATATCGCTGACCCAGATTTGGTTGGGACGCTCCGCGGTGAACTGCTGCTCCAGTAGATTCTGTTTTTTGTACTGCTGACGCTTCTTGAATTGCTTTTTTGCGTCTGGGCGGATGCTGTGCAGATCAAGCTCTTGCATGATCGCCGCGATGCGTTTGGTGCTGACCCGGATGCCGCTTTCGGTCAGAGCGATGCGAATTTTTTCGGCGCCGAATCGCTGGGCACTGTCATCAAAAACCTGCTGTACCAGCCGCATAAGCCGCGCCTGCTCTTGATCGCGCTTGCTGCGGTCGGCTCGGCGGAAGATGTGGTTGTAGAAGGTTCCGCGGGCAACATCCAACGCTTCACAGAGCTCATGGACACTATACGGGTTGTCTGGCTTTTGGTAGAGGCTTTCCAAGAAGACCAGCTTTTTTTGTAAGGGCACATTTGATATGTACCCCGTGAGCCGAATGATCTCCAGTTCATGCTCCAGCTTTTCCAGCCGCCTTGAAAGAGTGTCGAACTCTTTTGGCGTGTAGGTACGATTTGCTGTTTTGATGGAACAGTATTCTCTTCTCCAGTCGTAGAGTGTGCTTTGCGCGATATGCAATTCCTGACTGAGCGATTGAATGGATTCTCCCTTTTGGTATCGCTTGATAATCTTGGTCTTGAATTCAGCGGGATATTCTTTTGGCATAGTCTCATCTCCTTTTAAGCAATAAGACTATTGTAAGCAGTTGCCCGCCGGAAAGGAAGCATCGCATATGCTCCAATTGTTATGCGACGAAGAATCAAGTGATTCTTCTTGCGGAAGGCGGGAAATCTATTCTGATATGGCATGACAAAAACCGCCAAAATCTTGTGATTTTGGCGGTTTTTCTTATCAAATAGTTGCAAAAAAATTTATCATTTTTTTCTGACCACATGTTTTCCTATAGATGGCAAAAAATCAGCGCCCACAGGAGACTTTGCTTCTCTTGTGGGCGCTGCGGCTATTCGGCGTTCAATCTGCCTGCTTTTTTCGCTTTCTCCACCGCTATTTCGGCGTTGATCTCGCAGATCATTTCTGCGAGTTGTTGTTCGCATTCCTCCCGAGTGTGCGCGTAGATATTGCGGGGGTGCTTCTTCCCATCCGGCCAGCGCGGGGAGTAGCGTCCCTCCCACAGCGTTTCATTGATCTGTGAGATGCAGCCCGTTCCAGGCTTGCGCCGCGTTCCCTTGTAGGGTTGGAAGCTGCGTTTCTGGGATGTTCCTTGCTCGACTTTCGTTTTCTGCGCAGGCTCTGCTTTTCCGATGCCGCGGTCGATAGTGATCGCAGCGTCGCGCTGCATCGTATCGGTGATATGGGTATAAATGTCCAGCGTGGTAGTTGCGGATACATGACCGATGACGTTGGATAGAGTTTTGACGTCCATGCCGTGCTCCAAGGCTGTCGTGGCAAAGGTATGCCGCAGGTCGTGAAAACGGATACGTTTGCATTGTGCGCGATTCAATATTCTCTGGAGACTCTTTCGGCAGCTTGCTGGATCAAGCGGCTGATCCTCGATGCGTGGTGATGGAAACAGCCAACGGGAATGAGTGCGTGCTCGATGCTTTTTCAGCACGCCGAGCAGGATCGGGGGCAGTATAATAGTGCGGTTTGACGCTTTAGTTTTTGGCTCGGAGACAGTCAGCTTTCCGTTTATGCGGCAGATCTGCTTGGTGATGTGCAGTTCGCCGGTATCAAAGTTCAGGTCGCTCCATTGCAGAGCCAGCAGCTCGCCGCGCCGCAGACCGGTTGCCAACTCCAACAGAAAGAGCTCGTAGTAGCCTTCTTCCCTCGCTTGAATCAAGAAGCGTTGGATTTCTTCTCGCGCAAGCACCTGCATTTCTCGCGCTTTTTTGGGAGGCAGAGCGCAGCCGTAGGCTGGGTTGCTTTGGAGCAAGCCATCCTTTACAGCCTGCTCCAGCGCACTGCGGCAGCAGAGATGGCAGTTCCGCACGGTGCGGTTGGATAAGCCCTCTCCGTACAGTTCTGTACGCAGCAGACGACCGCCTTTCTTTGTCTCATTGTAGAATTCCTGAAGTTTACTCTGCTTCAGCTGATTTAGTGGTATATCTCCCAGCGAAGGGATGATGTGGCGATAGATGCTGTCCTCATAGCTCTGCCTTGTGGTCGGACGGATGTGATCCCTGCAGCAGTTCTGGTACCAATAGTCCAGCCAATCTCGAAATGGCACATCCGGCTTGAACCTGCTCGGCTTTTGCTCCTCACAGGATTCCTTCAAAGCTTTGAGCTTTTGCAGACAGTCCGTTTTTGTCTTCGCCAAGACACATTTTGCTTTAGGGTAGCCCTTGTCATCGTAGGCGACGACATAGCGTCCCTCCCAGCGCCCATCTGCTCTCAGGCGGATGCTGCCGGTCCCATTTTTTCTTCTTGCCATGGATTCAGCTCCTCTCCGAGAATATCTGTCAGGAAGTTGCCTACTATGGTCGAAGCATACTTTTGCATATCGCCGGTGACATGGGTGTAAGTATCCAGAGTGAAGGACGCATTGGTGTGACCAAGAATACCAGAGAGCGTCTTGGCATCTACACCGCTTGCCAGTGCGTGAGTTGCAAAGGTATGCCGCAGGTCATGGAAGCGGATGTCGGGAAGCCCTGCGCGTTGAAGAATGACCTTCATGTGACGGTATGCTGTCGATGGATTGACCGGCAGCTCTGGCTTGAGAGGATTGGGGAATATCCATTCGGATCGTGCACTTTTCTTTCGTTCCAGAAGAACCTGCTCGGTGCTGGGCGGTAAGACGATTCGGCGTCTACCTTTTGTTGTTTTTGTATCACCGATTTCCAATTTTCCGTTCTCTTGGTGCAAGGTTCGGCAGACGCTTAATGTACTGCTTGCTTCATCAAAGTCGCTCCACTTTAATCCACAGATCTCACCGCGGCGCAGGCCGGTGGTCATTTCGACATAGAAGAAGTCGTGCCACAGCGCATCCTTTTTGATCTCGGCCATAAAGATACCCATTTCTTCGTCGGTCAGTATCCGCTTGGGCAGACGTTCTTTCTTTGGGGCGGTAACACATTCGGTGGGGTTTATTGGGATCAGATGTTCTCGTACCGCCGCTTTCATAGCGGAATGCAGTGTCGTGTGAACGCCGCGGACGGTTGTACCGGATAGAGCATATCCCATTTGCGGGTGTGCGTGAACACGCCCCTCCTTTTTTAACTTCGTATACATCTTCTGAATGTCGGCAGTAGTGACCGATGTGATTTTTTTGCTGCCGAGAGCAGGCTTTATGTAGTTGTTGCAATAGTTCCGATACCCATTCTGTGTACTTTTTCGGACCGTCCCGGCCACATAGGTTTCCAGCCATCGGTCCAGCCATTCGCCGAGCGTCATGCGGCTGTCTTCGGTCAGATCGGCTCCCTGATAGAGTTCACGGGACCGATGTAGCTTGTCTAGAAGCTCTTTCTGTGTTTTGCCGTAGACATAGCGGTAAAGGGGCAGGCCATTTTCCTTGTGGCCGACGACGATGCGCCCTTCCCACAGACCGTTTTGCTTTTTGCGGATACTGCCCTCACCGTTGGCCCTGCGCTTAGCCATGTGCGTTCACCTCACTTGCAGCTAATTCGTCGGCATCGAAGGAGTAGGAAGCTCCCAGTTCTCCAATGATGCCCAGCGCCAGCTTGAAGCCAGCAGTGAAGCTCGACAGCCGTGCTTCTACCAGCAGTGTATTTTGTGCGTCGAGCAGCCGTAGCAGCTTCTTACGATTACCAATGTCCATGTTTTCCTTGAACTCCTCGTGTGCGTGTTCTACCAATGCGTTCAGGTCGTCGAATTCCTGTCGATCGAACTGCTTTTGAAGAGCTTTCATGTAGTCCTGCATTGCCCCGCCTCCTTTTGGTAGCCAACACACATACCACACCTCGCGCTGGAAAGCTACTGATTCTTTTGAAGAAGGCAAAATATTATTGAGATATGCATCTCGATCGAATGTGGACAGGCGGAATGATGCCGGTATATGAAAAGGAAAGGGGAGATCCCCGTGCGGAAGGCGCGTTGTCCCGACGCAGGTGCCGTGCTTTATAGCACTCGCCAATCTTGGGATGGACCCCTTTTGCCTATTGCCGTGCAGGTTTTAAGGCGCGTCAATACACATCGGGCCATTCATCATCCGGCTCAATGCGCCGCTGGTGCCGCACAGCACTCTCAAAACTCACCTGACCGTTGGTACGCTTCACCTCATCCACCGCGAAGCCACGCAGCTCACGCGTGTGGATATCGTCGGTACGGAAGTGCGCAGCGATGGTGTGGCACATCATGTTCAGCTCCACCGCCCACTTGAAAATGATGCGGCAGAGACGATTGTTGTTGTCATCCAGCGTGCCCTGAATGGCTGTCAGGATGGCTTTGGAAATGTACGCGGTGTTGTCCTCTGTGCCGAGGTAGCCCATGTAGAAGCGCAGCGCCTTTTCGACAAATTCGCTGCGGCTCTGGCAGTTATCCTCTGTGAGCCAGCTATCCATACGCTGAATGGTGCTGGGGCGAAGCCATAATGTGGTGTTTCTCTTGTTATCTTCGTTCATTCGTTATTTCCTTTCTGCCAGTGCGGTCAGAAACGCCGTAAACGCCTGACACACCGGGACTTTTCTGAGGACCGACTGCGGTACGGTGCGCAAAAGGCTGAAACCGACTGCGGTCTTGAATTTGTGGAAAGCCCCGCACTGCGGGGCTTTGTGTGCGGGCCGCGCGCAGAAGCGACTGCGGCCCTTTATCTCGTGCTAAAATCGAACGGGTAAATAGGGAGCTAAACCTTCCAAACGTGGGCGTGGTCAGGGGGGAAAACTCACTCTAAAAGACTCATTTCTCCATCGTCGGAGCATAATTTGTAAGGCCCTCTTACACATCGCCCACAAACGCTGCCACGCTCGTTTCAATGGTCCTTAGCGGGTACACACTCCACCTTACCAACAGAATCGCACACAGTGGCCCACACGGGCAAACAGGGGCTGTTTACGCTGGGACTGCACGGGGGATGATTCTGCTATCGAAAACGGCAGAAGCTTTTTTGTTGGGTGCTGCGGCGTAAAATATGTCAGCCTTCCAGCGTGTACAGATACCGCGCTCTCTGCTTCTGAACAAACGACCTTTCAGTACCTCCGAGGGGCAGAGTATCACTACTCTTGGACTGCGTCGCGAACCGTTGAAACGCTGCTCACAGATGTCAGGGCGTTCTATTTGCATGGCCGGAGGATGCGTGAGAGGGAGAAGCAGAGAGCCTTCTGGACATCGACGCACGCACTGTGCGTCGATGTCCAGAGGCGACGCGGTCCCGTAGGAACGCGCAGCCCCGCTGCTGGTTCCTGCGCTGTACTGGTGAGCTTCACGGTTTGCCATCGCTGTGTCGAAATTCAGGAGAGAGCTTTCACGCGCCTTGCTGTGCCGACAGCTTTATCTGCGCTTTGTGACGTTCAGTGGTTTTGTCCAATGCAGTAAGTTGTCGTTCATAGTATGTTGCCATGACCTCGTGCATTGGGATTAGCGTGTAGAGCAGGTTGCCATTTTTCTTGATACCTCGTCGCGTGATGATCTCTGTATGCTCTGTAACGATGAGCCCACGTTCTTCCAGCAGACGAACATGCTTGGCAACGGTATTGCGCGAGAGATGCAGCTTCTTTGCGATGATCGCTTCACTCGGGTGGCATTGGTTTGTTTTACGGTTCGCGTGACGCAGCAGGCAGATGTACACCGCGACCGCACCGGCAGGCAGGTCAAAGTCCAGCAGCTCATTCGGTACGGGGAAGCAGTTCTTTGCACGTTCCCAACCGACCGGCGGTTTTGTCCTTCTCATGCATCACCACCGCCCTTCATGTGCTGCTCGACCCATTCGATGAATTTCTCTTTCGGCACCACCATGCGGCTGCCGACGCGCAGCGTTGGGAAGTCCTTTTCGTGCATCAGCTCGTAGGCACTGGACGGCGCAACACCGAGTACTCGTGCGACCATTGCCGCATTAAGGAACAGCGGCAGGTCGTCATAGTTTTTGTAGGTTGACTCTTTCAAAAAATTCACCTCCGTGTATTGGAATTCAGAGAAAAGTTTCTTGCGTTTCGGAGGCCTCTCTGTTAGACTGTTCGCAGATGGCGTCTGCGTTTTCCAAAACGCGGCGTGCCGCTGAGCTGCTGCAACAGTTCAGCGGTTTTCTTTTAGAGATTCATTTCGCTCACGCCTCTTACTAAGATTGATTTTCAGCGTTCCATCTGATACGATGAGGGTAACATACGCGGAGCATCCCAGCAATAGCTTTGGGCGCATTAAGGTAAATGTCAAAACTTCATCGGATACAAGGAGGCATTATGGCGGAGCAGGTAGAGAGTATTTGTATTCCATTCACCCATACCTGTGACCAGTTCACCACATTTTTCTATGATGGGCGTGTTTACCTCAGTGATACGAGCTATCCCATTGGGCAGTGCTGCGTGGACGTCGCGAACATGAACGAAGAGGTGCTGGACGAGATCGACCGCCGTGTGGAGGAGTTCATCCCTGCGGCGCAGGCGCTGCTCTCGAAAAAGGCAAACAGCGCTGTTGCCTTCGCACAGAAGAAGCTGAACGCTGTTTGGGATATCATTTTTACCATGCCGGTGTACCGTGACCTGAATATGGACCTGGTGCTCAGCTATCATTTGCTGGAGAGACTTTACGAGCAGAAAGAGAAATGGGAGCAGGTGCAGAAGATACACTCGGAGGGGCGCGAGATGTATGAGCGTATGATCAATGATCTGGCGCATTTTGCAGACAGAGTGCGGGCGCTTCGTTTGCAGCTCAGGATCATGACGGAGAAATACTTCGAGCCGTTGGGGCGGAGAAACAGCACGGCTTACGGAACGGCGTACTCGACCTTCTACGCGGATATGCTCCGAACCGGTGCACTGCTTTTCGGTGAGGACTTTGACCAAAAGTTTTCTGTAGAGATCGACTTTGTCCCAATGATGCGGAAAGAAAACGAGAGAGAGTTTTTCGTTGCAGAGAAGACGACCTTTAACTATTTACATGATTTTCTGAGAACGGAGTTCTACCGCGGGCTGGCGATCGGGAACGCACCGCGGCGGTGTCATAACTGCGGAAAGCATTTTTTGCTGACTGCCGGCTACAACACCTGCTACTGCGGCAATATTGCGCCTGGTGAGACGGAGAGGACCTGCCGGAAAGTAGGGGCGCACCGCAAGGAAGCGCAGGGCAAGGCGAACCGCAGTCCGGCCCGTGTGGAATATGACCGTACCTATAATCGGCTGAAGCAGAGAAAGGTTCGCGGGAAGATCAGTGCGGATGAGTGGAACGCCGCCGTTGCACAAGCGATGCAGGTCCTGGAGCAGGCGGAGCGCGGAGAACTCACAGACGATGAGATGAGGGAACGGTTTCGGAAGTTTTGAATTGAAAAAAGGAGCTGCGTCTCGATCAGAGACGCAGCTCCTTTTTATTGTCTTCAGCTGCGCAGAATGGAATCCCTTAGTACGCAGTCATCATGGCACCGTCGACGCAGGTGACTTGGCAAGAGATAGCGCTATTCACGGGAGAGCGGATGCATACCACGGAGCGGGCATACTTATCCGTTGCCTGGTAGTGGGGGACTTGGGACAAAGTTATTGCCCTTGAGGGTGGATTCTACAGTCATCGAGGATCGTGATGTGCGAAAACCGATGATTATTTTCTACATAAGAGATGAGAGTTCGTAACCTCTCTACGTTTATCATCTATTCGTTCCATATCGGACAGCGACGATGACTTTACAAAATGGCTATCTATCATGGGAGAGCTTGCCGGTCCATGCTTGTAAGTTCACATTGGCTTTAATGGAATCGAGTTTAGTATGATGCTTATGTTCTGCTATGCATTCTTTGAAAAGTCATAGGGAAGCTCCAAAAGCTTTTCGCCCTTAGACAGCACGCCTTTGCAAATCAGGCTGGTGAACTGCTGCACGATCTTACGTGAGTACTGCGCGGGATTTGCCACAAGGTTCACCGTATAGGGGAACTCGCTGAAATCGATGGGAATGGCGACGATGTTGTGCAGATTTGTCCAGCGATATTGCAGCAGATAGTCCAGTGTCATGCCGATATAGTTCTGATTCTCACAAAAGTCGAACATTGTGATGCTGTCACCTACGCGGATGTTGGTGGTGTGTACATTCTGTTGGCTGCAAATGGCGCAGAAACGGCTGTAACAACGGTCATTGATGTTCAGCGCCAGTACCTGTCCGTCCAGATCGCTGATGTGCAGCGCCGAACGTGAGGCGAGCGGGGAGGACTTTGGCACAATGGCAACGCGCTGGCGCTGCAGAAGATTGACGATGACCAAACTGGGGTTCTCGACCGCGCCGATGGTCAGCGCGGCAGTATAGTCACCGGTGGCAACGAGCGCTTCGCATTTGCGGGCATCACTTTCCTCAATAAAAATCGAAATGTCCTGGTGTGTCTGCGAAAACTCACGCAGACCTGCCTGTGGAAGAAAATGTTGCAGTCCACAGGAGACACCGAGTGAGAGATTGTTGCTTTGCAGCTGCACGGCGGACGAAATTTCTTCGTTTAGCTTATCCATTGCATCAACCACGGGTTGAGCCAGTTTTTTGAGCTGGAGACCGATCTCTGTCGGAACTAGGCCGCGAGAGGAACGGAAGAAGAGCGGCGCGCCAATCTCCTGCTCCATGGCAGAGATAATTTTGCTAAGCGCTTGCTGCGTGATGAAAACATTCTGCGAGGCCTTGAGGATGCTCCCATCGCTGCAGATTCTTAAAAAGTAGCGTAATTGCCGAATATCCAATGCAAATGTCTCCTTCCTACATCGCAGGACCGTGAATTTCGATTGAGAAATGAATGAACCATCGCAAAAATGAAAAAAGTTATAGCTGCTGGGCTATGTGTATCGTCCCTGCAGCTGTCCGGCGAGCTATTAATTATAAGATAGCAGATTTGCAAGAGCAAATCAAGTAAAATGCGTGCTGTGTTGCCGCCTTGATATAATGGTTTGGTTGTACCGGCTACAATTATTTGACGATTCCCTAAAAGTGCAAAATAGATATAATGAAAGCACAAGGGACTGTAATATCTGACGTGTTTTCTTGTGCAATATAGCAAAAACATTTCCGGAGGAAAGGAAAGAAAAACTATGAGCGGTTTTGTGTTGACGAAGGATCAGCAAGATTTGAAGCGGCTTGCTGCAGATTTTGGCAAGAAGGTGATGCGTCCGGCAGCAAAGGAATACGACCTTAAGGGCGAGACACCACTGGATATTTACCAGCAGGCAGTGAAAATTGGTTTTGCTGAAGTAGCTCTGCCGGAGGAATTTGGCGGACTGGGACTGAGCTGCACAACACAGTGTGTGCTGACCGAGGAGCTGAGCCGCTGGGAGGCAGGTATCGCAAATGCACTGGGTGCAACGAGTCTCGCCTGCAAGCCTATCCTGATTGCAGGAAACGATGCGCAGAAGAAATGCGCTGTGGAGCGCGTACACGCAGGAGATATGCTGGCGTTCGGTTTGACTGAGCCTGATGCAGGATCGGATGCTGCGGCATTGAAGACCACAGCAGTGGAATGCGAGGGCGGTTACATTCTAAACGGGCGTAAATGCTTTATTACAAACGCACCATACGCCAAGCTCTTTGTCATCTTTGCGAAGACGCAGAAAGGCATCGGTTCGAAAGGGATCAGCGCCTTTATTGTAGAGGGCGACCGTCCGGGTGTTTCAACCGGACGCCATGAGGATAAGATGGGCCTCCGTCTTTCCACAGCAGGCGATGTAATCTTGGAGAATGTGTTTATTCCCAAAGAAAACCTGCTCGGCGAACCGGGACAGGGCTTCAAAATTGCAATGAAGACGCTGGATGCGTCCCGTGTTGAAGTCGGCGCGGCAGCTGTTGGCATCGCGCAAAGCGCAATCGATTACAGTGTGGAATATGCCAAGAGCCGTATCTGTTTTGGTGCACCCATTGCCAAGCTGCAGGCAATTCAGTTCATGCTGGCGGACATGCAGATCCAGACGCAGGCAGCACGTTCGCTGGTCTATGGTGCAGCAGAGATGGTGGATAACAACATCCGCCCGTACACCGAGATTTGCGCGGCGGCAAAATGCTTCGCCGGTGATGTTGCAATGAAGGTAACGACGGATGCGGTGCAGATTCACTCCGGCTACGGCTATATGAGAGATTATCCGGTGGAAAAGCTGATGCGCGATGCAAAGCTCTTCCAGATCTTTGAGGGTACCAACCAGATTCAGCGCGTCGTTGTTGCAGGCTCGATGCTGAAATAAGGAGACAGACAGATGGAGATTTTAGTTTGTATCAAACAGGTTCCGGATACAACGGAGATTCGGATTGACCCGGAGACCAACACGCTGATCCGTACCGGCGTGCCCAGCATCATGAATCCGTTTGACGCCTACGCTGTGGAACAGGCGTTACAGCTCAAGGAGATGACTGACGGACGTGTGACGGTGGTTACAATGGGCCCGCCTCAGGCGAAGAGCATTCTCGGCGACGCGCTGGCGATGGGCGCAGATGACGCCTACCTCGTCACTGATCGCAAATTCGGAGGCTCGGATACGCTGGCGACGAGCTATATTCTGGCGTCCGCTGCCAGAAAGCTCGGCCCTTTCGATGTGATCCTGTGCGGCAAGCAGGCAATCGACGGAGATACCGGCCAGGTAGGACCTGAGATGGCAGAGCATCTGGATATCCCTCAGATCACCTATGTCAGTAGCGTTGAGGTGGACGGAAAAGGTGTCAAAGCGGTCAGAGAATGTACCAAGCACCAGGAGATCGTGACCGCGCAGCTGCCGGTGGTGGTCACCGTCGTTAAGGGCGAGCAGGAGCCGCGCTTTGAAACGATTCGTGGGCGTCTACACGCAAACCGCTATGAGATCAAGTTTCTGACGCGCGATGAACTTTCGGTGGAGGATGAGAGCATTGGTCTGAAAGGTTCTGCCACGCGCGTAAAGAGATCCTTTACGCCGGAGCGGCATGCCGAATGCGTTTGGATCAAGGGCGAATCCGTCCGTGAGCAGGCGGGTAAGCTTTACAAGGCACTTGAACGTGCAAACGTGATTTAGGAGAGGCATTATGAGTAAAGAAAACTATAGAGGTATTTGGGTATATATCGAGCAGGCAGACCATCAGGCGCAGCATGTGGGCCTTGAATTGCTGCACGCGGCGCGTGACCTTGCAGATACTATCGGCGAGGAGCTGACCGCTGTGATCCTTGCAGATGACACGACGGAGCTGGTTGAGCAGGTAAAGCCGTACGGTGCAGACAGCATCCTTGCAGTGGATTGTCCGCAGTGTACACAGTACGTTACCGATGTTTACACAGAGCTGCTGCACGGGCTGATCTGCGAGTACAAGCCGTCGGCGGTGCTGATCGGTGCAACGGAAAACGGCAGGGATTTCGCACCCCGCGTATCTTGTCGGCTGAAGACCGGCCTGACAGCAGACTGCACGGCGCTCGGCATCGACGCAGAGTCTGGCGATGTGGCGTGGACGCGTCCAGCGTTCGGCGGCAACCTGATGGCGACGATTCTCTGCTCAAACACGCGGCCACAGATCGGCACGGTGCGTCCTGGCGTATTCCGTGCTCAGCTTGCGGGCAAGGCAACGGAAAAGGTGATTCGCCTTGAGCGGACAGTGGCGCAGAATAAGATCCGCACGCAGGTGAGGGAGCTGATCGCAAAAGTCGGCAGCACTTTCAACATCAGCGAGGCGGAGGTGATCGTCTCCGGCGGGCGCGGCATGAAAGGATCGGAGAATTTCCCGATGCTTGAACAGCTGGCAGAGCTGCTCGGCGGTGTGGTGGGCGCGTCCCGTGCGGCAGTGGACTCCGGCTGGATCGACAGCAGTCACCAGGTCGGACAGACGGGCAGCACCGTTCACCCCAAGCTGTACATCGCCTGCGGCATTTCTGGCGCAATTCAGCATCTGGCAGGCATGTCCGGGTCCGACCAGATCGTGGCGATCAACAAGGATCCCGACGCGCCGATCTTCAAGGTGGCGCATTTCGGTATTGTGGGCGATCTGTTTGAGGTCGTTCCTGCACTGATCGAAGAAGTTAGAGCCGCCAAGGCAGATATTGGCAAGTAAGCCGGAAGAGAGAAAGAAAAAGCGGCTGTCATGGGCTGGAAGAATTACCGCACAGCGCGGCAAACGCTGCGCGGTGCCGGAAAATGACGGCGCAAAAATAGAAGGAGGGAACCATTATGAGCGTTATTCTGTACGAGAAAAAGAATGGCATTGGCATCATTACGCTGAACCGGCCGGAAAAGCGCAACGCGCTTAACTCCGCCATGATCAACGGGCTGGGTCAGTACCTGCACGAAGCGGCAGACGATTCCGATGTCAAGGTGATCGTGATCCGCGCAGAGGGCGAGAAAGCATTTACTGCCGGATTTGATCTCAAGGAAAGCATGGAGCATAATATCACCGACATTGTGGAGCGAAGGGCGGATACCAAGAGCGAGGTCGACTTCTTCCTCTATATGTGGTATCTTCCCAAACCCATCATCAGCGCGGTGCAGGGCTATTGTATTGGCGGCGGCATTACCATCGCAATGATGAGCGATCTCGTCATTGCTGCGGACAACGCAAGCTTTGGCAATCCAGAGATTGTGCTCGGCTTTACACCTGAAATCCCCATGGAGCATTGGAAACTTCCGTTCAATAAGGCAACGGAATGGTATTTCATGGGCAAGTATTTCTCTGCTGAAGAGATGCGTGAGATGGGCATGGTCAACGAGGTTGTGCCGTATGGAAATCTTGAAGAGCATGTGATGCAGGTCGCTGAACAGGTGGCGCGCATCCCTGCGGAGAGCATGGCGATGATGAAGCACACCATCCGCAAGATCTACGATCTGCGCGGCTTCGCCAACACGGTGGAGTACACCTCTGAAATGTTCAATCTTTCCCGCACGAACATGCAGCAGAAGAATATGCAGAGCTTTAAGAGCGATATTGAGTCCGGCGGGCTCAAGTCTGCACTGAATACCCGCTATAACTGAGCGAACCGCAGGGCAAAACACAGGAGGATATATAGAAAATGAGCGGTATTTTAGATGGGATCCGCGTGGTGGATATGTCTCGTTATATTTCGGGTCCCTACTGCGCCATGATGCTGGCGGATATGGGCGCAGAGGTCATCAAGGTAGAAAAGCCTGGCGAAGGCGAGATCTATCGTGTAGGCGGTCCGTGGAAGGATGGCGTAAGCCTGGTCTTCCAGGCGATGAACCGAAACAAGAAAAGCGTGACGGCGGACACCAGAAGTCCTGAGGGGTTGCAGTTGATCAAGGAGCTGATCCTTCATTCGGATGTTCTGATTGAAAACTTCCGCGCCGGTGTAATGGAGAAGATGGGGCTTGGCTATGAGGAGTTGCATAAGCTCAATTCGCGGCTGATTATGGTTTCAATTACAGGCTTCGGCCACAGCGGGCCGCTGCGTGACCGCATGGCATTTGACGGCATTATTTCAGCAATGTCCGGCGTTACCCGCATTGATGGAGATAAGGTAGAGCGCAGCAAGGGAGCTATCCATGACCACATGGCAGGAATGAACGCCGTGATCGGCACGCTCCTTGCGCTCCTTGACCGCGAAAAAACGGGGAAAGGACAGTATGTGGACACGGCCATGATCGCATGCTCCACAGTACTCCGCTCAGATTCGATCGCTGATGCCTATCTAAATGGTGACGAAGCTGCCATGGGCAGTGACGATGCCGCTCCATACGGGTATCTGAAGACGAAGGACGACTGGGTCAACTTCCAGGCCGGCACAGACCAGCTGTTCCGCAAGCTGCGCACGATCTGTCCGGAGTCGGTCGTTCAGGAGGAGCGCTGGCTTGACGATCTGCCGTATCGCGTGACGCATCACGCGGAGCTTTTTGCAGCGATTCAGAAGTGGGCTTTAAATATGACGGCCGACGAGCTGGAGAAAAAGTTTGTTGACGCGGGCATCCCTGCCGGTATTGTGGCGACTCCCGGCCGCCTGCTGCGCAGCGAGCACTTGTGGGAAAACGGTTATCTTGTAAAAATGCCGGTCCATGGGATTGACGGCCCGGTTCCCTATATGGGTTTTCCGGTCAAGCTCTCTGCACATCCGGACATCGAGTACAAGGCGGCGCCGGTGCTCGGTGGAGACAACGAGGAGATATACGGGCGCGTTCTCGGTAAGAGCAAAGAAGAGCTCGAAGAGCTGAAAAAGAAAAACGCAATTTAAATGATTTTACTCGTACTTTCCGCTTGATGTAGTAGCCCTCTTGCGCAGATCGCTAAGAGGGAGGACGCACGGAAAGAGAGCTATGCATCGCTATTTTGAGTTAGCTTTTACAATATACTTTGATGTAATTTTAGGTATAATGGAAGGCTATAGGCGACGCTGAATCGTGACAAGAAAGGAGAACCATTTTATGTACGAGTTATATATCAATGGTCAGTTTATAAAAGGTGAGGGCAAAAGAATCAAGGTGCTCGATCCAGCTGACAACTCTGTAATCACTGAGTTGGATACGGCTTCAGAGAAACAGTGTAAACTTGCACTTGAGGCGGCAAAAGATGCCTTTAAGAGCTGGGCTGCTACACCAATTGGTGAACGCTGTGCATGGCTGAACAAGCTGATCGACACGGTGATGGAAGAAAAGGAAGCAATTGCGGAGATCCTCTCCGCAGAGTCCGGTAAGCCGTATAAGACAGCACTTGAGGATGTTTACGGGTTTGAGGACTTTGCACGTTTCTATGCCGAAGAAGGCAAGCGTATCAACGGTACGACCGTGTATACACCCAGCAAGCCATACGGCGCAATGTATCATGCGGTGGAACGCCGCCCGTTGGGCGTTGTGGTAGCACATATCGCTTGGAACTATCCCATCGCTATGGCAGCATTAAAAATCGGGCCGGCAATGGTTGCTGGTGATCCGATCATTATCAAACCCGCCAGCAATACGCCGCTGGCAACACTTTACCTTGGCAGGATCATCGACCGTATTGGGCTGCCTAAGGGCGTGATTAATATCGTTTGCGGTCCGGCAAGCGTTGTTGCGAAGACACTTAATTCCAGTACCATTCCTTCAATGATCACGCTGATCGGCTCCAGTGATACCGGACGTCAGGCAATCGCAGAATCCAGCACCTCCATCAAGCGCTTTTCCATGGAGTTAGGCGGCAATGCACCCGTTATCGTGATGCCGGATGCCGATGTGGATCAGGCGGCTGCGCGTACGATTGGTATGAAGTGCGATAATGGCGGTCAAATCTGCACGAACTACAATCGCATTTACGTCCATGAAGCGGTTTATGAAGAGTATCTTGCCAAGGTGCAGGAGGGCCTGAAGGCGGTCAAGTGCGGCAGCAAGCATGATGAGGGCTATATTATGGGACCCATGATCACCCGCGAGGGCCGTGACCGTATGTTCGAGTTGATTCGCGATGCTGAGGAGAAGGGCGCGACGCTTGTCTGCGGTGGTACCATCCCCGAAGGCCTTGAGGCAGGTAACTTCATTACACCTGCGCTGCTGCGCGACTGCACGGAGGATATGCGTCTGAGCCGCGAAGAGATTTTTGGCCCTATTATTGCAGTGCGTTCCTTTGCCGATCTTGACGACGTGCTGGCAAAGGCAAATGATACAGAACTTGGACTTGCATCCTATTTTTATGGACACAATGCCAAAGATATTGCAAAGGTTTTTGAAACGGTTGAAACAGGGGACGTTTTTATCAATGGCGGTAGCGGTGGTGCCAACACACCACACATTGGCCTTAAGCAGTCTGGAGTCGGCTGTGATCAGTCTCGTTGGAGTCTTGATGAGTATTTCTGCCTGAAGAGACTATCGATGGAGCCGTAAGCAATTATTTGAGTGGAAATGGCATGACGCAAAAGAAAAAGTGAGCAAATAAAGCACACAGAAATCAAACCCCTGCAATATTTAATAAATAGTAAATTTGCCACAATAAGGAAGAAACTACAGGAGGGTTTTCCATGCTTACTACTATCGCTATTATTATGGCAATCTATATGATTGCTATGGTCGCCATCAGTTGGATGGGAAAGAAATATGCCAACAGCTTTGAGGATTATGTCAGTGCAGGTAAGTCCTGCGGTATCATTATGATGATAGGTGGCGCAATGGGTGCACACATTGGTAACGGTTTGGTTGTCGGTGGTGCTGGTGAGGGTGCAGCTGTTGGTTTCTCCGGTATTGCCTATGGTATCGGCTGCTGCATTTCCTACCTGATCCTTCCGTTCGTGATGAATCACTTCGTTTATAGCAACGGCTACCTGTCCATGGGCGAGTACTTGAGCAAGCGTTATCACAATTTTTTGCCTGCGCAAATATTCACTTGGGCGACGGTGTTCTCCTTCATCGGTTTGGTCGGCGGCCAGCTGATGGCAGGCGGCGCACTGTTCGAGGCGCTCGGCATGAGCAAAATACTCGGTGTCGTCATTATCGCGGTGGTTGTGTTCCTGTACTCACAGATCTCCGGCCTTTGGGGGGCATTTGCAACATCAGTCGTGCAAACGGCTGTTATTCTGGTTGGCTTGGGGGCTGCCGGTATTTATCTGTTCCAGCATGGTGCAATCACTGAGATTCGTTCCGCTGTGGAAGCTGGTACGGTACCCGCAACGTTTATGAAGCCCATCGGTGGTTATACTACATCTGTTCTGATTGGCCTTGTAGTTCCTGTTTCCCTTCAGATCATCACCGACCAGGCGACTTTCCAGCGCATCAACTCCGGCAAGACGGAGAAGGTTGGTTTCTGGGGCCATATCCTTTCCGCATTCCTCATGATTCCCATCGTTATGCTTCCGGTGCTTATCGGTATGTACGGCAAGGTTCACTTTGATGCCAGCGGTAGCAGTGCGTTCTTTGATGTGATTCTTAACATCCTGCCTCCGCTTTTTGCCGCTTTGGTCGTTACTGCGGTCATTGCTGCCGTTATGTCTACGATCGACGCTGCGTTCGTCGCTTTCTCCCAGTTGCTGCTCAGCGACGTTTATAGAGCACACATCAAGAAGGATGCAACGGATAAAGAGCTTTCCAATATGTCCAAGGTTCTCAACATCGTTATCACACTGATTGCTATTACATTCGCACTTAAGGCAACTTCTTTGGTTGGTCTGCTCGCAAACTGCTACCTCTTCTGCGAGGCAGCGATTCTGGTCCCGTTTGTCGGCGGCCGAATCTGGAAGAAGGGCAGCACCGTTGGTGCAATTGCATCTTCCCTAGTTGGTTCGGCTGTTGCTCTGCTAGAGCTGTTCGGTGTGTATGCGTTACCTTACTCGGCGCTTACGATGTTCATTCCTGCTGCTCTAGTCTACATTGTTGTGTCTTTGATGGTTCCCGACAAGGCAAAAACAGCCTAAAAATGATTTAAATATTCCACAACAAGTATGCTTCCACTATAGTACCGGTGTTTCGTACCATCCATTGTTGGATGGTACGAAACAGGGTATCAATGCACGGGAAGCCGATTTCCAATAAAATAGGAGGACAATACCATGATTAATTTAGTACTGCGCAATACCACGGATACGATTTACGGTAGAGGAAGCGTCTCCCGTGTTGCTGAGCTTGTCAAGCAGCACGGAGGAACGAAGGTCCTCCTGCACCATGTCAGCGAAGATTTTATCAAACCGCTGGTGAAGGAAATTCAGGAATTACTTGAGAACGCTGGTATTGCAACGGTTGATCTCGGTGGTGTTGTGCCAAACCCGCGCTTGTCCACCGTTTATGAAGGTATCGAATTGTGCCGCAGGGAAAAGGTTGACTTTATCCTTGCCATCGGCGGCGGCTCGTCCATCGACAGCTCGAAGGCGATTGCCATCGGTGTTCCGTACGACGGCGATGTATGGGATTTCTTTACAATGAAGGCGATACATAAGGCGGCTCTTCCGGTTGGTGTTGTTTCCACATTTGCCGCAACCGGCAGCGAGTGCACCGTTGGCACGGTTATCACAAAAGAGGACGAGCAACTCAAGCGCGGCGTTGAGGATGACAACAACCATGTCATGATCCGCCCCAAATTTGCGATTCTTGACCCTGTGCTCACATTTACTGCGCCGCCGTTTCAGACGGCGTCCGGCACGGCAGACATTATTTCTCATCTTTGCGAGAATTATTTCAGCGCAGACCCTGATAATGATTTTTCCGATCACCTTTGCGAAGCCGGCCTTAAGACTGCGATCAAGTTCGGTCCGATGGTTCTCAATACGCCAGATGACTACGAAGCGCGTGGCGCGCTGATGTTCCTTAGCGGTTACGCCATCAATGGGTACCTGAAGTTCGGTCGCCACGGTGATTGGAACTGTCATGCGCTTGAGCATGAGATGGGCGGCGAATGGGATATCCCCCACGGTGCCGGTCTTGCAATTGTCACACCGCATTGGATGCGCTATATTTATAAAAATCATCTGTCGCTGTTTATCAAGTTTGCGACCTCGGTATTCGGTATTCCCTATGATGCTGATGATCCGGAAAAAACGGCGCTTGCCGGTATCAGTGCGCTTGAGGATGTATTTTTCAAAAAGCTGCGCCTGCCGTCTAATCTGCGTGCGCTGGGTGTACCTGAGGAGAAGATGACCGATGAGATTCTGCATAAGATCTGCAATAATATTTTCTATTACGGTACCGATGTGGTCGGCGACCTGCATCCGCTTCGCGAGCCGGACTTCTTCACCATCTTGAAGAAATGCATTTGATTCAAAAGAAAGGGAGAACGAGCAGATGATTAACTTTGATTTGATCAATATTCCGGACATTATTTTTGGTAAGGAAACTGAGCAACGCTGCGGGGAACTGATGAAGGAATTCGGCGCGCACAAGGTTTTGATCCATCATTCCGGCGAACCGTTCGTCATGCCTTTGGTTGAAAAGGTTGGCAAGTGGCTGGAAGATGCTGGGCTTGAGTGGGGAGAGCTTGGTGGTGTTGTTCCGAACCCGCGCCTGTCCAAAGTTTACGAGGGAATCGAGCTGTGCCGCAAGGAAGGTTACGACGGAATTCTCGCCGTTGGCGGCGGCAGCGTCATTGACAGCGCAAAAGGCATTGCCTGCGGTGTTTGCTATGACGGCGACGTATGGGGCCTTTACCGTATGATTGCCAAGGTTGAAAAGCGTCTTCCGCTGGGGGTTATTTCCACGTTTGCTGGAACGGGCAGCGAATGCAGCTGCGCCTCTGTCGTAACGAATGAAAAGCTCCAGTTAAAGCTTTCTATCGATAACTGGCCGGAGGTTCGCCCTGATTTCTGTATTCTCGACCCCGAACTGACCTACAGTGTGCCGCCGATGCAGACTGCGTCCGGCGCGTCTGACATTATGTCACACCTGATCGAGAACTTCTGCACGGCATGTCCTGATGTGTATCTGAACCATGAGTTGTTGCTGGCAGGTATGAAGACGGTGAAGAAGCACGCGCCGATCGCGGTCGAGGATCCGACGAACTACGCCTCAAGAAGTGCACTGATGGCAGCGGCTCCCTTTGCAATCAGCGGTCTGTTGCGCATTGGCCTAGTCGGTGACTGGGCGTGCCATTTGATGGAGCATGAGATGAGCACACAGTGGGATATCCCTCACGGTTTAGGCCTTGCGATTATCACACCGGTCTGGATGCGCTATGTCTATAAGCGAGACGTCAAGCTCTTTGCAAAGCTGGCAACAGAGCTGTTCAACGTTGAATATGACTATGATTATCCTGAGCACACGGCGGTGGCAGGCATTGACGCGTTATCTGAGTGGTTCCAGTCGATTGGCATGCCGAAAACCATCCGCGAGTTCGTCAAGGGTGACACTTCTGAGGAAACCCTCTGGAAGATGGCTCGCCGCATTGATTACAGCATGCCGGGACACAAGGTTGGCTGTGCGTTCCCCATCAGCATGGAGGATGTCGTCAACATTTATAAACTTTCCCTGTAAAAAAGTACACGCCGTCTTTCACCGGTGAAAAACTTCACTGGGAGGACGATGGGGCAAAAAGATAATACCAATCTCTCTATAAAACAGAGAAGGGGCGTGCCTCGCGGGCAGAGGCCGCCCCTTCTTTGTGATTTTTGTGATTTTTGCCGAGTGATATTGCAAACCAAAGGTTAAACGAGAAGAGATAAGCATTGATAGCTTGCGCCATTGTAAGGTACAAGCAGTACTATGCATGGTTAGATTTTGCGGTTACTGTTAAATGAAATGATAGGTTTGTCATCAATTTTGCAGCATTTGTTTCTATGACTGAGCTGTGAGTAAAAATGGCTGACAGCAGATTGCTATGGGAAAAGAACCCCTTGCAGTAAATCTTCACCATGCTTTGGTACTTTTTATATTCTCCTCAATCTTTGCTATTTCCTGCTCGCATCACTTGCGCCATAAAGTTGCCATCGTTTGCGAGGCTTCATCCTGCTGCTGTCTTGTTGCGTATTCCTGCTGTTCGAGTTCGTGATCGTCCAACTTGTGACCGAGGGCGATGCGCTTGCATTGGAGTTCCAGTAGCCGTTTACAGTCGACTTGAATGCTGGTTGGAACAAAGACAGGCATGTTATCTCAGAAGATACTGCCTATGTGGTAGAGTATGCTCCCTCTATAAGCGCTGGCGAAATGAAATGCTGTCAATCATGGAGAGAGTATTTTGCGTGGAAGTCACTATACAATGATGATCCATTTTTATTGTTTTCAGCAGTGCAAAATATGATGACGGTACTTTGAATACGGCTGTTTAGCACGAAGCGTACAGGTGGTATCATGTGTTGGAACTCTTTGTGAAAACGTGCGCTGTCATTTTACTGCTTGACCACAGAACATTCCATAGACGCTCGCGGAATAGCTGGAAAATGCGAGACGCGAAAGTTGCAAAGAGAAAAAGAAAACAATTGAAAACGGCTGAAAATAAGCGAAATTGTTAGAAAGATCTTTTGGTGGCCATTCGGGACCATGAGGCCGTGAGTTCGAATCTCGCCACTCGGACCATGCGGAGTGTCCTTATAGGATTTGAGTATCCTGTAACGGACACTCCGTATTTTTGTTTTCTGCAAAATTTATACTGCAATCTGTGCCGGGGCGTAGCTGACAGCTACGCCTTTTCTCGTTTCCATGATAATGTCGGCCTCCGGGATTTTCTTGCGGTCTGGCACTTCAAAGGCCCCGATGCAGTTGTAGTGGATGACCACCTGCTGATTGGTCACGCCATCCTGCTTTTCGGCGTGGTACACATCAATGTGGTCAATGAGTTCGGATACCATGCGCCGGGTGATTTTCGTCACATGGGTGTACCGCCTCACCGTTTCCAGAAAGTCCTCCATATCCATCTGCTGGCCTTCAGCCTTTTTCAGTTCCAACCGCAGAGTTTTGACCTTTGCGCCGATTTCGCCCTGTTCCTGTTCGCACCGCTTTGACATCTTGGCAAACCGGGTATCGTCGATTTTGCCCGCTACATTGTCCTCATACAGCCGTTCAAAGAGCATATCCAGTTCCTTGTCGCGGGTCAGCAGTGTGTTCAGTTCCCGCTGTTTTCTTGCCCGGTCATTTTCGGCCACCTTTGCGGAACGGCCCATCATAGCTTTTACAAAGTCACGCTCGTACTCATTGGCAAAGGTCGCCAAGCGGTTGACCTCATACAGTACCACCTGTTCCAGAAAATCCAGGCGGATGTAGTGCGTGGCAGAACACTTCCGCAAGCCGGAGTTGTGGTTTTGACAACTGAAAAACTTAATGTCGTGGTTTTTCTGATTGAAATGGAAGTTGAGGTTGCCGCCGCATTCGGGGCATTTCAGCCGCCCGGAGAACACACTCGGCTCTTGGGTAACAGTCGGCTTTTTGCGCCGTGTTCCTTTCTGCAAAGCCTGTACCTTTTCCCATGTGACCCGGTCAATAATCGGCTCATGGACATTGAGGAAAATCGCTCTATTCTCTTCCGGATTTTCAATGCGCCGCTTCATTTTATAGGATTTGGAGTAGCTTTTGAAGTTGATGACATCGCCGCAGTACTCCTGTAAGGTCAGTATCTTCTTGACGGTGGTGTGTCCCCATTTGGTAGGCTCCAAGGTGCTTTTGGAGCCGCTGCGGTTGACACCCTTGCTTCGCCAGTAGTAGGTGGGATTTACGATGCCATCTGCACCCAAGGCGGTGGCAATCTCTGCCAAGCCATACCCCTCCAAAGCCATATCATAGATACGCCGCACCACATCGGCGGCCTCCGGGTCGATCACCCAAAACCGAGGATCGTCCGGGTTTTTGATGTACCCATAGGGCGGCTGTGACAGCGGGATACCCGCATTGCCTTTCATCTTGTTGACGATCTTCCGCTTTTTCGAGATGTCCTTGGCGTACCACTCGTTCATAATGTTGCGGAACGGGGTAAATTCATTGTCACCCTCATCGCTGTCCACGCCATCGGAAACGGCAACCAAACGCACATCGTACTGCGGAAAAAATTCCTCCGTCAGCTTGCCGACCTCTATGTAGTTACGGTCAAGGCGGGACAGGTCTTTCACGAATACAGCCGATATGTATCCGGCCTCGATTGCGGTCAGCATTTTCTGAAAACCGGGCCGTTTCATGGTGGTGCCGGTAATGCCGTCGTCCACAAAAAATAAGGTGTCTGTGTAGCCTTTTTCCCGTGCTACCTTTTGCAGTAATTTCTTTTGATTTTGGATGCTGTTGGACTCGGCGTCCATGTTATCATCACGGCTCAGCCGGCAGTAGAGGGCAGCAGTGCCAAACTTGTGATTATCCGATAGTTTCAAAATATCCTCCTTCCCCGGGTGTCGGACAATCAGTATTTCCAAGTATATTGTACCTCCGCTTACCCCCGATGTTAAGGATGTCGCCGCTTTCCAAGTCTGCCAGCATGAGCTTTAAGAGGATATCCTTCATCGTTTCACCCGACCTCTTGTCCTTATAGACCGGGGTAACGATGAAGTTGATTTTGCCCACTTGATAGGTGTACTGCTCCGGCATTACGCCTCCTTTCGCACAAATAGATAAAAACCAAGGGGCGGCGCACAGCACCGCCCCTTGGCCCCCTCATAAGGGACTTTGGGACAACTTGTCCCAAAGTTCATCCCTCATATACCAAGGACAGAAAACAGGCAAAACCGGATGCCAATTACCAATTTTCTTTCAGATATTCCTTCATACTCTCAAGGCCGCGCAGGACGGAGCCGCGCACCGAGCCGCTATGTACGCCCTCGGTCCGGCCCACCTCGGCATAGCTCTTGTCATCAATGACGCAGGCCTCCACACGGCGGCCCTGCATTTCGGGCAGGGTGTTCAATGCGTTCCAGAGGTAGAAAAAGCGTTCTGCCCGCAGCACCAGCTCCTCCGGGGACGGCTCATACAGACAGGCGGAATACTCGATGCCGTCATCGCAGTCCAGAGAATACTGTGCCTTGTTGCGGGTGACACGGCGGCGGTAGGCGGCCTCGTATCGCTTGTCAGCCTTCAGCTCTTCTGCAACCTCGTCGGGAACTTCGATATATTCATCATGGGTATACCAAGAATAAAAGTCTTTCAGATTGATGGTTGTCATTATATTTTCCTCCGTTCAGATTTTTTGTGGGTGGATAGTCGATCTGAACGGAGGGGCGGCGGAGATCGGCAGCCGGGGCAGGCCACTTTGGGACAAATTGTCCCGAAGTGCGGGCATACAAAAACGCCCGCACAGCATGACGCTGTACGGGCGCGCGAAACATGGTTGCAGTTGGTGTACTGGCAGATTTCACATCCGAAGTCAGACTTACCCGGAGGGGAAGCTACGCTTTTTTTAGCTGGTGCAAATCATGGGTGCTGTGAAAAAGCAAAATGAACACGACGATCCCTCCTCGGAAACCGCCGTGTTCCTTATAAAGTCGTCGTATAACGCGGCGGCTTTAATTGACAGCCGCCGAAAACAAAAGAGCCGATAACTCGCGCCCAAAGGCTGCGGGTTATCGGCTCTGCGTCTATGCGTCTGGCTCTTTGATAACAGATATATTTAGTTCGTTAACGCATATCAGCGTCTCCTGTTTACACTTTGGGCAAAATAGCGGAAAATTTTTGAGCACAGTATCAATGCGGATTTTTGTCCGTGTTTTACTCCTGCAAATAGGGCAGTTGATCCATTCCATCATTATTCAACAGGTACATTGTAGTAGAAACGGCTAGCAAGAACATCTCTGTCCTTATAGTAGGTATAAATATTTTCCACTCGTTCCCAAACCTGTTCATCAAAATAGATATCACTTCTCTGGCTGATAATGCTTTCGACATGCTGTCGGAGGTTTGTATAGAATAGATCGGTTACTTCGTAGCAAACATACTGGTCATCTTCGTAAACCTTGTACTGCTCCAGCTGCTCAAATGTGATAATTTGACCGTGGATAAAGGCATAATCTTCCGGGCTCTGAATGTCATCTACACTGTAAGTGAAGAAATAGAGCAAGGGAACCTCTGCACCACCATCAACCTCGCCTTTGTGCTGGGGTACATAAGCACTTAAAACCAATGCGCTTTCACCCTCTGCGGAGCCAACGGGGATACCATAACCGTCAAGTGTATGTTCATGTAGCCCTGTGAGCCAATGCTGCGTTTCCAACGGAGCGGTTTTATCAAAAACAACATCCGGATTTAGGCCGTCAATAGCCAAGGGAGATGCCTCCGAGGCAACAATATCCCGATCAAGTGTAGCAAGTAGTTCTTGGCACTTTACAAGGTAGTTGTCAGCGTGGTTTCTCCGATCTGCAATATCGGTATAATAATTTTCAAAGTATGGCTGCAGTTCTTCCATAATCTGTGCTACCAGTTCTTTGTCAGCTTCAACGGGAGTTACAGGGATGGGGTCATCGACAACTGTTTTAATAGGCTCGGCAAAGGTGACAAAACACATCCAATCCTGCCCAAACATAAAATTGTTGTTTGTCAGCACAAAGTAATAGTTATCATCGGCAAGCGGCTGCTCCAGAAAATTCATATCGTATGCTTTGGAGAGGTCTACCGTCATAACGCCGTTCGTATGCGCTTCAAATTCTGTTCCATCAAAAACAATGGTATCAGAAACAGGCTCAACTTCCTTTCCGGTAGACCACCGCATAAGTTTAAGCTGTCGCTGGAAACTTAGGTCTTTGTCGGATTTGTTTGCCACTTGAATAGTCACGATACCATTACCCTCATAGGTGGCAGACAGACTAAGGTCATCTCCGGATAACGATGAAAACAGGCTGACAGCAAATGCCGTCATGGTGAGACTACAAACCAATACAGCAGCTACAAGCATAGCTGCTCTGATGGGCTGACGGCGGCGCCGAGTTTCCAACGCAACGCCTGTCTTTTCTTCGAAAATATCTTTTATATTCTGCAAATTCGTTTTATTGAAAGAATCCATATTGGCCTCCTTGTTTAGTTTGAAAGCGACTCGCGCAATTTCAACTTTGTTTGATATAGGCGGTTATCAACCTGCTTAACGCTCATATCCATTGCAAGCGCAATTTCCTTTGGCTTTTGATCATAGTAATAGCGGCGGATCAAGATTTCCCGATCTGGCTCACCCAAGGCATTTACTGCTGCAATCAGGGACTTTCGGGTTTCGGCTTCAAGGATGTTATCGACAACACCAAGCTGGTCTATGAAATCGGTATTCTCAAGCGAAATCGTATTCCGTTTTGAAATTTCCCGACATCTGTTTACTGCTTGTGTTCTGGCAACAATGGAAAGCCATGTTTTTAACTTCCCTCGTTGGGGGTCGTATTTGTCAGGATGTTCCCATAAGTAAATGAATGTATCGGCAACACACTCCTCGACATCTTGAGTTGATCCCATGTTGTTCAAAACCGCGCCTGCAACCGCCCACAGCAGTTTGGAGTACTTTGTAATCACTTCGTTGATTGCGGCTTCGTTTCGGTTCTTGATTGCGGTTATCGTTCTCTCGTCATTCAAAAAGTTCACCTCTTGCCATGTGAATTAACCGGTCATATATAGTACGGTGAAATTCGTAAAAACACTTAAAGTATTTCAGAATTTTTAGCTATCAGTTTCTTGGACTACATATATTGTAGTTTCTTTCCATTCAACAGGCAAGGCTACGGATGGGGATTTCACTAACGGCAAGCAGGGCAAGTGTAGCCACACTTGCGTTTTTGGCAAGCAATTCGAGTGTGAACACACTCAAGATTTTTGCGCCGGGCGGCGGAAAAATACTTGCCAAAATGCTTGTTGGGGAGTCTCCCCAAACCCGGTTGTCTGCGGCCCGGTGCTGACGCTCCGTTCCTTAACTTTGGGACAAAATGTCCCAAAGAGAAAAACCGGGGGACGGCACAAACCGTTCCCCGGTGCGTCAGAT
>ERZ779890.997-NODE-997-length-30076-cov-40.802572_pt1 | contig 30076 bp, 23 predicted proteins | sample MGYA00511553_ERZ779890 | MGnify/ENA primary metagenome ERZ779890 (study PRJEB29588, sample SAMEA2152064) | human gut metagenome | biome: human gut; feature: human-associated habitat; material: faeces | place: Denmark | collected 2008/2010 ... | reverse complement strand
TGGTCTGGTCCATGAACTGGCTCAGGGGGCTGGAGCCGAAGAACTCCTTGATGGCTGCGGTAACGGGCCGGATGTTGATCAGGCTCTGGGGCGTGACAATATCCAGATCCTGGATGGTCATCCGCTCCCGGATGACCCGCTCCATGCGGGAAAAGCCGATGCGGAACTGGTTTTGCAGCAGCTCGCCCACGCAGCGCAGGCGGCGGTTGCCCAGATGGTCGATATCGTCCTTCTGCACCAGGCCGTGGGCCAGGACGTTCATATAGTTGATGGAGGTGAGGATGTCGTCGATGATGATGTGCTTGGGCACCAGGCGGTCCGCCTGCAGGCGGCACTGCTCGATGAGCTCCTCGCCCTGATACTGACTCAGCAGCTCCTGCAGCACGTCGAAGCGCACCCGCTCCTTGATGCCGCAGGCCGTCTTGGGGTCAAAGTCCACATAGCGGCTCATGTCGCACATGCGGTTGGTGAAAATGCGGATGATGTCGCCGTTTTCCAGCTGGACCTTCACCATACCCACGCCGATGGCGTCCAGGGTGCGGCAGTCGTCGCCGGAGAGGATGTGGCCCTCCTCCAGCAGCAGTTCGCCGGTGGCGGGGTCGGCTACGGGCTCGGCCAGCTTCTGGCCCTTGGCCTGGGTCCACAGGGTCAGCTTCTTGTTGAACTTATACCGGCCCACGGTGCTCAGGTCATACCGCCGGGGATCGAAGAACAGGTTCTGCATCAGGGTCTCGGCGGAGTCCAGCGTGGGCGGCTCGCCGGGGCGCTGCTTGCGATAGATCTCCAGCATGGCCTCCTCATAGGATTTGCAGGTGTCCTTTTCCATGGTGGCCACAATGCGGGGATCGTCGCCGAAGCGGTCCAGGATATCGGCGTCGGTTTTCAGGCCCAGGGCCCGGATCAGGCAGGTGATGGGCAGCTTGCGGTTCTTGTCGATGCGGACCCAGAACACCTCGCTGCTGTCGGTCTCATACTCCAGCCAGGCGCCGCGGTAGGGGATCACCGTGGACGTCAGCAGGGGCAGGTCCGTTTTCAGGTCGATCTCCTTGCCGTAGTAGATGCCGGGGGAGCGGACGATCTGGCTGACCACCACGCGCTCGGCGCCGTTGATGACGAAGGTGCCGCCATGGGTCATCAGGGGGAAATCGCCCATGAAGATCTCCTGCTCCTTGATTTCGCCCGTCTCCTTATTGTGCAGGCGGACGCTGACCTTCATGGGGGCGGCATAGGTGGCGTCCCGGGCCTTGCACTCCTCCACGTCGTACTTGGGCTTTTCGTCCATGCTGTAGTCGATGAAGCTCAGCTCCAGGTTGCCGGCATAGTCGCCGATGGAGGCCACGTCGGCAAAAACCTCCCGCAGGCCGGTGTCCAGGAACCACTGATAGGATTTCTTCTGGATCTCCAGCAGGTTGGGCATCGCCATGACCTCTTCGTGTCTGGCAAAGTTCTTGCGCAGGGTCTTGCCATAATACTTGTCCTTGGCCATCTTCAATACTCACGCCTTTCTTTTCGCATTTTCTCCGTGCTTTTCCTCAGGGAACGGCTCTCCACCGATTTGACACGCGGGGGCGAGTTGTTTGTTTTCGCACTGTTCCACTTGTAATTTCGGGGGAAAGCTGGTATCATAACAGCAGATTGAAATGGGGCGTTAGCCCCATTTTCCCAATATAGCGTCTCATTGTACCATAGACGCGCCTGCTTTGTCAACATAAAACACTGCCTCGCCCGAAATTTTTTCGTGGCTGCGGTGTTTTTTATTTTCCGCCTCCCGCACCTCCGGTCCATCCGCAGGGGCGGACGAATCTATCCGCCCGAAACCAACAATCCAGCGGTGCATTTTTCCATACAAAAAGCAGCCCTTCGGCTGCTTTTTGTATGAGCTTGTCAAAAATTCTTTTTGACAAGTTGTTTTCAGAACAGGCCGGGAATGTTCAGCCCGCCGGTGACGGAGCCCATGGCGGACTCCATAGCCTCCTCCGCCTGGCGCAGGGCCTCGTTAACGGCGGAGATCACCAGGTCCTGGAGCATCTCCACATCCGCCGGGTCCACGGCGTCGGGCTGAATGGTCAGCGCCGTCACCTGCTTCTTGCCGGATACGGTGGCCTGCACCGCGCCGCCGCCTACGGAGGCGGTGAAGCTGCTCTCCTCCACATTCTTCTGGGCAGCTTCCATATCCTGCTGCATCCTGGCCAGCTTCTGCTGCATTTGCTGCTGCTGGCGCATCATCCCGGCGCTGCCGCCGAACCCGTTGCGGGCACTGTATCCCTTAGCCATGTCGCATTCTCCTTTATATTACGAAATATTGCTTATTTGATCTTGAAATTTTCCAGCTGCTGGCCCTGGGCCGCCACCTCATCCAGCTTATCCGGGGTCTTTTCCGCCGGAGGCTCCTCCCAGGGCGGCGTCTGATCTTCGGGAGCCGCCGTTTCCGCCGGTGGCTGGGGCTCCGGGGCCTTTGGGGGAGCCGGTTTTGGCTCCGGGCGGGGCTTCCGGGGGGCGGACTTTTTTCCGGCAGGGGCCGGTGCGCCGCCAACGGTCAGCACCACCCGGACGGTTTGTCCCTCTGCGGCGGAGGCCACCTCCTGGAGCACATGGATCACCGAGTTGTTGTTCAGGGAGTCCCGGACGAACTCGTTCTGGCAGTACAGCGTCAGGCATTCGCCGTCCACCGCTCCCTGGACCATGTTCAGAAACACCCGGTGGTTCACCGCCAGGCGGCCCTTGCAGTGCTCCTTCATGGCGTCCCATTTGCCGGTGTCGCCCACCACGGCGGCGGCCCTGGCAGCCGCCGGTTCGGAAGCGGGCCTGTTGGCCGGACGCTTGGCAGGCGGTTCTTCGTCCGGAATATCGAATATCCGTTCCCGGTTCCCGGGCTCCTGGGGCAGGGGCGGCTCCTCCGGCATGGGAGGGCGATCCTCCGCCGGTTCGTCCCGGCTTATCCCGGTGCTGTCCCGGGACACAGGGGCCGGTTTCGGGGACATCCCACTGTTTTGCGGGACAGTTTTTATTGAAATTCCGTTAGATATCTGATCCTCCAGCCGGTCGATCCGCTGGCTCAGGGCCGTCAGGTCGCCGGAAAGACCTTCGTCGCACAGGCGCAGCAGACACAGCTCCGCATCCGTCCGGGGCTGGAAGCTGTCTCCTAGCCCGGCGCAGCAGGCCTGGATGGTCTCCGTCAGATACAGAAACCGCCGCATGGGCTGGCTGCCGGAAAGGGACTTCAGGGTCTTGGTATCGTATATACCCGTCAGCAGGGCGGCGGCCCCGTCGGGGGCGGCCTTGAGAATGGTCATGTCCCGGGCCAGGTCCCCCAGCTCCCCCAGCATGGCGGCCACATCCTTGCCGCCCCGGTACAGCTCATCCAGCCGGGTCAGGGCCCCGGCGGCATCCCGCCGGAGGATGCAGTCCATCAGCTCCACCGTCTGGACGCTGCCGGCCAGGCCCAGAATGTCCAGCACCGTGCGGCTGTCCAGCCGGCCCTGGGCCACCCGGCACTGGTCCAGCAGGCTCAGGGCGTCCCGGAGAGCGCCGTTGGCCATGCGGGCCAGGATCTCCGCCCCGTCGGGGGCCAGGGGAATATTTTCGGCCCCGGCAATGCGCAGCAGGTGCTTTTCCATATCCCGGGGCAGGATGCGCTTGAAATTGAAGCGCTGGCACCGGGAGAGAATGGTGGCCGGAACCTTGTGCAGCTCCGTGGTGGCCAGAATGAACATCAGGTGCTCCGGCGGCTCCTCAATGGTCTTGAGCAGAGCGTTGAAGGCCTGGGTGGACAGCATGTGGACCTCGTCGATGATATAGACCCGCTTTTTCAGCACCGTGGGGGTATAGACCGACTCGCTGAGCAGCTCCCGGATGTCGTCCACCCGGCTGTTGCTGGCAGCGTCCAGCTCCGTCACGTCCAGCAGGGAGCCGCTGTCGATGCCCCGGCAGGCCTCGCACCGGTTGCAGGGGGCCCCGTCCTCCGGGTGCAGACAGTTGACGGCCTTGGCCAGGATCCGGGCGCAGGTGGTTTTGCCGGTGCCCCGGGTGCCGGTGAACAGATACGCGTGGGCCGTGCGGCCCTCGGCCACCTGGCGCTGGAGCGTGCCGGTGATGTGGTCCTGGCCAACCACCTGGGAAAACGTCTTGGGCCGCCATTTGCGGTACAGTGCCTGATACATGAAGCAGCCCTCCCTTTGCGTTTGCGTAAAAATAAAACTCCTCCGCTGCCAGCCGCGGGGCCGGTGGACTCGCGGCACATGGATGATCCCTCTTAATGCTGCTCGGTTCCCCGCCTGACATGATTCGTGGGTATCCATTGCGCGAGACCGGCTCCGCAGCTGGCGGCGGAGGAGTCGTCATGCAGATATCCTATCACATTTCGCTCCCGTTGGCAACTGGAATTTTTTTCGCAGGGGGATTCATAGAAATTTAACACAAAAGCCGACGTTCCGCGCTTGTGAGAAAAAATTTTTTATGGTATACTCCAATAATGCTGAGAAAGTATCTGCCCGGCGGGCAGTTTTTTTAACGGAAGGAGACCGATATGGACTCAAACAACAGAAACAATCGAAACGGCGGAAACAAGAAAAACAACAAAAACCTGCGCAGCGTCATCTCTCTGATTGGCTGGGCCCTGGTGCTGACGCTGGTATTCAACTACATCCTGGCCGCCACCAGCGGCGGAAGGAGCTTTGAGGTCCCCTACAGCGAGATGATGGACCTGGTGGAGCAGGACCAGATCAAGGAGATCCAGCTGAAGGACGGCGTACTGTACGCCACCCCGGTGGACGGATATACCTATACCGAAAAGACGGACAACAAGTACCGGGAGCCCAAGACCTATACCCAGAGCGAAAAGTCCAAGCTGACCCTGTATACCACCTATCTGACGGACACCCGGCTGCTGCCGCTGCTGGATGAGCACAATGTGGAGTATTCCAGCCCCGTCAAGAGCTCCTGGAGCGTTCTGGGAGACATCCTGGTGATGTATGTCCTGCCGATGGTGCTGATGATCGGACTGTTCCTGCTGGTGATGCGGATCGCGTCCAAAAACGGCGGGGGCATCGGCGGCATCGGCAACGTGGGCAAATCCAACGCCAAGGTGTATATGGAAAAGCAGACCGGCGTCACCTTCAAGGACGTGGCCGGTCAGGATGAGGCCAAGGAGTCCCTGGAGGAGATCATCGACTTCCTCCACAACCCCGGCAAATACACCGCCATCGGCGCGAAGCTCCCCAAGGGCGCGCTGCTGGTAGGCTCCCCCGGCACCGGCAAAACGCTGCTGGCCAAGGCCGTGGCCGGCGAGGCCAACGTGCCGTTCTTCTCCATCTCCGGCTCGGACTTTGTGGAGATGTTCGTGGGCGTGGGCGCGTCCCGGGTCCGTGACCTGTTCAAGGAGGCCGCCAAGGTGGCTCCCTGCATCATCTTCATCGACGAGATCGACACCATCGGCAAATCCCGGGACGGCGGACGCTTCGGCGGCAACGACGAGCGGGAGCAGACCCTGAACCAGCTGCTGGCGGAGCTGGACGGCTTCGACCCCAGCAAGGGCGTTATCGTTCTGGGCGCCACCAACCGGCCGGAGGTGCTGGATAAGGCGCTGCTGCGGCCCGGCCGCTTCGACCGGCGCATCACCGTGGACCGGCCCAATCTGGCGGGCAGACTTGCCACCCTGCAGGTCCACACCCGGAACATCCGCCTGGCGGAGGACGTGAACCTGGACAAGATCGCCCAGGCCACCGCAGGCTGCGTGGGCGCGGACCTGGCGAACCTGGTGAACGAGGCGGCCCTGCGGGCCGTGCGCAAGGGCCGCAAGGCCGTGAACCAGAACGACCTGCTGGCGGCCTTTGAAACCGTCATCGCAGGCTCCGAGAAGAAGGGCACCGTCATCACCCAGGAGGAAAAGCGCATCATCGCCTATCACGAGGTGGGCCACGCTCTGGTGGCGGCCAAGCAGAAGAATGCCCAGCCCGTCAGCAAGATCACCATCGTGCCCCATACCCAGGGAACTCTGGGCTACACCCTGCACCTGCCGGAGGAGGAAAAGTTCCTCATGTCCAGGGAGGACATTCTGGCGGAGATCCGGACCCTGCTGGCAGGCCGGTCCTCGGAGGAGATCGTGTGCAACACCATGACCTCCGGCGCAGCCAACGACATCGAGCGGGCCACGGAAATGGCCCGGAATCTGGTGGCCCGGTTCGGTATGTGCGACGAGTTCGACATGATGGCCCTGGGCACCGTGCAGAGCCAGTATCTGGACGGCGGGTACTCCATGACCTGCGCCCAGGAGACGTATGCCGCGGCGGACCGGGCCACCATTGCCATCATCCGCCAGTGTCATCAGGACGCCAGGAAGCTCCTGGAGGAAAACCGGGAGCTGCTGGACAAAATCGCGGCGTATCTGCTGAAGAAGGAGACCATTACCGGCCAGGAGATGATGGCCATCATCGAGGGACGGGACCCGGAAACCGTGGACAACTACGGCGCCACCCGGGAGGAGGACCAGAAGCTGTTCCGTCCCTCCACCCCGGACGTGATCGATCCCCCGGCCAGGCACATCAATATCGTGTCCCAGCCTATCCCCATGCCGGACTTTGATAAGAAGGACGAGAAGCCGGAGGGGCAGCCCCAGGATAAGCCGGAGGACCAGAGCGAGCATGGCCAGAGCAAGGAATAAACAGCGGAAATAAGCATACCAAAAGGAGACGGGCCGCGGCCCGTCTCCTTTTGAGCTTGTCAAAAAAGGGCGTTGCCCTTTTTTGACAGTCTGGTCTGCCAGGGATTGGCCCCAGTATGCCAGCCGATAAAGCGAAAACGTTTCCACGGATTCGCCTTATTGAAACAACGTTTTTCGACTTGATTTTCTCATTGTTTTGTGCTATATTGGGATGGCATATGAAAAGAGGAAGCGGAGGAAGGATCACTCCGCCTTGAGAAAGGGGGCGCCGCCGGATGGGCCTGTACATAGGAAAAGTGGATCGCAGGTGGCTGTCCCGGGTGCTCCTGATCATGCTGGCGGACATCATCGGCATCATGGGCTCGTACCTGTTGGCCCTGTGGGCACGGTTCGACTTCCACTTTACGGATATTCCCCAGGAGTTTGTGGACGGATATCTGCACACCATCTGGTGGTGGGTGCCGGTCTGCCTGGCGGTGTTCTGGCTGTGCAACCTGTACAACAGCATCTGGCGGTTCGTCAGCGTGGACGCGCTGATGCGGATCATACTGGCCTATGTGCTTCTGGGCGGGCTGAGCTTTGCATGCGTGGCGCTGTTTGGGGTGCATATGCCCCGGTCCTATTATGTGTGGGGCCTGTTCTTCAGCTTCTTCTGCACCTCCGGCATCCGCTTTTTCTATCGCGGGATGCGGTACCTGCGCAACCGGGCGCCTCTGGCCCGGAAGGGCGCGGAAAACGTCATGATTATCGGCGCAGGCCAGGCCGGGCGGCAGCTGATCCGGGAATACGCCGTCAGCAGTCATCTCAACAGCCGGGTGGCCTGCATCATCGACGACAACCCCGCCAAGCGGGGCCGCATTCTGGAGGGTGTGCGCGTTGTGGGTGCGCGGCGGGACATTCCCCAGGCCGCCAGGCAATTCGATATCGACAAGATCGTGTTCGCCATTCCGTCGCTTCAGGGCGCCGGAAGGCAGGAGATCCTCAATATATGCAGCACCACCGGCTGCCAGATCCAGGTGGTGCCGGGCATGTATCAGCTGATCAACGGTGAGGTCACCATCAGCAAGCTCCGCCGGGTGGAGCTGCAGGACATGCTGGGCCGGGACCCCATCCAGGTGAACCTGGGGGAGATCTGCGGCTATATCAACGACAAGACGGTTCTGGTCACCGGAGGCGGCGGCAGCATCGGCAGCGAGCTGTGCCGTCAGATCGCCCGGCACAGGCCCCGGCGGCTGGTGATCTTCGATATTTACGAAAACAACGCCTACGACATTCAGATGGAGCTGCGCCGGGAGCACCCGGAGCTGACGCTGGAGGTGTGCATCGGGTCCGTGCGGGACCAGCAGCGGGTGGATAACCTGCTGGATACGTACCGGCCGGACCTGATCTTCCACGCGGCGGCCCACAAGCATGTGCCCCTGATGGAAGACAGCCCCAACGAGGCCATCAAGAACAACGTGTTCGGCACCTATAAAATGGCCCGGTCCGCCGCCCGGCACGGGGTAAAGCGCTTTGTGCTGATCTCCACGGACAAGGCGGTGAACCCCACCAACATCATGGGCGCGTCCAAGCGCCTGTGCGAGATGGTGGTGCAGATGATGAACCGGCGCAGCGAAACGGAATTTGTGGCGGTGCGGTTCGGCAACGTCCTGGGCAGCAACGGCAGCGTGGTGCCCCTGTTCGAGCAGCAGATCGCCCACGGGGGACCGGTGACGGTGACGCATCCGGAGATCACCCGGTTTTTCATGACCATTCCCGAGGCGGTGTCCCTGGTTCTGCAGGCAGGGTATTATGCCAGGGGCGGCGAGATCTTTGTGCTGGACATGGGCCAGCCGGTGAAGATCGACGACATGGCCCGGCAGCTGATCCGCCTGTCCGGCTACGAGCCGGATGTGGATATCCCCATCATCTATACCGGCCTGCGGCCCGGAGAGAAGCTGTACGAGGAGCTGCTGATGGACGAGGAGGGCCTGCGGGAGACCGCCAACCAGCTCATCCACATCGGCCAGCCCATCAACATGGACGACGAGGCCTTCTGCCGCCAGCTGGCGGTGCTGGAGCGGGCCTGCCAGAGCAACAGCCCGGACATCCGCCAATATGTGGCGGACATGGTGCCCACGTATCACCCCAAAACAGATCAAAGAGCATAAAAGCATCCCTTTGGCGTTTCCGGCCAAAGGGATGCTTTTCGCGTGATGCGGCGGTTTCGTCGACGGAGGGATGCAGGGGAGCGCCTTTCCTATTTTCCGGCGGCGATCTTGTCCTCGGTCTCCTGGCGGATGGCCTGGCGCAGGCGGGTCAGATACGGGGAGAAGGCGGCGTTTTCCTGAGCGTAGGTGCGGTTCAGGTCGTACTCCCGGGGCTCCCAGGTGTCGATGGGGGACTCGTTGTGCTGGATGACGGCCTCAAACTTGTCCAGAGCCTTGTAAATGCGGGCCTCCGTGGTCTCCAGCGCCGCCATCTCCCGGTACAGTGCCCGCATCTGTGCATCATACGGGGCGGGCAGGGTGTCCACCCACGCCAGCAGCTGCCGCTCCTCGTCGGCCTCGTCTGCCGCCGTTTTGCGGAAGGTGGGGATGTCGCCGGTAAAGCACTCGCCCAGGTCGTGGATCAGGCACATGCGGATAACCTTGTCCATGTCGGCCTCCGGAAACTCGTCCCGCATCCAGTAGGCCATCAGGGCAATGCGCCAGCTGTGCCCGGCCACGCTCTCCGGCCGGCGGCGGGAGGTGCAGCAGTGGCGGGTGGTGTCCTTCAGCCGCTCTGCCGTGTGCAGGGCGGACAGCAGCTCGGTGGGATTCATAACGGTTCTCCTTTTTTCTCTCAGATCTCGACCAATTCGATCTCCGTGCCCCGGTCCCGGAGCAGGGCCAGCAGGGCCCGGACGGACAGCCACACCGTGGCGGTGTTGTCATTGGGATGAACGCCGATGCGGCCGCCGTCGAAATCCCGGTCCAGGCAGAAGCGGACAGCGTGGTCCCGGTCGTTCAGCAGCCCCAGCGGCGTCACGGAGCCGGGGGTCAGGTCCAGCAGCCGCAGCAGCTCCTCCGGGGAGGCAAAGCTCAGGCGGCGGGTGCCGTGGCGGCGCTGGAACTCCTTCAGGTCCACCCGCTTGCCGCAGCGGACGGTGATCAGGTAATAGCTCCGCTTTTTGTCGTCCCGGACCAGCAGATTTTTGGCGTCGTCCTCCGGATACGGCATGTCCACGGCGGCGCACTCCTCCATGTTGAACACCGCCGGGTGCTCGGTGATCTCAAAATCCACGCCGTGGGCGCGGAGATAGTCATAGGTTTCCTGCTTGGTCATTGACCGGTTCCTCCTTAACGGGTTTTCTCCATTGTACCAGGCAGGGGCGGCGTTTGCAAGCCGTCTGCGGATGCCATGCAAAAGCTGTCTGCCGGAGCGGAAGCTTTGTGCAGTATGCGAATTTTCTTTTGCAGGGAAAAGCGTTATAATCGGGCGTAGATCACACCGAAGGGGACAGGCTATGAGCATCATTTTCTTCGACATTGACGGCACCATCATGGACGTGAACGGCAGCATCCCGCCCTCCGCCGCAGAGGCGGTGCGGCAGCTGCGGCAGACGGGGCATCACTGCATTATCAATACCGGGCGGCCCCGGATCGCCATGGAGCCCCAGCTGCTGGAGCTGGCATTCGACGGGCTGGTGTGCTCCTGCGGCCAGTATATCCAGCTGGACGGCCGGGTGCTGCGGCACGTGGGCTTTGACCGGGACACCAGCCGGAAAATCCTGGAGGCCGGGCGGCGGTGCCTGGTGGATATGTACTTTGAGGAGGCGTCGCACATCTGGGTGGATACGCCCCACCACCACCTGAACCGGGAGCTGGAAAATGCCGTGAAGCGCCTGGAGCGGGGCGGCGTCCGGGTGGGGCGGCCTGACGGCGACCCGGATTTCCACTTTGACAAGGTGTGCGTCCTGGTGGGGCCGGACAGCCGGAGGGAGGAATTTCTGGCGGAGATGGCGCCCCTGTGCCAGATCATCGACCGGGGCGGCGGCATGTTCGAGCTGCCCATGCGGGGCTATTCCAAGGCGTCCGGCTGCCGGGCCGTGGCCCAGGCCCTGGGCGCAGACCTGGCCGACTGCTACGCCATCGGCGACAGTCCCAACGACCTGGAAATGCTGGCGTGTGTGGGACACCCCCTGGTCATGGGCGACGCCCCGGCAGAGGTGCAGGCCCAGGCGGAATACGTCACCGCGCCCCTGCGGGAGGACGGACTGTACCGGGCCATGGTTCATATGGGCCTGCTGCACGAATAACAAAAGCTCCCGGTGCGATAGCTGGGGTGGTCGTAAAACAGTTTCAGTCCCCGCAGCCATGCGGTGTTTACCTGACGATCGTTCAAGGGCAGTTATTGCAGCAGATGGACAAATAAATCGTGCACTTCTATGCACCTTTCGGTGTACGGTGTGGGTATCCCTTGCCTCTCCCTGTGGGAGAGGTGGCCGAGCGCGGCGAGGACGGAGAGGGCAAACGGCAAGACCCTCTCAGTCACCTGCGGTGACAGCTCTCCCAAAGGGAGAGCCAAGGGGCTGCACCCTGCTGCATGGTATGTTGGCATAAGAAATGGAGCGTATCTGTGTCGATACGCTCCATTAACTGTTTTTGCGGACTTATTTACCGGGTCAGGAAGAACATCAGGGCAAACAGGATGCTGATGATCCAGGTGCCCACATTGATCTCCTTGATCTTGCCGGTGAAGATCTTCACGAACACATAGGAGATCAGGCCGAAGGCGATACCATAGGAGATGTTGTAGGTCAGGGGCATGAACGCCACGGTGACAAAGCCGGTCACGGCAGCGGCGGGATCGTCCCAGGCGATGTTGCGGACGTTGGACATCATCAGCACGCCCACATAGATCAGGGCCGCGGCGCAGGCGTAGGTGGGAATCAGCTGGGCCACGGGGGACAGGAACATGGCGATGAAGAACATCACCGCAGTAGCCATAGAGGCAAGACCGGTGCGGCCGCCCTCGGCCACGCCGGCAGAGGACTCCACGAAGGTGGTGACGGTGGAGGTGCCGCAGACAGCGCCGGCGCAGGTAGCGCAGGCATCAGCCAGCATGGCCCGGTCCATATTGGGAACGTTGCCGTCCTTATCCAGCATGTTGCCGGCAGAGCAGGCGCCGTACAGGGTGCCCAGGGTGTCGAACATATCCACCATGCAGAAGGCCAGCATGGTGGTCAGCAGCATCACCACGAAAGCGCCGGTGCCGTTGGCGGCAATGAAGGCGGAGAAGTCAAAGCCGGACTTGAACACCGCGCCGAAGGCCTGGGTGCCGAAATCGCGGAAGGCGCCGAAGAAGTCGGAGGTCAGGTTGGGGGCGATGGCAGAGGCATAGAAGCCGGGAACGGTGATCAGACCCACCACATAATACACCACGGCAGCGCCCAGGATGCCCCACAGCACCGCACCGCGGACCTTCTTCTTGCTCATGGCGCCGATGGCGAACACGGCCAGCAGAGTGACCAGCATGGGGAAGATGGTGGCCCAGGTCTGCTCGCCGGTGAACACGTTGAAGGAGTGCAGGTTCACGCAGGTGGAGGAATCGTTGACCACGATGCCGGCGTTCTGCAGGCCGATGAAGGCGATGAACAGGCCGATACCGGCGGAGATGGCCGCCTTGACCTCGTGGGGGATGGAGTCGAAGATGATCTTGCGCAGACCGGTAACGGTCAGCAGCACGAAGATGATGCCGTCAAACAGCACCAGCACCAGGGCGTTGGCATAGCTCAGGCCCAGGCCCACACACACGGTGTAGACAAAATAGGCGTTCAGGCCCATTCCGGAGGCCTGCGCCAGCGGCAGATTGGACAGCAGGCCGATGAGCAGGGTGCCCACCACGGCGGAAATGGCGGTGGCCACATAAATGGCCCCGTAGCTGACGCCCAGCACATCGGTGCCGTCGCCAAAGGGGTTCGAGAACATACCGGCATTGACCATCAGAATGTAGGCCATGGCCATAAAGGTGGTGATACCGGCCATGATCTCCGTCCGGACGGTGGAGCCCTTTTCGGTTACATGGAAGAAGCGATCCATAAACTCTCTCCTTTTATAAGTTTTCCGCTGCGCCTTCCGGCGCAACAAATTTATTTTACCATCCCGGCCTTGTCCACGCAAGCCCCATTTTCGCTAATGACTGCCATTCTTCGGGAAATTGTGACAGTCGCTGTGAAAAGACTGCAAATTTTTGTGGAAATAACGAGGGTAAGCGGTGAGGACTGAGAAAAAGCGCGATTTTGTGTAAATCATCTTGCATTTCGTGAAAACTTTAGTATACTGGACATGCAGCGTGTGTTTCGCTGCAGAGAGATTTAAAAAAAGATAAGGAGAATGTACAAATGATTCTGGAACTCATCGCTACGATTCTGTCACTGGTAGGCTCCTGGATGGTCTATAAGAAGATGGGCCGTCAGGGCTGGGAAGGCATTGTCCCCATTTACAACACCTATGTCCTCTGCCAGGAGCTGTACGGCAACGGCTGGAAATTCCTCCTGCTCCTGATCCCCTTCTATAACATCTATTTTGGCATCAAGATGATGATCGACCTGGCCAAGGCCTTCAATCTGGGCGCGGGCTTCGGCATCGGCCTTCTGCTGCTGCCCTTCGTGTTCTGGCTGATCCTGGCCTTCGGCGGCGCGCAGTATAAGGACGGCAGCTACACCAACACCCAGCCCGACATGGTGGAGGATGTGGTCAACAAGGCCAAGGACGTCGTTTCCGGCAACCACAGCGACAACGAGGAGAATAATCAATAAGGCAAGCATTGACAAGCCCGCCCTGCGGTGACGCAGGGCGGGCTGCTTTTTTACAGATTGACAGAAAAGGGGAGAGGCCGCAGCCTCTCCCTCTTTTGTTATCCTTGCCTTACTTGCCGAAGTAGCGGTTCAGCAGACCCTCGAAGGCCTTGCCATGGCGGGCCTCGTCACGGGCCATCTCGTGGACAGTGTCGTGAATGGCATCCAGGTTGTACTTCTTGGCCAGCTTCGCCAGCTCAAACTTGCCGGCGGTGGCGCCGTTCTCGGCGTCCACACGCATCTGCAGGTTCTTCTTGGTGGAGTCGGTGACCACCTCGCCCAGCAGCTCGGCAAACTTGGCGGCGTGCTCGGCCTCCTCCAGGCCGGCCTTCTCCCAGTACATGCCGATCTCGGGATAGCCCTGGCGATGGGCCACACGGGCCATGGCCAGATACATACCCACCTCGCTGCACTCGCCCTCGAAGTTGGCGCGCAGACCGGCAATGATCTCCTCGCGGACCTCTGCAGGGACGTCCTCGCCGAACACCTTGCCTACGCCCACCACATGCTCGGCGGCCCAGGTCTTTTCCTCGGCCTGCAGGGTGAACTTATCGCCGCTGACATGGCACACCGGGCACTCGGCCGGGGGATTCTCGCCTTCATAAACGTAACCGCAAACAGGACAGACCCACTTTTTCATAGTAAATTTCCTCCGTTATATTCAGTATTTATTGGTTTTGGGAACCGTGGCTCCCTCACTGACTGAATGCAGTATAACACGGAATCGGGCCCTTTATAAGTTGCAATTGCAACAATCGGAAAATTTTTCCGATTGTTTTTACGCCTGGGGCGGATCGTTCTCCACCAGCGCCTTGGCGCTGGCCGCCAGACCTGCCAGGCCCTGGATCTCGCTGGGGATAATGATCTTGGTGGCCTTGCCGTCGGCCATTTTCTCCAGAGCCTCCAGGCTCTTGAGCTTGATGACCTGGTCGTTGGGGGCGTTCTCGTTGAGCATGCGCATGGCGTCGGCCAGGGCCTGCTGCACCTTCATGATGGAGGTGGCCTCGGCCTCGGCGGCCATGATCTTGGCCTGCTTGGCAGCATCGGCCCGCAGAATGGCGGACTGCTTCTCGCCCTCGGCTACCAGGATCTTGCTGGCCTTCTCGCCCTCGGCCTGAAGGATGGACTCCCGGCGCTCGCGCTCGGCCTTCATCTGCTTTTCCATGGCGTTCTGGATCTCGCGGGGAGGCAGGATGTTCTTCAGCTCCACGCGGTTGACCTTGATGCCCCAGGGGTCCGTGGCCTCGTCCAGGATGGTGCGCATCTTGGCGTTGATGGTATCCCGGGAGGTGAGGCTCTGGTCCAGCTCCAGCTCGCCGATGATGTTGCGCAGGGTGGTGGCGGTGAGGTTCTCAATGGCGTTCATGGGATACTCCACGCCGTAGGTATACAGCTTGGGGTCGGTGATCTGGAAATAGATCACGGTGTCGATCTGCATGGTGACGTTGTCCTTGGTGATCACGGGCTGGGGGTCGAAATCCGCCACCTGCTCCTTCAGGCTGACCTTCTTCACCACCCGCTCAATGAACGGGACCTTCAGATGGAAGCCCACGCCCCACACGGAGTGGAACGCGCCCAGGCGCTCCACCACATAGGCCCTGGACTGCTGCACGATATAGATGTTGCGGACGATGACGATGAGCACCAGCACCACCAGAATGGCGATGGCAACCGCGCCGGGGACAGAGATGTTGTCAAACATACGATTTTCCTCCTGTTTTTATGTTAAGTATTGCAACGGACTTACACGGGCTCCACGAACAGGCGCACGCCCTCCATACGGACGATCTTCACCTGTGCGTTGCGGGGAATGGGCTGGCCGCTTTCGCTGCGGGCCGTCCAGGTCATGCCGCCCACATACACCGCCCCGGTGGGCACGGCGTTGTCGATGGACTCGGTGACCCGGGCCGTCTGGCCCAGGACGCGGTCGGCGTTGGTGGCGGTAACGTCCTTGTGCAGCAGCTTCTTCACCAGGGGGCGGGTGGCCGCCAGGCACACGATGGACACCACAAAGAACAGGGCAATTTGCAGCCACACAGGGCCGCCGCAGATGGCGGCGATGAGTCCCGCCACAGAGCCCACCACGAACCAGATGGACGCCAGCCCCACGGTGACGGCCTCCACCACGCCGAAAATCACCATGGCGGCGATCCAGATAATGGTCATCATATCGGTGGTTCCTCCTTTCAGACAAAGCCCCAGCACCAGGGCCAGGGCCAGCGTCCCGGCCACTGCACCGAGACCCAGCCACTTTTCCCGGGGGGACAGATTGGCGAAAAACGCGGACAGCGCCGTTTTCAGGGTTTTCTCCGGCAGCGGCGGCGTATCCGGCGCGGGCTGCGCCGGGGCCTGCCGGGGCACCTCCTGGGAAAACAGCTCGTCCAGGGACACCTGATACCGGTTGCAGATATAGAGGATCTTTTCAATCTCCGGATAGCCCCGGCAGGATTCCCATTTGCTGACTGCCTGCCGGGATACGTTCAGCTCCGCGGCAAACTGCTCCTGGGTCAGTCCCGCCCGGCGGCGTACCTCCTGCAGCCGTTCTCCAAAGGCCATGGCTCCGTCCCTCCGTTTCTCTTTGGCCTTATCCTATCGGAAACGGGCCGCAATGTCTACCAACCTCCGTTTGCACCGGGAAAAAATCCGACGTTTTCCCCGCAACCTCAGGTTGTCATGGCTTCAGTATACTATAGTTTCGCCCGCCGCGCCACAACATTTTGAAAAAACACACGTTTTTTACAGAGCTGCCTGTTTTCCTTGACAAATACCGTCTCCTCTTGTATACTGTAGCCATCTGAACAGAAAGGTGGTGCCCAGCATGAAGAACAATACCGTCATTATCGTGCCGGGGACCATCGTGCACCCGTAACGCGCCTGCCGGAGGAGGGAGCAGGCTCATTACGGCTGTGGGAGCGTCCTCATGGGAGGGCGCTTTTTTTGCGCCCGGAAATCGTATCGGAAAAGAGAGAGTAAAAAAAGGAAGGAAGTGTCTGCGCTTTCATGGAAACCACCCAAAAGCTGTCCCGGCGGGAGAAGCTGTCTCTCATCGGGAAATATCTGCGCCCCTGCTGGGGGCATTTTGCCGCGGCGCTGCTGTGCGCATGCCTGGCCATGGTGTTCAACGCCCTGACGCCCCAGATCATCCGCATCACCGTGGACTCCATCCTGGGAACGGAGCCGGTCCGGCTGCCGGCGTTCCTCATGCGGTGGCTGAGCTGGCCGGTGCTGGAGGCCCGGCCCCTGACGGCCCTATGGTGGGCGGCAGGCGGCGTACTGCTGACGGCCCTGCTGCGGGGCGTTTGCAGCTACGGCCAGCGGCTCCAGCTGGCCCGGGGCTCCGAGAGCTATGTCAAGGGTATCCGGGACGACCTGTACCGCCACATCCAGTATCTGCCCTTTGCCTGGCACAAAAATAACCCCACCGGCGACATCATCCAGCGCTGCACCTCCGACGTGGACGTGATCCGCCAGTTCGTGTGCAATCAGCTGGTGGAGGTGGTGCGCACGGTGTTCCTCATCGCGCTGTACCTGTGCATCATGTTCTCCATGAACCTGCGGCTCTCGCTGATCTCGGCGCTGTTCATCCCCATTGTGGGCCTGTCCTCCGGGGTATTCTACAGGAAGATCTCCGGCCGGTTCCAGGCCGCCGACGAGGCGGAGGGGGACCTGACCACCTGCGCCCAGGAGAACCTTACCGCCGTCCGGGTGGTCCGGGCCTTCGGCCGGGAGCGGTATGAGGATGAGAAGTTCAACGCCAAGAATCAGCGCTTCTCCCAGCTCTGGATCCGGCTGGGAAAGCTGCTGTCCGTATACTGGGCCTCCGGTACCCTGCTGACGTGCCTGCAGGTGATGGTCATCGTGGTGACCGGGGCCTGCGAATGCGTAGCCGGGCGGATGACCCTGGGCACCTTCGTGGCCTTCGTCACCTATAACGAGGCCCTGTCCTGGCCGGTCCGGTCCCTGGGCCGGGTGCTGTCGGACATGAGCAAGGCCGGGGTGTCCATGGACCGGGTGGGCTACATCCTGAACGCCCGGGAGGAGCAGGACGCGCCCGACGCCGTGGACGCCGCGGACGGCGACATTGTCTTTGACCACGTTACCTTCGGCTATCAGGGCCAGCCGGTGCTGCGGGACGTGTCCTTTACCATCCGCAAGGGCGAGACCTTTGCCATTCTGGGGGGCACCGGCTCCGGCAAGAGCACCCTGGTCCACCTGCTGGACCGGCTGTATGACCTGCCGGAGGGCAGCGGCACCATCACCATCGGCGGGGTGGACATCCGGCACATGAAGCGGAAGTCCCTGCGCCGCCAGATCGGCCTGGTGCTTCAGGAGCCGTTCCTGTTTTCCCAGACCGTGGGCGAGAATATCTGCGCCGTGCGGCCCGACGCGGAAAACGAGGCCATGCGCCGTGCCGCCGCCATCGCCTGCGTGGACGAGGCCATCTCCACCTTCCCCCAGGGGTACGACACCGTGGTGGGCGAGCGGGGCGTGACCCTGTCGGGCGGACAGAAGCAGCGGGTGGCCATTGCCCGGATGCTGATGCAGCAGGCACCTATTATGGTGTTTGACGACTCCCTGTCCGCCGTGGATGCCGAGACCGACGCCAAGATCCGCACCGCCCTGCGGGACACCCTGCACAGCGCCACCGTGCTGCTGATCTCCCACCGGGTCACCACCCTGATGCAGGCCGACCGCATCCTGGTGCTGGACGGCGGCCGGGTGTCCGCCCTGGGCACCCACCGGGAGCTGATCCAACAGCCCGGTATTTACCGGGATATCTATGACATCCAGATGCGCAGCGACGACCGCGCGCTGGTGGAGGAAGGAGGGAACGCCTGATGGCTGCCTTCGACGAGAAAGAATATACAAAATCCTTTGACTGGAGCATCTGGAGGCGGCTTGCGCCCTTTGTGCGGCCCTTCCGCCGGGACTTCGTGGGGATGCTGGTGTTCAACGGTCTGTGTGCCCTGGTGGACGTGGCCATTCCCCTGTTCCAGCGCTACGCCATCCGGAACTTTATCCAGGCGGACTCCCTCCGGGGCATCGTTCCCTTCTCCCTGGTGTATCTGCTGGTAATTCTTTTACAGGCTCTGTCCGTGGTGGCCTTTGCCCGCAACTCCATGACCATTGAGATGAACATGGGCCGGGATATGCGCCGGGCCCTGTTTCACCATCTCCAGACCCTGTCCTTCTCCTTTTACAACGTGACCCCCGTGGGATATCTGCTGACCCGGGTCATGAGCGATACCAACCGCATTGCCAGCATGGTGGCCTGGAATCTGACGGATATCCTGTGGGCGCTGTTCTATGTGCTGGGGACCTTTGCCGCCATGCTGATCCTGAATTGGCGGCTGGCGCTGGTGGTCATCGTCATCGTGCCTGTGATGGCGGTGCTCACCGGGTATTTCCAGAACCGCATCCTCCGGTGGAACCGGAAAGTCCGGAAGCTGAACTCCCGCATCACCGGGTCCTTCAACGAGGGCATCACCGGGGCCAAGACCACCAAGACCCTGGGCACCGAGGAGCAGACCGTCCGTACCTTCCGGGCCTTGACCCAGGAGATGCACGACGCCGGCATCGGCGCGGCCCGGCTCAACGCCATCTATATTCCGCTGGTGCTGTTTGCCAGCACCATGGCCGTGGCCATCGTGCTGCTGCGGGGCGGGTATATGGTGTCCGGGGGACTGCTGGAGCTGGCCACCCTATCCACCTTCACCACCTATGCCGTGGGCATTTTCGAGCCCATCCAGATGACCGCCGCCAACATTGCGGAGTTTATCTCCCTCCAGGCGTCTATCGAGCGGGTCACGGACCTGATGGATAAGGTCCCGCAGATCCAGGACAGCCCAGAGGTGGTGGAAAAGTACGGCGACGCCTTCCATCCCAAGCGGGAGAACTGGGAGCCCATCCGGGGCGAGATCGAGTTCCGGGACGTGACCTTCCGCTATCCCGACGGCGGTGACAACGTGCTGGAGCACTTCTCCCTGCACATCCCCCAGGGGGCCACCGTGGCCATCGTGGGCGAAACCGGCGCAGGCAAGAGCACCCTGGTGAACCTGGCCTGCCGGTTCTTTGAGCCCACGGAGGGGCAGATCCTCATCGACGGGGTGGATTACCGGCAGCGCAGCCAGCTGTGGCTCCACAGCAACATCGGCTATGTGCTCCAGGACCCCCATCTGTTCTCCGGCACCGTCCGGGAGAACATCCGCTACGGCAAGCTGGACGCCTCCGATGCGGAGGTGGAGGCCGCCGCCCGGGCCGTGTCGGCGGACACCGTGGTGGAAAAGCTGGACAAGGGCTGGGACAGCGACGTAGGCGAGGGCGGGGGACGCCTATCCACCGGTCAGAAGCAGCTGATCTCCTTCGCCCGGGCCGTGCTGGCGGATCCCCGGATCTTCGTGCTGGACGAGGCCACCTCCTCCATCGACACCCAGACCGAGCAGCTGATCCAGCAGGCCATCGACCACCTGCTGCGGGACCGGACCTCCTTCCTCATCGCCCACCGGCTGTCCACCATCCGCAAGGCGGACATGATCCTGGTGGTCCGGGACGGGCGCATCGTGGAGCAGGGCACCCACCAGGAGCTGCTGCGCCGCCGTGGCTATTACCACGACCTGTACAGCAAGCAGTTCGCCGAGGAGTCTGCTGCCCGCATTCTGCAATAATTTTCCAATAACTGGAAGCTCCGGCAGCGGCGCTGCCGGGGCTTTTTCCTGCTCCGGGACGGGCGCCCTTTCCGCATTGTCCCCCTATGACGGACACCCTCTCCATTGGCATTTTCGGCTGATTTCCCGCCTATAGTGTGCAAACTCCGTGAAAATTCTGACGAGCCATTTGCTGCGCTTGCCGATTTTTTCACATATTTGTACACTGTGCAAATACAGGCGTTTGCCGTGTCAGGCATTGTTAAAACCTTGACCGCTATTTTGCGATACGACTTCCATTTTTTTCCAAAAACCATTGCCAAGCCCAGGGAATTTCGATACAATATTTCCCGTAATACAAAAAGAAGGAACCTGCAACATGTGATGTGGGACCAAAATTCGAGGAGGTCTTTCATGAAAGTACTCGTTATCAATGCCGGCAGCTCGTCTCTGAAATATCAGCTGCTGGATCCGGAAACCGGCCATCTGCTGGCCAAAGGCCTGTGTGAGCGCATCGGCATTGACGGAAAATTCACCTATAAGCCCCAGGTGGAGGGCAAGGCCGTGATCTCTGCGGCCGACGTGCCCATGCCCACCCACTCCGAGGCCATCCAGGCGGTGCTGGCCGCTCTGGTGGACCCGGTCAACGGCGTCATCTCCTCCATGAAGGAGATCGACGCGGTGGGTCACCGGGTGGTCCACGGCGGCGAGAGCTTCGCCAGCTCCGTTCTCATCACCGACCAGGTGATGCAGGCGGTGGAGGACTGCACCCCCCTGGCGCCTCTGCATAACCCCGCCAACATCATCGGCATCGAGGCCTGCCGGGCGGTGCTGGGCCACGACGTGCCCCAGGTGGCGGTGTTCGACACGGCCTTCCACCAGACCATGCCCGAGCACGCCTATCTGTACTCCATCCCCTATGAGTATTACGAGAAGGACAAGATCCGCCGCTACGGCTTCCATGGCACCTCTCACCGCTATGTGTCCCTGCGGGCGGCGGAGCTTCTGGGCAAGGACCCGGCGGAGCTGAAGGTGGTGTCCTGCCACCTGGGCAACGGCTCCTCCCTGGCGGCAGTCAAGGGCGGCCGCTGCGTGGACACCTCCATGGGCCTGACGCCTCTGGCGGGCCTGCCTATGGGCACCCGGGCCGGTGATATGGACGTGGGCGTGGTGGAGTTCATCGCCAACAAGTACGACATGACCATTTCCGAGGCCGTGAACCTGCTGAACAAGGAATCCGGCATGCTGGGCCTGTCCGGCGTGTCCTCCGACTTCCGGGATCTGGAGCAGGCGGCGGAGAAGGAAAATCACCGGGCCACCGTGGCCCTGGAGATCTTCGAGTACCGGGTACGCAAGATGATCGCCGAGTATGCCGCCGCCATGGGCGGCGTGGACGTGGTGGTATTCACCGCCGGCGTGGGCGAAAACGCACCCGAGACCCGGGCCCACATCCTCCACGGTCTGGAGTTCATGGGCATCACCTGCGACCCGGAGAAGAACAACTGCCGGGGCAAGGAGCAGATCATCTCCCAGGACGGCGCGCCCGTCATCGTCATGGTGGTCCCCACCAACGAGGAGCTGATGATCGCCCAGGACACCATGGAGCTGGTCCTGGATCAGGAGTAATCGCTTCAAATATTTCAAAAGGCCGCCCGTCCGGGCGGCCTTTTGAGCAGCTTGTCAAAAATCCTTTTTGACAAGCTGAGCAAGCATTTTCAGAACTTTCATAAAAGTTCTGAAAATGCGGTGATTGAAAACGAAAGACACCCCTGATGGGTTTCTTTCGTAATGATCTTCCTTTCCGAAGGCGGAGGCAATCCTGCTTTTTTGACAGTCTCTTCAAGAGGCCGCCCGCGGCAGGCGCGGGTTTCTTATCAGGAAAAACTATCCGTTTCGGCAGAAAATACCGCTCGTCCTTATTGCTCTGCCGCTCGGTGACTCCAACCAAAAACTTAACGCGAAAGCTCCAATACTTTATTGATTCTTTATGCTTTTCTGCGATATTTTAGCGCGATATATGAAAAATCCGAGAAATCTGTAACACTTCACAAAATGTTCGTTAAAACTTCGGCGCTTTGGCAATTGTAAACTTTCTATGACTGTTATAGAATTAACACAGGCCGGCCCACCGATTGTGACGGATCGGGCCGATAACAACAAAGGAGAGTGAATCTGTGTTTAAGAAATTCACCAATGGCTGTGTTCGCGTGGTCAACCGGTGGCTGCCGGATCCGTTCCTGTTTGCAGTCATCCTGTCCATCATCGTGTATGTGTTCGCGATGATCGCCACCAAGATGGGGCCGCTGAAGGTGCTCAATGCCTGGGGTTCCACCAGCGGCTTCTGGGGCCTGCTGGCCTTCTCCATGCAGATGGCTCTGGTGCTGGTGTTCGGCTCCGCCATGGCTTCCGCCAAGCCCTGCAAGAAGGCGCTGCGGTTCGTGGCCGGTATGTGCCACAACAACATGCAGGCCATCGTGGTCACCACCTTCATTTCCACCATCTGCTGCTGGCTGAACTGGGGCTTCGGCCTGATCGCCGGCGCTCTGCTGGCCCGCGAGGTTGCCAAGCGCGTTCCCACCGTGGATTATCCTCTGCTGATCGCCTCCGCCTATTCCGGCTTCGTCATCTGGCACGCCGGCCTGTCCGGCTCCATCCCCCTGCAGCTGGCCGAGGGCTACAAGCTGTTTGCCGGCACCGAGCAGGAAATGGTCCTGACCGCCTCCACCGCCGACACCATCTTCCACCCCATGAACATCATCATGTGCTGTGTGATTCTGCTGGTCATGCCCTTCGTGAACTATGCCATGCATCCCGACAGAGATCACGCCATCACCATCGACCCCACCCTGCTGCAGGATGAGGAGGACAAAACCTATGAGGTCAAGACGCCCGCCGACAAGATGGAGCACTCCCGCATCCTGTGGATCATCCTGGTAGTGGCCGGCTTCGCCTATATCATTTATTACTTCGCCACCCTGGAGGAGGGCAAGAACATCGCCTCCGCTCTGAACCTGAACATCGTCAACTTCATCTTCCTGTTCCTGGGCATCCTGCTGCACGGCGACCTGCGCCGCTATGTGGACGCCATCGGCGAGGCCGCTGCCGGCGCCTCGGGCATCCTGCTGCAGTTCCCCTTCTATGCCGGCATCATGGGCATGATGACCGTCCGCAACGACGCGGGCGTCTGCCTGGCCGGTGTGATCTCCGACTTCTTTGTCAGCATTTCCACCAGCGTCACCTTCCCCATGTGGACCTTCCTGTCCGCCGGTATCGTGAACTTCTTCGTTCCCTCCGGCGGCGGTCAGTGGGCGGTCCAGGGCCCCATCGTTATGCCCGCCGCTCCCCAGCTGGGCGTGGAGCCCGGCCGTGCCGCCATGGCCATTGCCTGGGGCGACCAGTGGACCAACATGATCCAGCCGTTCTGGGCGCTGCCTGCTCTGGGCGTGGCCAAGCTGTCCGCCCGGGACATCATGGGCTATCTGGTGATCGTCCTGCTGTTCACCGGCCTGGTGGCCATCCTGGGCTTCCTGGCCTGGGGCCTGTTCTTTGCCTGATCCCCTGCCCTGTAAATCAAAAGAGGCGCTGCCGCGGCAGCGCCTCTTTTTTGCTATGGCTCTTATTGCTCCCGATACACGGCGGCGTCGAAGTCCCGCACCAGCTCCTGGCGCTTGGTGTCCATGACCTTCACCAGGTTGAACTCCTCAAAGGCCAGCCGCATGGCGAATTCCTTGGCCTCCTGAATGTCGTTGGTCTCGAAAAAGGGGAAGAAGCTCATCCCCGGAACGTTTTCCTTTTTCAGCAAAACCTGAAAGCGCATGGTCTGCATCCTCCTGCATGTGTGGTGTATTCTTTAGTATACCCCCGGCGGCGGAAAAAAGCAACGGCGCGATTCGCCCAAAAACCTCCTGAAAAAACCGGCAGATTTGCCGGAGGGAAAAATGCAAAAAAGCTCTTTCCTCCCGGGCCTGTGTCGTGTATAATAATCAGGTTGAAGCAATCACCAGAAAGTAGGGAGCACATATGAAGATCGGGTTCGACAACAACAAATACCTGACCCTCCAGGCCCAGCACATCCGGGCCCGGCGGGAGCAATTCGGCGACAAGCTGTATATCGAGTTCGGCGGCAAGCTGTTCGACGATTACCACGCCTCCCGGGTGCTGCCGGGATTCCAGCCGGACAGCAAGATCCGCATGCTGGCCTCCATCCGGGACGACGTGGAGATCGTGGTGGTCATCTGCGCCGGAGACATCGAGAAGAAGAAGGTCCGGGGCGACCTGGGCATCGGCTACGATGAGGACGTGCTGCGGCTCATGGATGTTTTCCGGGGCCTGGGCTTTTATGTCGGCTCCGTGGTCATCACCCAGTACGCCGGTCAGCCGGCGGCGGACGCCTTCATCAAGCGGCTGACGGCTCTGGGCGTCCGGAGCTATCGCCACTATCCCATTGCCGGGTATCCCTCGGACGTGGCCCACATCGTGTCCGACGACGGCCTGGGCAAAAACGACTATATCGAGACCTCGCGTCCCATCGTGGTGGTAACGGCCCCCGGCCCCGGCAGCGGCAAGATGGCCACCTGCCTGAGCCAGCTGTACCACGACAACCGGCGGGGTATCCGGGCGGGCTACGCCAAGTACGAGACGTTCCCCATCTGGAACCTGCCACTGAAGCACCCGGTGAACCTGGCCTATGAGGCGGCCACGGCGGACCTGAACGACGTGAACATGATCGATCCCTTCCACCTGGAGGCCTACGGCAAGACCACCGTGAACTACAACCGGGACGTGGAGATCTTCCCGGTGCTCAACGCCATGTTCCAGCGGATCCAGGGCGCGTCTCCCTACAAATCCCCCACGGACATGGGCGTGAATATGGCGGGCTTCGCCATTGTGGACGACCAGGTGTGTCAGGCGGCGTCCCGGATGGAGATCCTCCGCCGCTACTACGCCGGCATGGCCGACCGCACCCGGGGCCGCTGTGACGATGAGGTGGTGCGGAAGCTGGAGATCGTTATGCAGCAGGCCGGCGTCACGCCGGAGATCTGCCCTGCCGTGGCGGCCTGCCTGCAAAAGGCAGAGGAGACCGGCGCTCCCGCCGGGGCCATGGTGCTGCCGGACGGCTCCGTGGTCACGGGCAAGACCTCCTCCCTGCTGGGGGCCAGCGCGGCCCTGCTGCTGAATGCTCTGAAGGCCATGGCCGGCATCGACCACAAGCTCAAGCTGATCCCCGCCTCGGTCATCGAGCCCATCAGCCGCCTGAAAACCGGCAACCTGGGCCACCGGAATCCCCGGCTCCACTCCGACGAGGTACTCATCGCCCTGGCCATCTCGGGCCTGACCAACCCTCTGGCCGCCATGGTCCAGGAGCAGCTCAGCAGCCTCCGGGGCTGCGACGCCCACTTCTCCGTCATCATCTCCGAGGAGGACGAGAAGCTCTACAAGCGTCTGGGCATCAACGTCACCTGCCAGCCCCGCTATGAGGTGAAGAAGCTGTACCACAAGTAAAAATCTGCCGGGACGGATATCCTCCGTCCCGGCAGTTGCCTGCGAAAGGAGAAGCAAATGCAAAGCATCGCGGAAATTCTGGCCCGGGAGCTGGAAAAGCCCCTGGCCCATGTGCAGAATGTCATCAACCTGCTGGATGAGGGCAACACCATCCCCTTCATCGCCCGCTACCGCAAGGAGCTCCACGGCAGCATGGACGACACGGCCCTGCGGACCCTGGAGGACCGGCTGAACTATCTGCGGAACCTGGCCCAGCGCCGGGAGGAGGTCAAAAACGCCATCGACGGCCAGGGGAAGCTCACCCAGGAGCTGTCCGCCGCCATTGACAACGCCGCCACCCTGGCGGAGGTGGAGGACCTGTACCGCCCCTATAAGCAGAAGCGCCGGACCCGGGCCACCGTGGCCCGGGAAAAGGGCCTGGAGCCGTTGGCCCAGCTGCTGCTGGCTCAGGGCCGGGACTGCCCGGATCCGGAGGAGGCTGCCCGGGACTATGTGGACCCGGAAAAGGGTGTGGAGACTCTGGCCGATGCCCTCCAGGGGGCCAACGACATCGTGGCGGAGCTGCTGTCGGACGATGCCGCCATCCGCAAGACCCTGCGGGAGCTGCTGCGCCGCCAGGGCCGGCTGCGGAGTCTGGCCGCCACGGAGGAGGACACCGTCTACCGCCTGTATTATGACTTTGACCAGCCCATCGCCAAGCTGGCCGGGCACCAGATCCTGGCCATCAACCGGGGCGAAAAGGAGGGCGTCCTCACCGTCACCGTACTGCTGGACCGGGAGCTGGGTCTGATGACTCTGCGCCGGGCGGTGGTGCGTCCCGGGTCCCGGGCCATGGAGTTTATCAAGGCCGCCTGCGAGGACGCCTATGACCGGCTGATCTACCCCTCCCTGGAGCGGGAGGCCCGGTCCGATCTCACCGCCGCCGCCTGCGAGGGGGCCATTGCCAACTTCGGCCTGAACCTGAAGCCCCTGCTGATGCAGCCTCCGGTAAAGGGCCATGTGACCATGGGCCTGGACCCCGGCTATGCCCACGGCTGCAAGGTGGCGGTCATCGACGGCACCGGCCGGGTGCTGGACACCGCCGTGGTGTATCCCACCTTCGGTCCCCGCCAGAGGCAGGAGGCCATCGCTCGCCTGTCCCAGCTGGTACGGCGCCACGGCGTCACCCATATTGCCATCGGCAACGGCACCGCCAGCCGGGAGACGGAGCAGATGGCGGTGGAGCTGATCCGGCAGCTGGGCGGCGGCGTCAGCTATATGATGGTCAACGAGGCCGGGGCCTCCGTATACTCCGCCAGCAAGCTGGCGGCGGAGGAGTTTCCGGAGTATGACGTGAACCTCCGCAGCGCCGTGTCCATCGCCCGGCGGATGCAGGACCCCCTGGCGGAGCTGGTGAAGATCGACCCCAAGGCCATCGGCGTGGGCCAGTACCAGCACGATATGCCCCAGAAGCGGCTGGATGAGACCCTGTCCGGCGTGGTGGAGGACTGCGTCAACGCCGTGGGCGTGGATGTGAACACCGCCTCCGCCAGCCTGCTGGGCCGGGTGTCCGGCCTCAATGCCACCACTGCCAGGAATATTGTGAAATACCGGGAGGAAAACGGCGCCTTCACCGGCCGCCGCCAGCTGCTGAAGGTCCCCAAGCTGGGGCCCAAGGCGTTCCAGCAGTCGGCGGGCTTTTTGCGGGTGCCGGAGAGCAAGTCCGTGCTGGACAACACCGGTGTCCATCCGGAGAGCTATGCCGCGGCCCAGGGACTCCTGGACCTGTGCGGCTATACCCTGGCGGACGTGTCCGCCGGGAGCCTGGCGGCCCTGCCGGACAAGATCAAGGCCCTGGGGGAGGAAAGCGTTGCCCGTCAGCTGGACATCGGCTTGCCCACCCTGCGGGACGTGGCGGCCGAGCTGGTGAAGCCGGGCCGGGACGTCCGGGATGAGCTGCCTGCCCCCATTCTGCGAACGGATGTGCTGGATATTAAGGACCTGGCCCCCGGCATGGTGCTGACGGGCACCGTCCGCAACGTGGTGGATTTCGGCGTGTTCGTGGACATCGGCGTCCACCAGGACGGCCTGGTGCATATCTCCCAGGTGTGCAACAGGTTCATCCGCCACCCCTCGGAGATCGTATCCGTGGGCGACGTGGTGCGGGTGGTAGTGCTGGAGGCCGACGAGAAAAAGCACCGCATCAGCCTGTCCATGAAGCAAGTCCCCAAGGAGTGAGCAGACGCATTCCGCAATGGGCAGGGGAGGGGCCGTGCCCCTCCCCCGGTTTGCTTCTCCCTCCACCCCGGCAGCTTAAGGATTATTTTACGGTCTGTTCAAAAACAGCGGGAAAAACGTGGTATAATGATACCATCAACAAGTCGAGGGTTATTATGGACAAGCACGTTTTCACAGCCAAACAGAAAAAGCTCATTGGCTGGGCCGCCATTGCCATTTTCCTGCTGCTGTCGGCGGTGGTGGGATGGTTCGTGGGCCGCCCGCTGGTGCGGTTTGCATCCCAGCCGGAGCAGTTCCGCCAGTGGGTGGACGGTCACGGCCTGATGGGCTGCGCCGCCTATGTGGGCATGGTGTTTTTACAGGTGGTGGTGGCTGTGATCCCCGGAGAGCCTCTGGAGATCAGCGGCGGCTACGCCTTTGGCGCGGTGCGGGGGAGCCTGCTGTGCCTGCTGGGAGCGTTCCTGGGCAGCGTGGCGGTGTTTGCCCTGGTGCGCCGGTTTGGCCGGGAGCTGGTGGATATCTTCTTTCCCCGGGAGAAGCTGGAAAAGCTGAAATTTTTGCAGAGCTCCCCCAAGCGGGACGCTCTGTTCTGGCTGGTATTCATGGTGCCAGGCACGCCCAAGGACCTGTTGTGCTACTTCGCAGGGCTGACGGACCTGTCCTGGGGCAAGTGGCTGCTGCTGTGTACCGTGGGCCGCCTGCCGTCGGTGCTGACCTCCACCATAGGAGGCGACGCCCTGGGCGTGAAGGATTACCAGTTCGCGGTGCTGGTTTTTGCCGCCACCCTGGCGGTGTCCGCCGTGGGGCTGCTGATCTACCGGGCCCTGTGCCGCCACCACCAGCGCAGGCAGGAGCATGTCTGAATAAAGCACCCCCGGTGCGGCTTGTCAAAAAAGGGCGGCGCCCTTTTTTGACAAAAGAGATTTCGCTCCGACCCGCGCGTCCCGCCGGGCTGTAAGCCCGCCGTGACACACTCTCTCCGCGCAAAGTATTTTTCGCGACGTACACGCCCAACGGAAGTCCCCTTGGGGGGCGCCGCCGCGAAAAATGGATCAAACACTATTCGCAGCCTGCGGGCTGCGAACTCTGCGAGGCTTTTTTGGCAGGTAGAATATACCCCCGGTGCGGCGCACCGGGGGTATTCTTATGGCTCGTAGTCGAAAATGGCCTTCTTTTCCAGCAGGGGGCCGAAGCGATCCTTCCACCGGTGGTGCATGGCGGAGGCGTCATAGGCTGTCAGGGCCGCCGGGTCCATGTCCAGCCGGATCAGCACATGGTACCGGTTGTCCCGGTCCACGCAGCCGGGAAGGACCTCTGCGCCCCGGACGCCGGAAATGTCCCCGGCGGCGGAGAAAATCTCCCGGATCTGCGGCAGATAGGCCCGCCAGTCCCCGGCCTCGGGCCGGAATTTCGCCAGAATACAGTGCTTCACAGCCGCCCCTCCTCACAGGCCGACATACGGAATAATCAGGCCCAGGAGCATAACGATGGCCATCAGCAGGGCCACGCCCATGGCCACATACTGGGTCCATTTGCGGTTTTTCATTGGATTTCCTCCTTCGGTATCACACGCTTGATGCTCTTTTCCACCTTTCGCCGGGGGGCCAGCACCTCGTGGCCGCATCCGGCGCACCGCAGGCGGATGTCCATCCCCACCCGCAGCACCTCCCACCGGCGGCTGCCGCAGGGGTGTTCCTTTTTCAGCTCGACCACATCGTGGAGCTTCAGGTCCATGGGATCGCCCGCCTTTCCGGTCAATTTTTCTTGATATCCTCCCAGTACCGCCGGGCGGCCTGCTCGGTCTTGTTGTCGCCGTATTCGTAATAGGTCACGTCCCCCAGGGCCTCCGGCAGGTACCGCTGGGCCACATAGTGGTGGGGGTAATCGTGGGGATATTTATAGGCCGGGGCCTTGCCGCTGCCGGTGCTGTCGGCGTGGACGTTCTGCAGGTGCCGGGGCACCTGGCCCACCTTCCCCTTCCGGATATCGCGCATAGCGGCGTTGATGGCGTTGTAGGCGGAGTTGGACTTGGGCGCCGTGGCCAGGAGAACAGCGGCCTCCGCCAGGGGCAGCCGCCCCTCCGGCAGACCCAGCTCCCGGGCCGCGTCCACGCAGGCCTTGGTGATGGACATGGCCTGGGGATAGGCCAACCCCACATCCTCGGCGGCCATGACCAGCAGCCGCCGGCAGGGGGACAGCAGGTCCCCGGCCTCCAGCAGGCGACCCAAGTAATGC
>ERZ779890.986-NODE-986-length-30263-cov-14.226761_pt1 | contig 30263 bp, 20 predicted proteins | sample MGYA00511553_ERZ779890 | MGnify/ENA primary metagenome ERZ779890 (study PRJEB29588, sample SAMEA2152064) | human gut metagenome | biome: human gut; feature: human-associated habitat; material: faeces | place: Denmark | collected 2008/2010 ... | reverse complement strand
GTTTTGTACACTTCTTTTCCGTCAACTGTCACGATCACTTCTTTTCCGTCTTTTTGTGTCATCTTGATCGCTGCAAAACTGATCAGCGAAATTGCCAGTACTGCTACGATCAAGATCATATCCTTTTTCTTCATCTTTATACCCTGATTCTTCCCAGTACTTCTCCAATTGGGTCTGTAATGCACAAATCTGCCTGTTTATCTCTGCTTGTCGCATCACGATTCAGTACTGCAAGATATTTTCCTTTAAAATAATCGATCATTCCAGCGGCTGGATAGACAACCAGTGATGTTCCTCCAATGATCAGCATATCTGCCTTGGAAATGGCTCTGACTGCCCCATTGATCGTCTGAGAGTCTAAGCCTTCTTCATATAATACAACATCTGGTTTGATGATTCCCCCACATTCATCACAATATGGGACTCCTTTGGCATTCACAACATAATTCACATCGAAGAACTTGCCGCATTTCTGGCAATAGTTTCTGTGAACACTGCCATGCAGTTCAAAGACATTTTTACTTCCTGCTGCCTGATGAAGCCCATCGATATTTTGCGTAACGATCGCAGACAGTTTTCCCGCCCGTTCCATCTCTGCAAGTTTTAAATGTGCCTTATTCGGTTTTGCATCCAAGAAGATCATCTTATTCTTATAAAAATCATAAAATCTGATATATTCTTGTACAGTATATTCAAATCTCTTCAAAATCTGTTCTTCATCTATTTTCTTTACGCTGTTATTCTTCCCCATCCGTGCTTTCCTCTTCTTTAATAGCCCAGCTTTCATCTAAGAAATTAGGTATATCTTCTGGTTTTACAGCTTTATATCCTATTCCAAACATATTATCAGCACTTAAATGACCAAATCTAGGAAGTCCATTTGCTTCCTGACTTAATTTTTCAATCATCTTATTATTCTTTATTTCCTCTTCTATTTTCTTAGAAAAATAGACATTTTCTGTATGCTCAAAAATCAAATAATTTATGTACTGTAATACCTTTTCTTGTGAAGAAGAATTTATTTGGTGTCGTAACTGCCTATAAAGCTTATCTCTTTTATGATAAAATGCCAATACAACACTCTCATCTTCTAATGGAAACACTGCTATATGCATATATTGCATTCTGACAGATTCATCAAAATTATATATCTCATTGAGTATATTTCCCTCCATATCATATGGTAATACAATAGCACTTTGAGTTGCTATTGGCACTTTATATGGTAAGACTTTCCAAAACAAAATCTGGTATCCACCTGCTTTATTATTCTTCGCTATATCTTGATGAAATAAGACTTCCTCTTTATATTCTTTTTGATCCAAATTTTTTATTTTAGACAATTCATCTGGATTCTCATATGTTCCAAATTCTCGCTGTACCACCTGAATTAATTCTTGTTCATTCGCACGTTTATTTAACTGTAACAGCATATTTTTTACTGCAATTTCTGCAAGAATTTTATCTGTTGGCGGTTGTATTATATTATCTGGATTTTCATAATCCTGAAAGAATTTCGCATCGCATTCCCTACAAATATAATTAAATGTGCCAGATTTATTTACACCTCCATCCAAATCTACTACCCCTATATCAAATCCCATTGCCAATGATGCATGTAAAACTTTTCCCCTATCTGCAATCGGACGTAAACACATTTGTGGAACAGAATGAGAATTACAAAAACTACTTTGTTCTTTTCCACACAATATACATTTTGGGGGTTTTGCTTTTTTTCGTGCTTCAGAAAGCATTTTATTCACTTTTTTTCTAACTTCTATAATATCTGTACCTTCTGGAATATTATCAAATAAACTCATAATTACCACCCTAACATTCTACATTCCTTAAGTTTCTATAAGTTGATGGTAACATAGACAAATTAATTCATCAATAGAATTTCAAAACTATTAACTCTAACAATATTGTATTTCTATTTGATATAACATTTGAGCAAGTAATCCTGTGTTTATACCTACGGCATAAGCAACTGAGGAAATAGTAGCCCCGGCTATAACCTGTGCAACAAGTTCATATTTTTCCTCTGGAGTCCATTTTCTATTTTGGCTGTGGTGTTTTAAACAATCAGGAGATGTTACTTCTTCCAAATGGTGCCATTTAACAATCATGTCATGAAAATTCTTTAGGTTTGTGATGTCTGCTGGTGGTTCAATCCATTTCCCTTGCCTGTATAGTTCGACTGCCTTTCGTTTGAATTCGTAACTGTAACGCATAAAAATACCCCTTTCACTGGATATCCAGTAAAAGGGGTACATATTAATTTCACACGGCTTTTTTAAATACGATTAATTATTTATTCTTTGCTGCAGCCTGCTCGTCATTGTACTTCTGAACACACTTCTTGATTCTGTCATATGGTGAGAGAAGATCACTGATAGAACAGTCGTGGTTTAATGTATCAATGAGGTATGCGATGTATTTGCTCATGTCACAGCTGATATAGTACTCCTTAGAGAGAAGCTCCGGTGACTGGTAGATAAGGTTTGTTGTAACTACTCTGTAGATGAGACCCTCCTCGTATGCTTTGTCAAATGAAGCAAAGCCGTTTGTGAAGAGACCAAATGTAGAAACAACAAAGATTCTGTTAGCTTTACGCTTCTTGAGCTCTCTTGCTGTATCTATCATACTCTCGCCGGAAGAAATCATATCATCGATGATAAGAACATCCTTACCCTCCACATTTGTTCCGAGGAACTCATGAGCTACGATAGGGTTACGTCCGTCAACGATACGGCTGTAATCACGACGTTTGTAGAACATACCCATGTCTACTCCGAGTACGTTTGCAAGGTAGATAGCACGGTTTGTAGCGCCCTCATCAGGAGAGATAATCATAAGATGGTCAGCATCAATAGTGATATCCTTTACGTTCTTTAAGATACCCTTGATGAACTGGTAAGAAGGCATTACATTCTCAAAGCCGTTCAGAGGAATAGCATTTACCACACGAGGGTCATGAGCATCGAAGGTGATGATATTGTCTACACCCATGTTGATAAGCTCCTGAAGAGCCAATGGACAGTCAAGAGACTCACGGCCTGTACGTCTGTGCTGACGGCTCTCATAAAGGAAAGGCATGATAACTGTGATTCTTCTTGCTTTTCCGCCGGCTGCAGCGATAACACGCTTTAAGTCTGCGTAGTGGTCATCAGGTGACATGTGGTTTGTCTGACCGCATACTGTGTAGGTAAGACTGTAGTTGGTTACATCTACCATGATGTACAGATCATAACCACGAACTGACTGGTTGATAACACATTTAGCCTCGCCGGAACCGAATCTAGGTGTAGAAGGCTTGATAATGTAGCTGTTTTTGTAGTAGTCCTTGAAAGCACTTTCGTTAGCATGCTGGTGCTCTCTGTGCTCTCTCCAGCCCTGTAAGTATGCATCTACCTTCTGGGCAAGACCTATACAACTGTCGGTTGCAACAAGTCCAAGTGTACCGGTTGGCATAGTCTCCAAAATTCTCTCATCGTTTGGCATTGTTATTCCTCCATATAACCATATAATAAATAAACTAAATATATATAAAAAGCGCTATTTGGAAAGACGCTTTTTAATTCGTATGTCATCTCCGAAGAGCTTGATAAAACTATAATTGCTTGAAATTCTTGAAAGTGTTCTCTCGGAGTAAATCTCTGCTATCTGCTCCAAATTCAGATTAGTGGAAATAATAGTAGATTTCTGTCGCAGTATACGCTCATTTACACAAAGGAAAAGCTGTGATGTGGTAAATGAGTTGGAAAGCTCGGTTCCGAGATCGTCTATGATAAGTAAATCACAGTCGAATATATTCTGGTGCGCTGCGATGGCATCTGCATCCTTTTCAAACACACCTTTGCTTAATATATCAAATAATTGGAATGCTGTAAAGTAAATTACGGAGTAACCTGCATCTAAAAGCTCTTTTGCAATGCAATTAGATAAAAAAGTCTTTCCGACACCGGTATTACCGTAGAAAAATATGTTTTTAGGTTTGTTTTCAAAATTGTCTATAAATTCATGACAGTTCGTCACTGCAAGCTTTGCTGTGGCAAGAGCAGACAGCCCTGTCGCAGGATTTTTCTGCTCATCTGAGTAATAATCAAATGAGAGCGTGGAAAAATTCTCACGAGACAAAATCTCCCTGATATTGGACTGCGAATAAACGGTATTGATAATAGCCTGCTTGAAACAATGACATTTCTGACCGTCTATGTATCCTGTATCGTGGCAATCGGGACAGGTGTAAATAGGATCAAAATAATCGAGCGGATATCCGAGTGTGGATAGAAGAGCAGCACGCTCCTCCTTATAGTCCTCGATTGCAAGGCGTAAAGCGGCGAGAGCGTTCTCATCACCATCCATAAGCCTGTACGCCTGCCTGACAGATGCGGATGCAATCTCTGAGTCAATCTCCCTGAGGCGGGGCGCCTTGCGATAGGCTTCCTCAATACGCTTGTCATGTATGTATTTGTTCTGAAGCTGGCGTTTATCGTAGCCTCGCATTATCTCATCATATTGAGCATTGGTAAGTGCCATATATCCTCCTTGGGATGTGTAAATCTAACTTGAAAAATCATACCGTAGAATTCAGAAACAGCTTCTCCAGCTTGTCGTAATCATTGTTGCGCTGATTGAAGTTGTTAAATTTATTCTTGGAACTTGAATTATTGCTTTTGGGTTTTGAGGAACCGTTTGCAGCATTTGTACTCTGTGATGAGCCGGTAGCAGAGGCCTTATTGGCCTTGGCAAAGTTGGCATCAAGCACTTCAACATCCTTTAAAGTATGTACATCCTTTTTCCTCCAATTCGCGAGTATCGAGTCTGTGTACTCGAAGCTTGGCTTCTGGATAGCTGAAATAGTTTTACTGCAGGCGGCTTTTACAAGCTCTATATCGAAACCGTATTCGCCGACCCATTTGTTGATGAGTGACACCTCAGAGTCAACCAGATTGCGGCCTGTGATGCCTAGAGCCTTCATTACAGAATAGTAAATCTGTGAATGAGCGGCTGCATCGTCCTTTGCCTGGTCTACGGTCTTTATGCCGGCATCAGCCCAGCCGAGAGCGACCTTGTTCATGTACCGAAGGCTTGAATGTCCCTTGGTAATGCAGTACTCTACGAGATATTCTACCAGGTCGGTAGAAAAATGAAGCTCGTCCAGCCAGTAGAGCACCATATTGGTGTCTGTGGATGAAAGCGTATGCTTCAGATATGTCTCTATAATAAAGAAAAGCTCTGAAATGTCAGGATTCTTTCTAAACTCCTTAATCTCATCAAGTGTGTATTCCTTCTGTGAAGGAGCAGGCTTGTCAGTAGCCTGGCTCTTAAGCTTTTCCACAACAGAATCCTGCATCTGAATATTCGCGGTAGAACTATTCTGTGCAGCATTATTAACCACGCCGTTTTGCAAATTATTCTGCGTAGCATTATTAACCACGCTGTTTTGCAAATTATTCTGCGCAGCATTATTAACCATGCTGTTTTGCAAATTATTCTGTGCGGCATTATCAGCCACAGCGCTTTGTATATTACTCTGAGCAGCCTGCATACCGGATACAGCAAGGCTGCAGAGGTTGATTCCAATAATCTGACCATCAGCGCCGGTTTGCACCTGCAAAATGTCTTCAGATGCCCAGTAATTGAGGGCGCGTACGATATCGGTCTCGGTATTGCTGAAATGATCGGCAATCTCTGAAATGGTTGCTATGCCTGCCCCGGAGCCTGTCGCACGGAGCAGATAAAGGTATACCTTGACAAACTCACCGTTTGCCTTTGGCATGTATTGATCTATAAAAATATCTGACACAGTAGTGAATGATGTTGCTATGTCACTGCTAATGTTTATCGCTGTCATATAAAAAACTCTCTTTCGCTTAACCTGTGAGCAATTATAGCACAATATTTTAACCGTGTGAAGATGGTAAAAGTGCTACAATCCTTGTAAACTCGGGCTTTCTGAATCCACAAAAAAATGTGGATAATGTGGATAACTATGTAAAATAATTGAAAAATCAATGTATCACAGGGTATATAAGCTGTTGAAAATTATTTAAAAAATCCACACACAAAATGAGAGTTGTTAACATTTTGTATGTGGATAACGTGGATAACTTATTTCTTAAGCAGGTCTTCGCCGATTTCTACTACATTTCCGGCACCCATTGTTATCAACAGGTCACCGTTTACACAATTTTCTGATAAAAATTTCTCGATTTCCTCAAATGATGGGAAATAGTGCGCATTCACACCTTTTTCGAGCAATAAATCCAGGATATCCTTAGATGAGATACCATATGTGTTCTGCTCACGCGCAGCATAGATATCAGCAAGCACCACAACATCTGCCATTGAAAGAACATCGGCAAAATCATTTAAGAATGCCTTGGTTCTGGAATAGGTGTGTGGCTGGAAGCAAAGGACAAGCCTGTCATGTGGATATTTTTGTGCAGCTGTCAGTGTTGCGCGGATCTCGGTTGGATGGTGAGCGTAGTCATCAATGATTGTGACGCCGTTTACCTTGCCCTTGTACTGGAAACGTCTGTCAGCACCGCCAAATTTGTCAAGGCCGGTGAGGATAGACTCCGTATCGAGACCGAGTGTGGTGGATAAAGCTATGGCTGCGAGCGCATTGCTTACATTGTGAGCGCCCGGAACAGAGAGTTTTACGTCGAAAAGTGGACTACCCTGTCTCATAGCTGTAAAAGATGCACAAGCTTTATCGTCATAGGTTATATTTTCCGGATAGAAATCATATTTTGAATCAAAGCCATAGGTGATAATCTTCTGAGGAAGACCTGCGACAATCTCCTCATAGCGGTCAATCTCACCATTGATGATGGTAGCACCGCCTGCGAGAGTGTTTGATGCATACTCGTGGAAGGAATGTCTGATGTCGTTGATATCCTTGAAGAAATCCAGATGTTCAGCCTCAATATTTAAAATAATGCTGTAGCGTGGTCTGAAATTCAAAAAGCTGTTTGTGTATTCACACGCCTCAGAGATGAAGTACTCTGAATCGCCCACACGCAGATTGCCGTGGATAGATGACAAAATACCTCCTACGGAAATGGTAGGATCTGTCTGAGCGGCGAGAAGAATCTCACTGATCATGGATGTGGTGGTAGTCTTGCCGTGTGTGCCGGCTACAGCGATAGAATAATCGTAATTGTCCATAATCTGTCCGAGAAGCTCGGCTCTGGTAAGCATTGGAATACCGGCTGCTTTTGCTGCGGCAAACTCAGGATTGCTTTCGTGGATAGCTGCAGTGTAAACCACCAGGTCGATACCGGAGGTAATATTGTCTGCGCTCTGGCCATATATGACTTTTATGCCCTTGGCTGCAAGAGTCTTTGTGAGGTCTGATTCCTTTGAATCGGAGCCGGAAATTGTAAAGCCCTCCTCATGCAGAATCTCTGCGAGACCGCTCATGCTGATACCGCCAATGCCTATGAAATGGATGTGTATTGGTTTGCTGAAATCTATTTTATACATTAATTTTACCTGCCTGATTTATTATAATTTATATTGTAACTATTAAGAATCGCTGAGAACAAAAAGCCGATGCGTCATGATTGCATGTAAGCAACAGATTTTCTTGTTCTGAATAGTTACTTTATATTAATTATACAACTAAATATAGTATTTGCAAAGGAAAAATAAGGTGAAAGCAGGCATGATTTTCAAATGATAAGAACCCTTGCAGGTTAAACAGATATATGATAAATGACACTTGTGCAAAATGTCGAAAAAAAAGAAAAATATTATTTGATTTTGTGAAAAATGTTGAAGTGATAATGCGGCTGTGGTATAATTTTTTTATAAAAATAATTCATCCGGACCATATGAATTTGATGGGTTTAAAGTATATGGCAGTAACTGCAATTTATGCAGCAGCAACTATAATTTATATGGAAACAATTGTGATTTATTATAGAAGCATTACAGATACGGTTATTACAGAAACTAGTGGTGGGGACCGGATGGCACAACAAAAATTAGGACAGACGAGGAGTGATAACGTGATTAAGAAAGAAATGATAGCCATGCTTTTAGCAGGCGGTCAAGGCAGCAGACTTGGTGTTCTGACAGCGAACGTAGCAAAACCGGCAGTTTCGTTTGGTGGAAAGTACAGAATCATAGATTTTCCGCTTAGCAACTGCATCAATTCAGGCATTGATACAGTGGGTGTACTTACACAGTATCAGCCACTCAGACTTAACAGCCACATCGGAATAGGTATTCCGTGGGACCTCGACAGGAATAACGGAGGAGTGGCAATACTGCCTCCTTATGAGAAGAGCGGCAACAGCGAGTGGTACACAGGTACAGCCAATGCAATCTACCAGAATATGAGGTATATAGACAGTTACAACCCGGACTATGTGTTGATACTGTCAGGAGACCATATTTACAAGATGGACTATGAGGTGATGCTTGATTTCCACAAGGAAAACAATGCCGATGTGACCATAGCAACCATGCCGGTGCCTATCGAGGAGGCCAGCCGATTTGGTATCGTCATAGCCGATGATGATAAGCGCATCAATGCATTTGAGGAAAAACCGGTTCATCCGCGCAGTAATCTCGCATCAATGGGCATTTACATATTCTCATGGCCGGTGTTAAAGGAAGCCTTACTTGCACTAAAGGATCAGGAAAACTGTGATTTTGGCAAGCATGTCATACCATACTGCTTTGAAAACGACAGACGTATGTTTGCATACGAGTTCAACGGATATTGGAAGGACGTAGGTACATTGGGCTCATACTGGGAGGCCAATATGGAGCTTGTGGACCTCATTCCGGAGTTCAATCTGTACGAGGAGTATTGGAAGATTTACACAAAGAATGATGCAATCGAGCCACTTTATATAGCCAAAGGAGGTCATGTGGAGCGAAGCATCATGGGTGAGGGCTGTGAATGCTATGGTCATGTGGAGCATTCTGTTATAGGTGCCAACGTCAAGATTGGAAGAGGCGCAGTAATACGTGATTCCATCATCATGTGTGACACGGAGATAGGCTCCAATGTCACGATAGACAAGTCCATCATTGCCGAAAATTGCAAGGTGGGCGACAATGTGACACTTGGCTTCGGACAGGAGAAGCCGAACGTATTAAATGAGAGCATATACTCATTTGGGCTGGTCACTATAGGAGAAGATTCTGTGATACCGGACGGGGTAAAGATAGGCAAAAATACAGCAATCTCCGGTGTTACATACGAAGAGGATTACAAAGACGGTGTGCTTGAGGGCGGAGAAGTTATTATCAAGGCAGGTGACGGAAAATGAAGGCAATAGGAATAATTTTGGCCGGCGGCAACAATAATAGGATGAAGGAACTGACAGCAAAACGAGCAGTACCGGCCCTGCCGATAGCAGGCAGCTTCAGGGCTATAGATTTTTCGCTCAGCAGCATGTCAAACTCACATATACAGACAGTTGCGATACTGACGCAGTACAATGCACGCTCATTGAATGAGCATTTAAGCTCGGCAAAATGGTGGAATTTTGGAAGAAAGCAGGGGGGCTTATTCCTCTTTACACCTACAGTCACAGCGGACAACAGTGACTGGTACAGGGGCACGGCAGATGCGATGTATCAGAACATTGATTTTTTAAAGAGACGCCATGAGCCATATGTCATCATCAGCAGCGGTGACTGTGTATACAAGCTGGATTTCAACAGAGTGCTTGATTTTCACATCGAGAAAAAATCAGACATTACAGTGGTATGCAAGGACATGATGTACAACGACGATGTCAGCCGTTTTGGTGTGGTACGCATGGATGATGAGTCAAGAATCACAGAGTTTGATGAAAAACCAATCGAGGCCTCATCCAACACTATTTCCACAGGTATCTATGTCATCAGGAGACGACAGCTCATAGAGCTTTTGGAGGCGGCAGCTGAGGAAAACAGATTCGATTTCGTAAATGATATCCTCGTGCGCTACAAAAATGTAAAGAAAATATATGGCTACAAGATAAATTCATACTGGAACAATATCGCCGATATTGATGCATACTTCAAGACCAATATGGATTTCTTAAGACCTGACGTCAGAAGCTATTTCTTCAAGGAGGAGCCGACCATCTGCTCAAAGGTGGACGACCTGCCACCGGCCAAGTTTAATCCGGGCTCAGACATTTCAAACAGCCTCGTATCAAGTGGCTGTATCATAAACGGCAGCGTGGAGGATTCGGTGCTTTTCAAGCAGGTATTTGTGGGCAAAAACACTACCGTGAAGAACTGCGTGCTGCTCAATGACGTCTACATAGGCGACAATGTGCACCTCGAAAATTGCATCGTAGAGAGCCGCGGAACCATCAATCCAAACACCTGCTATTGTGGTGAGGATGGTGTCATGATAGTAAAAGAAAAAAATGTAAGATATGTAATTTAAAAACAAACCAGGGGGACAAAAATATGCAGATTACAGACATCAGAATTCGTAAGGTAGAAAAAGAGGGCAAGATGAAGGCGGTTGTGTCAATAACAATCGATGATGAATTCGTGGTACATGACATCAAGGTAATCGAAGGAGAAAAGGGACTTTTCATCGCCATGCCAAGCCGCAAGGCAAACGATGGCGAGTACAGGGATATAGCCCATCCGATTAACTCTGCCACACGCGAGAATATCCAGAATATGATTCTTGAAAAGTATAAGACAGAGATTGAGAATGTATAAAATCAAACAATAACTTTAAAAAAGCGATGAGCAAAGCAGGATATAAAATACCTGAGCTGGTATAATAATCCAAATATATTTCACACAAACCGGTCTATCCGTGGTACAATAAGCCACAGACAGACCGGCTTTTTAGAATGTGCGTGGGATGGTTCTGAATAGTTACGAGTATAGCTACAATAAAAGAGGATAGATAAACAGATATGTACAAGACGAAAATAGATAATCTGGATTTAAAACAGATTGCTGACAGTGGTCAGTGCTTTAGATGGAAGAACACAGGAGAAAATGAATACACGGTAGTGGCATTTGACAGGGCGCTTCGGATTAAGCAGGATGGGAATGAGTTTGAGCTGGATTGTGATGAGGCAGACTGGAACAAGATATGGAAAAGCTATCTGGATATGGATACGGATTATGCGGGGATTGCAAAGCTTATAGCAGACGGAGATGACGCGCATCTGAAGGAGGCGTATGCATATGGCAGTGGTGTGCGCATTTTAAGGCAGGATTTGTGGGAGATGATTGTTACTTTTATGATTTCCCAGAATAATAACATTAAGCGAATCACAAACAGTGTGGATTTACTTTGCAGGCGGTGCGGGCATAAAATAGACGGCAGTGCAGAGGGTGAAGAATTGTATACATTTCCAAAGCCTCTTGAGGTACCGGATGAGGTATTTGATGACAGGAGCATGGGCTTTGGCTATAGGGCACCGTATCTGAAGGAAATATATGAGTATGGCGCTAATAATCCTGACTGGCTTGATAATCTGCGCAAAATGAGCTATGATGAGGCGATGGAAAGCCTGCTTACTCGCAAAGGAATTGGCAAAAAGGTGGCAAACTGCATATGCCTTTTCGGTTTGCATCATGTGGATGCGTTTCCGATAGATACGCATGTAAAGCAGCTTTTGGACAAATATTATAGTGACGGCTTTGATTTTGAGCGCTACAAGGGTGTGGCGGGAATTATCCAGCAGTATTTGTTTTATTTTGAATTGTAAATGATATGAGAAAGAGAAAGGATAAACGATGTACGTTATAGTAGGACTTGGAAATCCTGACAAAAAATATGAGCACACAAGACACAATATCGGATTTGATGTGATAGATGCGCTTGCGGATAAATATAATATAAGTGTGACAGACAAAAAGCATAAGGCGCTCTGTGGAAGCGGAGTGATTGAGGGCATGAAGGTGCTGCTTGTGAAGCCGCAGACATACATGAACTTAAGCGGCGAGTCTGTTGCTGAGGTGATGAATTTTTATAAGCTTGATCCGGATGAGGAAATGATTGTTATTTTTGATGATATTTCGCTTGAGCCGGGGCGTATCCGCATACGCAAAAAGGGCAGCGCCGGCGGTCACAATGGGATTAAGAGCATCATTGCAATGACCGGCACACAGGGCTTCAGCCGTATCAAGGTCGGTGTTGGAGAGAAGCCGCAGGGCTGGGATCTTGCTGACCATGTGCTCGGGCGTTTCAGTTCTGAGGACAGGGCAAAGGTGGAGGAAGCTATCGGTCATGCGATGGATGCAGCAGTTCTTATGATGCAGGGCGAGACGGATAAGGCTATGAACATATATAACTAACTGGAAATCGACAAGGTGATTTTGAACAGACAGAAATGGAGAATTGAAAGTGAAAGCATTTACAGAGCCACTCCTTTCCCTTGCGGGCTTTGAGGAGATGACAAAAACGGCAGAAAAATCGTCCGGACTTATATCTGTCACGGGATGTATAGATGCGCAAAAATCACAGATGATATATGCCTTTGGAGGTCATAGGAAAAACAAGCTTATTGTGACCTTTGGAGAGCAGAAGGCGAAGGAACTGTACGATGAGTACAGTTTTTTTGACAAAGAGGTGGTGTATTATCCATCAAAGGATGTGCTTTTTTACCAGTCGGATATCAGGGGCAATCTCCTGACAGCGGAGCGCATCAGGGCTTTGAAGGCTATCCGTGAGCAGGAGAGAGTAACACTTGTGACCACATTTGATGCGCTGATGAATACGATGGCGCCGATAGAAAAGATGTGGGAAAATGTGCTTACACTTGAGCAGGGACAGCTTTTGGATTTGAAGGAAATTCAGGCTGCTCTTATCAGAATGGGTTATGAAAAAGAGTATCAGGTCCAGACGATGGGACAGTTTTCTGTCAGGGGTGGTATTCTTGATGTTTTTCCGCTGACGGAGGAGAATCCTATCCGAATCGAGCTGTGGGGAGACGAGATAGACACCATCAGATATTTTGACTGCGAGAGCCAGAAATCCATCGAAAATACAGACCGGGTGAGCATATATCCGGCGGCAGAGCTTGTACTTAGCGATGAGGAAAAGGCCGGGGGAATTGAAAAGCTTAAGGCAGAGGCAAAGCGTGTGTCTGACAAGCTTAGAAAGCAGATGAAGACAGAGGAAGCACACAGAGTGACTGTGATGGCAGACGAGCTTACCGAGGAGTGGGGAGAACTGTCCATGTATGCAGGCATGGATGCTTTTTTGTCGTACTTTTTTGACGAGAGAGTCGGGATTTTGGATTATTTTAATCCATCGGACAGCCTTATATTTTTCGATGAGCTGACCAGATGTACAGAGCAGGGAAAGCTCACAGAGACTGAGTTTTCAGAGAGCATGAAGCAGAGACTTGCGATGGGATATATACTTCCGGGGCAGATGAACGGTCTTTTTACAGAAAAGGAGATTGTGGCAAAGCTCGAGAAGTATTCGTGTATCGCACTCGGTGCGCTCGATAATAAAGCAAACGGACTGCATCAGCTGGGAAGCTATGGTATTCACTGTCAGAGCGTCAGCCCATACAACAACAGCTTTGAGCTTTTGATAAAGGACTTAAAGCGCTATAAGAAAAACGGTTACAGAGTCATTCTTTTATCCGGTTCAAGGACAAGGGCAAAGAGGCTTTCAGAGGATATCACAGACCAGGGAATCACATGCTTTTACACTGAAAACTACGACCATGAGCTTTCCGAGGGGCAGATTATGGTCTGCTACGGCAAGGTGAGAAGAGGCTTTGAGTATCCTATCCTAAAGTTTGCCGTGATTACGGAGTCAGATATTTTTGGGGCGCAGCAGAAGAAAAAGAAGCGTCACCGCACCTATGAGGGTGAAAAAATACAGAGCTTTACCGATTTGTCGGTGGGGGACTATGTAGTGCATGAAAACCACGGACTAGGTATTTACCGCGGCATTGAAAAGCTTGAGGTGGACAAAAAGGTAAAGGACTACATCAAGATAGAGTATCAGGGTGGCTCCAATCTCTATATTCTTGCCACCCAGCTTGACATGATACAAAAATATGCCGGAAAGGATGCCAGAAAACCAAAGCTCAACAAGCTTGGCGGTCAGGAATGGACCAGAACAAAGAATAGGGTCAGAGGTGCGGTAAAGCAGATTGCAGGAGACCTGGTGAAGCTGTACGCACAGCGTGAGCAGCAAAACGGATATGCCTTCGGCGAGGATACGGTATGGCAGAGAGAGTTTGAGGAGCTTTTCCCTTTTGATGAGACTGAGGATCAGATTCTTGCAATTGAAGCCACAAAGACTGATATGCAGAGCCATAAAATAATGGACAGACTGATTTGCGGTGACGTGGGCTACGGCAAGACGGAGGTTGCAATCCGTGCAGCCTTCAAGGCAGTGCAGGACAGCAAGCAGGTGGCATATCTTGCCCCGACAACCATTCTGGCACAGCAGATTTACGATACGTTTTCGCAGAGGATGAAGGATTTTCCGGTGAATGTGGATTTGATGTGCCGTTTCAGAAGCGCAGCAGAGCAGAAAAAGACGATAGAGAAGCTCAAAAAGGGTGAGGTTGATATCATCATCGGAACACACCGTATACTCTCAAAGGATGTGCAGTTTAAGGATCTGGGACTTTTGGTAATCGATGAGGAGCAGCGCTTCGGAGTGACTCACAAGGAGAAGATTAAGCAGATGAAGGTCAATGTCGATGTGCTCACACTGACCGCTACACCGATTCCGAGGACACTCCACATGAGCTTAATCGGCATAAGGGATATGAGCGTGCTTGAGGAGCCGCCGATGGACCGTGTACCGATTCAGACATATGTCATGGAGTACAATGATGAGCTTGTCAGAGAGGCGATAAACAGGGAGCTTGCCAGAAACGGACAGGTGTACTATGTGTACAATAAGGTGCGCGACATAGCAGACATAACAGCAAAGCTGCAGGAGCTGGTGCCGGATGCGACTGTTGCATTTGCGCACGGACAGATGAAGGAGACGGAGCTTGAGCGCATCATGTACCGTTTCATCAATGGTGAAATAGATGTGCTTGTATCCACGACCATTATAGAGACAGGACTTGACATCTCAAACGTCAATACAATGATTATCCACGATGCGGACAACATGGGACTTTCACAGCTTTATCAGCTCCGCGGACGAGTCGGCAGATCTAACCGTACTGCGTATGCATTCCTCATGTACAGGCGCAACAAGATGCTAAAAGAGGTGGCAGAAAAGCGTCTTGCAGCGATAAAGGAGTACTCAGACCTTGGCAGCGGCTTTAAGATTGCCATGAGAGACCTTGAAATCCGCGGTGCGGGCAATCTGCTCGGAGCGGAGCAGAGCGGCCATATGGAGGCTGTGGGCTATGATTTGTACTGCAAGATGTTGAGCGAGGCTGTAAAAGAGGCAAAGGGCATCGAGGATATCAGTGATAAATTTGACACGACCGTGGATATCGTAACCGATGCTTATATTCCGGCAGGTTATATCGCAAACGAATTCCAGAAGCTAGATATATACAAGCGTATTGCAGGAATAGAGACAGAGGAAGAAAAGGACGAGATGCTCGAGGAGCTTATAGACAGGTTTGGTGAACCACCAAAATCAGTGCTCAGCCTGCTTCGCGTGGCAAGGCTCAAGGCGCTGGCACATGCCGTATATATCACTGAGATAAAGCAGACCGGCTCATTGATAAAGCTTACCATGTTTGAACGGGCAAGGATAAATCCGGAGAAGATACCGGAGCTTATTGCCCGGTATAAATCCTCACTCAAATTTAATATGGCAGAAAACCCATATTTCACATTTGATTTAAAAAATGGCAGCGTGGCAAAGAAGCGGGATGTGCTTGATGTGGTGGAGGAACTGATTTCGCAAATGCGTAAGGAACTGATTACGGCTGAATAGTTACCTGAATTTTGGAATCATGTAGCATATAGCATAGGAAACACCACATGCTTTACGCGAAATTGACGATAATTTACAAAGTTTAGAAAATGCTTGCCAGCAGGCCCGAAAAGCTCTATAATATACGAGCGATACTATACCAATTTTAAAGAGGATAGATACAATGAAAGCGAAAAAAGTAATAGCTATGTTATTAGCTGCAACACTCTCAGTTACAGCTTTTACAGGATGTTCAATAAATAAAACCGCAACAGTTGCGACATTAGATAAAGAGGATATCAAGTTTGGGCTTGTTAATTTTATGATAAGGTACCAGGAGGCCGGTTATGATGACATGTATATACAGTACATGGGCGAGGGCTACTGGGACAAGACAGTATCAGGCAATAATACTGTGCTTGAAACATGGAAGAAAAATGCTATCGAGGAGGCTCATGAGCTTTACACATTAAAGGCGCATCAGTCAGATTACGATGTAGAGGTTTCTGATGATGAGAAAAAGGAAATCAAAAAGGCCGCAGAGAAGTTTATGAAGGCAAATTCCGATGATGTGATAGACGAGATGAGTGCTACAGAGGAGATTGTCGAGGAATATTTAGAGCTTCGCCTCATAAAGAGTAAGATGTATGCTGCAATCATCAAAAATGCTGATTCAAGCGTGACGGATGAGGAAGCCAATATGGCTGCATACACCATTGTGAAACTTGATTACAAGGGGGCATATGACTCTAATTACCAGTATCAGACATATACAGATGAGCAGTCAGCACAGATAAAGGCACAGGCAGATGCAGTGGTAGAGGCGCTTGCAGGCGGATCATCCTTAGAGGATGCAGCCAAGGCAGCAGGCACTACAGCCACAACAGGCACATACGCCACATACGTTGATCCGAATGCGGAGAAGACAGATGATTCAGATAAGAAATCAGATGACACAGAGTCTACAGAGAGCTCAGAGTCATCGGACAGCAAGACAAAGGACAGTGTATACACTACAAACAATCTTGATCAGAGCGTTGTAGATGCACTCAATTCCCTCGAGGAGGGACAGACCTCAGACCTCATCACTACAGACAGCACTTACTATATCGTAAGGCTCGACAAAAAGACCGATGAGGAAGCAACAGAGTCAAACAGGAAGACTGTAAAGGGCAATAAAGAGGATAAATATTACAATGACATCCTTTCAGGATGGCAGGACGATGAAAAATGGTCTGTAAAGCAGAAGCAGCTTGACAAGATCAAGATTCACAATTATTTTACTACTACCAAGAAGGACAAAAAGGCAGCAGACACAAGCGCTACAGAGAGCACACAGCAGTCAGAAAGCACCAATAGTACAGATACAGAGAATACTGAGGCAGTAGATGGAACAGAAAACTAATATCGTACTTATAGGCATGCCGGGAGTTGGAAAGAGTACCATAGGCGTAATACTTGCAAAGGTGCTGGGATACAGCTTCCTGGATGCGGATTTACTGATACAGGAGCAGGAGGGAAAGCTTCTGCGTGAGATAATTGAGGAAAAGGGCACGGACGGTTTTATAGAGGTAGAGAACCGTGTCAATGCCTCTATCAGGGCTGATAGGGCCATTATAGCTACAGGCGGTTCGGTGGTATACGGAAAAGAGGCCATGGAGCATCTTAAGGAGATAGGCAGAGTTGTGTATCTCAAGGTTTCTTATGCCATTTTGGAAAAACGACTTGCAGACATAAAGGGTAGAGGTGTAGTATTAAAGAAAGGGCAGACTTTAGAGACCCTTTTTGAAGAGCGCTCAAAATTGTATGAGCAGTATGCAGACATCGAGGTTTCCGAGGAGGGGCTTGATGTGGAGCAGACAGTAGAGAAGCTGGTGGAGGCACTTGAATTATAGTGCTTATTTATCGTGATATGATTAGATAATAGTAGCTGCTGCGTCATTTATTAAAAGCAGCACCGGCACAAATGGCGGCTTAAATACGTCGTCATAAATGAAATTTGTAGTTGGATGTATAACAATAGCGTAAATTGAGAATAGTATATTAGGAGGAAGTATACTCCTGAATTCATAGAGGTGGAATATGGAACAGTACGTAATCAAAGGTGGAAATCCTTTATACGGTGAAGTTGAAATTGGTGGAGCTAAAAATGCTGCACTTGCTATTTTGGCCGCTGCCATAATGACAGACGAGACTGTAACAATAGATAATTTGCCAAATGTAAGGGATATCAATGTCTTACTTCAGGCAATCGAAGAAATCGGCGCACATGTGGAGCGCGTGGATATACACAAGGTAAAGATAAACGGTTCATTTATCAGGGGCGTAAATGTCGATAATGAATTCATCAGACGAATCAGGGCATCATATTATTTAATTGGTGCATTACTTGGAAAATACAAGCATGCAGAGGTTGCGCTTCCGGGAGGCTGTGATATCGGAAGCAGACCGATTGACCTTCATATGAAGGGCTTCCGCTCCATGGGAGCAGACATAGACATAGCTCATGGCCTTGTCATCGCCAGGGCAAAGGAGCTTAAGGGCACACACATATATATGGATAAGGTTTCTGTAGGTGCCACAATCAATATTATGATGGCTGCAGCCATGGCAGATGGCAAGACTGTTATCGAGAATGCGGCTAAGGAGCCTCATGTCGTTGACGTGGCAAACTTCTTAAACAGCATGGGAGCAAATATCAGGGGCGCAGGAACTGATGTCATCAGAATTGTAGGTGTGGAGAAATTACATGCTACAGAGTATTCTGTCATTCCGGATCAGATTGAGGCCGGTACATTCATGTTTGCAGTTGCGGCAGCAGGAGGCAACGTGCTGGTAAAGGATGTCATTCCAAAGCATCTTGAGGCCACCACAGCAAAGCTGTTGGAGGTAGGCTGCCAGGTAGAGGAGTTTGATGACTCAGTCAGAGTAATATCAAACGGACATTTAAAGCATACACAGGTCACCACACTTCCATATCCGGGCTTCCCGACAGATATGCAGCCACAGATGGCGGTGCTTTTGGGTATTGCTGAGGGCACCAGTACAGTGACAGAGAGCATATTTGAGAATCGTTTCAAGTATGTTGACGAGCTCACCAGAATGGGAGCTGATATAAAGGTAGAGAGCAATATAGCAATCATCAGCGGCGTGAAAAGATACACAGGTGCCAGAGTGAATGCACCTGACCTAAGAGCAGGAGCTGCACTGGTTATAGCAGGTCTTGCAGCAGATGGCATCACAGTGGTTGATGATATCTACTATATCCAGAGAGGCTATGAGGCACTCGAGGAGAAGCTTACAAAGATTGGTGCAAAAATTGCCAGGGTAGAGGATGAGAAGGAGCTTCAGAAGTTCATACTCAAGGTATCGTAATAGCTATATACGTAAAGCATGAAATGTAAACACAATATAAATGCAATATATAAAATAAGAACCGGCAGCATCTTACTGTAGATGCACGGTTCTTATTTTTGGTTATTTTATAATTTTTTTGAGTAATTACTCCGTACCCCGTTTGATTATAAATCGGCTTACATCACAGATTTGATGAAAAACTCGCGGTTTGTGGACAAATCAAGTATACTGCCGTCATCAAAACGTACAATAGGGCGTGACAGTTCATGTGGGTTGAGCATCACAATATTACAGAACCGGCTGTCGTTGAGCATTACACGGTTGCTCTGGTATGTGGTAGCAAGCTTTTTCAAAAACAAAAGCAGGAACTTTGTATTGTACTTTGTAAAACCTTCACTCTCAAAGCTTGATATGACAGCGAACGGACAAAGTGGTGCGCGATAGCGTCTGGCAGCAGTCATGGCATCATATACATCGGCGATGGCTGTTATCATGGCAAAGTCGTCAATCAGTGAGCTGTCAAGCTGTGAAGGATAGCCAGAGCCATCACAGCGCTCATGATGCATGAGGGCTGTGCGCTTTATTCTGGAGTCAATCTGCAGATCCCTAATCAAATCAAAACCAAACTGTGGGTGCTTTTTTATGAGCGCAAATTCTTCATCTGTGAGCTTGTCAGGCTTGTTTAGCACATCATCGGGAATCTTGCATTTACCGATATCGTGAAGTACTCCTGCGATAGTAAGCGTATTCACATCTGTCTTTTCCATATGAAGCCATCGTCCGATCATCCTTGTAATAAGCCCTACATTCAGACAGTGTGAGTACAACGGGTCTGCAATGGTGCGCATGTTGTAGAGCATGTCAAAGGTCTCGATTGTAGTGCCGCACGATGAGGAAAGGTCAATGACAGCAGTAAGAAGCGCAGCCTCATCAAAGGATTTTTCGCCGGCACAGATTTTGCCAAAGGTATCCTTGATTTGATTTATGCATGTGAGGTATTTGAGCTGGAAGCCTAGGAACTCTTCTGAGGCCTGAACACGCTGGATGTTGGTCACCATCTCATGTGCGCGGGTTTTGGGTACAGGTTTTACCTTGTCTCGCTTTGCTGTATTTTCGCCGGCTTGCGGTGCTGCTGCATCGAATGGGTTTTGAATTGAGATGCTGCCTACCTTATATAGCTTCATTTTGTTGATGAGCTGACGGGTGAGTGGTGTGCCGGGCAGTGCAAGTATCTGCCCCAGAGGGGTCTTTATCGGTTCTGCTGCCACCATACCAATCTGCGCATCTTTTATGCTGATTTTAATCATGAGTTACTCCAAAAATTTATTTTGATATTGTGTGTTTAGTACTATAAATACAAATTTAAGTATAATTACAAAAATTATGAAAGTCAATAAAGGAAGAAAGAATAATTGCATAAAATAGCTTATAAATAATGAATAGGGTATCGAAAATGGATTATTGATAAATCTGTATCGAAAATGATACTTGACATATATATCATGTGGTAGTAATATAGCTGACAGAGATTTGAAAAATTCTATATTGTAACTTCTCTTATTCAGAGTGATGGAGATACAAAGGATCTATGAAGTCACGGCAACCCCGTTAGAAAACAGGAAGGTGCCAACCTGAGCGAGTAATCGAACAATAAGAGGATTTTTATTATCTTAATTTTAATCCACTTATTTGCAGTAAGTGGTTTTTTATTGGAAAAATATTGGTCACATAGTATGAAAGGAGCAACAGATAATTAATGGAGAAATTATTATTTACATCAGAATCAGTAACTGAGGGACATCCGGATAAGCTCTGCGATGCAGTATCAGATGCCATCCTTGATGCATGCATACAGCAGGACCCGATGAGCCGTGTTGCATGTGAGACAGCAAGCTGTACAGGCTTCATCCTTGTAACAGGGGAGATTACCACAAAGGCACAGCTTGATATTCCTGCAATCGTCAGAAAAACAGCACTTGAGATCGGATATGATGACGGAAAGAAGGGCCTCGACGGAAACTCATGTGCAGTAATGGTTTCAATCGACAAGCAGTCTGCTGATATCGCCATGGGAGTTGACAAGGCACTCGAGGCAAAAGAGGGCGACCTTACAGATGACCTCGACACCGGAGCCGGAGATCAGGGAATGATGTTTGGATATGCTACAAATGAGACTGAGGAGTACATGCCATACCCAATCGCACTCGCTCACAAGCTTGCATTCCAGCTCACAAAGATTAGAAAAGACGGCACACTTACATACCTTCGTCCGGACGGAAAGACACAGGTTTCAGTAGAGTATGATGAGGCAGGAAAGCCGGTAAGACTTGAGGCAGTTGTACTTTCAACACAGCACGACGAGGATGTTACCCAGGAGCAGATCCATGAGGACATCAAGAAATATGTATTTGATCCAATTCTTCCAAAGGATATGATTGATGCTGAGACAAAGTTCTTCATCAATCCTACAGGACGTTTCGTAATAGGTGGACCACACGGAGATGCAGGTCTCACCGGTCGTAAGATTATCGTAGACACCTACGGTGGATATGCACGTCACGGCGGCGGAGCTTTCTCAGGAAAGGACTGTACAAAGGTAGACCGTTCAGCAGCATACGCAGCACGTTACGTAGCAAAGAACCTTGTAGCAGCAGGATTTGCTGACAGGTGTGAGATTCAGCTTTCATATGCTATCGGTGTTGCACAGCCAACATCTATCATGGTTGATACATTCGGCACAGGAAAGCTTGCAGATGACAGAATCGTTGAAATCGTAAGAGAGAATTTCGACCTTCGTCCGGCAGGAATCATCAAGATGCTTGATCTCAGAAGACCTATCTACCGCCAGACAGCAGCATACGGACACTTCGGACGTACAGATATCAAGCTGCCTTGGGAGGCACTTGATAAGGTTGAGGACCTCAAGAAGTATCTCTAAACAATATGTGGGGCTTCGCGCTTTTAGGTTGTGAGCGCCGGATAGTATACATTATATTTCTTAGAAAAAGTTAGAAAGAATTTAGAGAAAATTTAGACAGAAGTTATCGGATATATGATATAATTAAGTCATGGGACTGACATTGAGTCGGTTTCCATGGCTTTTTATTTTCAGGAGGAACGGATATGAGCAGAATTTTGATAGTAGAGGACGAGGTTGCAATTGCTGATCTTGAGAAGGATTACCTGGAGCTGAGCGGCTTTGAGGTAGAGGTGGAGAATGATGGCACAAGCGGTCTCGCAAGGGCTTTGGCGGAGGATTTTGATCTGTTTATTTTGGATCTTATGCTGCCGGGCATTGATGGCTTTGAGATTTGTAAGCGGATTCGTGAGAAAAAGAACACACCGATACTCATGGTTTCAGCCAAGAAGGATGATATCGACAAGATAAGAGGACTCGGACTCGGTGCAGATGATTATGTCACAAAGCCGTTTTCACCATCAGAGCTTGTTGCCAGGGTAAAGGCTCATCTGGCCAGATATGAGCGCCTGATCGGAAGCGCCACACCTGAAAATGACATCGTTGAAATTCGTGGCATCAAGATTGACAAAACAGCCCGCCGTGTTTGGGTAAACGGAGAGGAAAAGCAGTTTACCACAAAGGAATTTGACCTGCTCACATTCCTTGCTGAGAATCCAAACCATGTATTTACCAAGGAGGAGCTCTTCAAGGAAATCTGGAATATGGATTCGGTCGGAGATATTGCGACAGTCACTGTACATATCAAGAAGATTCGTGAGAAAATCGAGATGAACACTGCAAAGCCTCAGTATATTGAGACTATTTGGGGTGTTGGATACCGTTTTAAGCTGTAGTGATTTTTAAAAAATATAGTAGATATTGTAGTATTAATAGGACATATCAAATTCAAATGCGAAAGGATATGTCCTTGTTGTATATATAAAGTGGCTTATTAATTTATTCAAATGGAGAATACTATGAAGATAAAAACAAAACTTGCTATATCATTCTGCATAATTATTTTTGTGCCTGTTGTGCTCACCAGTATAGTGCTTGTGGGCTTCAATAAGATTCAGCTAAAGGCCATAAACAAGACATATGGCATGGAGGATGCGGGCATGCTCGCGCTCACTGACACGGTGCAGTTTCTGAACAAGGTGACAGGGCACACATATGATGAGCTCGAGAAGACGTCGCTCATAGAACCATCCAGGCTTCTTGATAGTGATTATCTGACTAAGATAAATAAGAAGCTGGAGAAGAAGTATTCATATCTCATAGTGAAAAGTGAAGGAGAGCTCATTTTCAATGGTGGAATTGACAATGATGATATTTTGAGAAAGCTTCCGCGAATATCCAATAAGCAGAGCAGTTCTGATGTGAGCAGCTATATGGACAGTGATGACAAGGTGCTCATAAAGCAGCTTAATTTTCGTGACAGTGATGGTGACGAGGCGAGTCTTTACATAGTGACATCAACCGCGTGCGTGATCCCTGAGGTCAGGACTGTTTTGATAGAGGGAGCATTTGCACTTGTATTGATACTTCTTACTACGGCTGCCATGCTTATAGTGTGGATATACAGGAGTATCATCACACCGATAGAGAGGCTGCGTATTGCCGCTGAAAATATCAAGGATGGCAATCTGGACTTTGAGCTTGAGACAAGTCCGAGCGACGGAGAGATTGGCGAGCTGTGTACTGCGTTTGAGCAGATGCGTGCGCGCCTCAAGAAAAATGCCGAGGAAAAGGTGACGAATGAGTCGGAAAACAGAGTGTTAATAAGCAATATCGCGCATGATTTAAAGACTCCTATTACTGCGGTAAAGGGCTACGCCGAGGGCATAATTGACGGAGTGGCAAACACCCCTGAAAAGGTCGATAAATATGTCAGAACCATTTACAATAAGGCAAACGATATGGATAAGCTCATTAATGAGCTGACACTTTACTCGAAGATTGATACGAACAGGATTCCATACAATTTTGCGAAGATAAATGTCACAGATTATTTTAACGACTGTGTTGAGGAAATAGGACTCGATCTTGAGTCAAAAAATATCAGGCTTTCATATGAGAATCATGTGGATAGCAACGTGCTTATCATTGCTGATCCGGAGCAGCTTCGCCGTGTGATTAATAATATAGTTGGCAATTCGGTGAAGTATATGAACAAGACACAAAGCTATATAGATATCAGGATAAATGATGTTGGTGACTTCATACAGGTTGAAATCGAGGACAATGGACGAGGAATCGACCAGAGAGATATGCCATATATTTTTGACAGATTTTACAGAGCGGATGCGTCGAGAAATTCGGCTACCGGAGGCAGCGGCATAGGACTTTCCATTGTAAAGAAGATTATAGAGGATCACGGCGGCAAGATATGGGCTACCAGCAAAGAGGGTGATGGAACTACAATGTTTTTCGTAATCAGAAAGTATCAGGAAACACAGGATATGAACCGGCAGTAAACAAATAAACAGGATATTGACATAAAAAGTAAAACTATAATAAAAAATTAAATTAAGAGCTCCCGAGTGACAGCGCAAATAGTGTTGTCAGCCGGGAGCTTTAATGTATTTTTTATTTAAAATAAGTTAAGGAAAAACACATAAAATATTTGAAAAATAAAGTCTGACGTAGTAGAATAGTAACATTGCACGAAAGAACCATGGAGAAATCGAAAGGGGGACAAACATGCATAAATTCAGACAAAAATATATAGGAGACAAGGCATTTTATAAGCGCTATCTCATGCTGGCCATACCAATGATAATCCAGAATGCAATCACAAATCTGGTAAGCTTTCTGGACAACATTATGGTAGGACAGCTTGGTACAGAGCAGATGTCAGGAGTAGCAATCGTAAACCAGCTCATATTTGTGTACAATCTGGCTGTATTTGGGGCGGTGTCAGCGGCAAGTATATTCGGAGCACAGTATTTTGGCAAGGGAAATCATAAGGGGCATATGTATTCCTTCAGATTCAAGCTGTATGCAGCGCTGCTTGTTACAGCAATAGCGATGACACTGTTTATCACGAACGGAACAGGTTTCATATCACTTTATCTGACAGATACGGCAGGAAACGGTGCCACGGAGGTAGCACTGGCATATGGAAAGGAATATCTGGAAATTGTTATGATAGGTCTCATACCGTTTGCGGTGACACAGGCCTATGCGACAAACATAAAGGAAACAGGACAGACTTTTGTACCGATGGTTGCAAGCTTTGCAGCAGTTGGAAGCAATGCGGTGCTTGATTTTCTGCTCATCTTCGGAATAGGACCGATACCAAAGCTGGGGGTGGCGGGAGCAGCTATTGCCACGGTGATGTCGCGATATATTGAGACAATAATAGTTGTGCTGTGGGCGCATAAAAACAGGGATAAGAACAGATATCTCGAGGGCGCTTACAGAGGAATAGGAATGCCGTTTGGTGAGTTTAAGACTATATTCATCAAGGGACTGCCACTCATGCTCAATGAGCTTTTTTGGGCAGCAGGCATGACAACGGTTACACAGTGCTATTCAGTACGTGGGCTCTCGGTAATCGCAGGTTTAAACATTGCGACAACGATAACAAACCTTTTCAATATAGTGTTTATACAGCTTGGCGCATGCATCAGCATAGTTGTGGGGCAGTATCTTGGAGCCGGTGAGCTTGAAAAGGCAAAGGATGCGGATAACAAGATGATAGTGTTCAGTGTGTTTTGCTGTTCTATAATGGCGGCGGTCATGCTTCTGGTAGGCGGACTTTTCCCTCAGATATATAACACAACCGATGAAATCAAATCACTCGCAACAAGCTTCATAGCGGTATCAGCGATAATTATGCCGTTTTGTGCATTTACACATTCGTCGTATTTCACACTCCGCTCAGGCGGCAAGACACTGGTCACATTTCTGTTTGACTCCGTATTTACGTGGGTGATAGTGGTGCCGGTGGCATTTGTGCTCGCCAAATACACAGCACTTGGCATAGTAGCAGTGTACTTCCTTGTGCAGGCCACAGAGCTGATAAAGGTAGTCATCGGATACTTCATGGTGAAAAGCGACGTGTGGCTCGTGCAGATGGTATAGGAATGTAAGTCATTATCTTGCGGAAAAGTAAAATAAAAGTTATACTGTAGCAAAAGTCAGCATAACAGTTCTAACCCAGAATGAAACGGAGCATAAAATGAGCGAAGAAAAACAGCACAAGCGCCGCGTGCATTATAGCGGAAAATATCCCAAAAAATTTGAGGAAAAATACAAGGAATTAAACCCGGAAAAATACAAGGATACAATTGAGCATGTCATCAGCAAGGGAAATACCCCTGCGGGCATGCACATATCCATAATGGTAAAAGAAATCATAGATTTTCTGGACATAAAGCCGGGACAGACAGGCTTTGATGCCACACTCGGATACGGTGGCCACACAAGGGCAATGCTTGAAAAGCTTGAAGGACAGGGACATATGTTTGCTACAGATGTTGACCCAATCGAGTCTGAAAAGACAAAAAAGCGTCTCGCTGAAGCAGGCTTTGGAGAGGATATTCTCACCATAAAGCTTCAGAACTTCTGCACAATAGATGAGATTGCAAAGGAAGTAGGAGGCTTTGATTTCATACTTGCCGATCTGGGAGTTTCATCAATGCAGATAGATAATCCTGAGCGTGGATTTTCGTTTAAGGTGGATGGACCGCTGGATCTGCGTCTTAATCCAAATGCCGGTATCAGTGCAGCAGAGCGGCTTGATAATATATCACGTGAGGAGCTTTCGGGTATGCTCTATGAGAACTCAGATGAGCCGTATTGCGAGGAGCTTGCAAAGGCAATCACAGACGAGATCAGGAAGGGCAACCGCATAGATACGACCACAAAGCTTCGTCACATTATAGAGCAGACACTCGATTTTCTCCCTGAAAAGGATAAGAAGGACATAATCAAAAAGACCTGTCAGCGCACATTCCAGGCGCTCCGCATAGATGTAAACCATGAGTTTGAGGTGCTATATGAGTTTATGGAAAAGCTTCCGGGAGCATTAAAGCCCGGCGGAAGAGCTGCCATCCTTACCTTTCATTCAGGAGAGGACAAGCTGGTCAAAAAGGCACTAAAGGCAGGATATAAAGCAGGAATATACAGCGACTATTCCAAGGATGTGATTCGTCCATCAGCACAGGAATGTGCTCAGAACGGACGTGCCAGGTCCACGAAGATGCGCTGGGCGGTCCGTGCGGAATAGAAAAGAATAAAAATAGTTCTAAAAACCTATTGCTTTATTGAGAAAAATAGTCTACTATGAACGTGTTATATGACTGACGGATAAGTGGAACAACCACATGAAATATAACAAATAAGAGCCGACCGTCTGGGCGATAAACCCGGACAGCCGGCTCTTTTTCATTATAAAATCAGCCATAGTCGTGTAAATAACCGGGGAATGTATCTCAAAAGAAACAACATGGATATTGACAAAAATACTGTAGTAAGTATATACTAACCACAGTTAAACAAAACTAATCAAACGAAGTAACATTCACACATTTTAAGGAGGATATTACAATGATAGAAATGAAAGAGTGGGATGGATTTGAAGGACGTCTTTGGAAAGAGGAAATCAACGTCCGTCAGTTTATTCAGGACAACTACACTCCATACGACGGAGATGAGAGCTTTTTAGCTGATCCGACAGATGCTACAAACAAGCTGTGGGATGCGCTTCAGAAATTACAGAAAGAGGAGCGTGCCAAGGGCGGAGTTCTTGACATGGAGACAGAGGTTGTAACAGGAATCACAGCTTACGGCCCTGGATATATAGATGAGTCATTAAAGGACCTCGAGCAGATTGTAGGTCTTCAGACAGATAAGCCGTTAAAGAGAGCATTCATGCCTTACGGTGGAATCAAGATGGCGGTGCAGGCTGCTGAGACATATGGTTACAATGTAAGCGACAAGCTCAAGGAAATTTTTACAAAATATCATAAGACACACAATACAGCAGTATTCGATGCATACACACCTGAGATGATGAAGGTCCGTCATGCAAAGATCCTTACAGGTCTTCCTGATACATACGGCCGTGGACGTATCGTAGGCGATTACCGTCGTGTAGCATTATACGGACTTGATTACCTCATCGAGGAGAAAAAGAAGGATAAGGCAAACTGTGGCTGTGGACAGATGACAGATGATGTTATCCGTTTAAGAGAGGAAATCGCAGAGCAGATTAAATGTCTTGAGGATATGAAGAAGCTTGCAGAGATTTACGGATACGATATCTCAAGACCTGCAACAAACGCAAAAGAGGCAGTTCAGTGGTTATACTTCGGATACCTTGCAGCAATCAAGACACAGAATGGTGCAGCAATGTCAGTAGGACGTGTATCTACATTCCTTGATATCTACATCAAGAGAGATATGGACAAGGGCATCCTTACAGAGCAGGAAGCACAGGAGCTCATCGACCATTTTACAATGAAGCTTCGTATGGTTAAATTTGCACGTATCCCTTCATACAACCAGTTATTCTCAGGTGATCCTGTATGGGCAACACTTGACGTGGCAGGAACAGGTGTGGACGGACGTTCAATGGTTACAAAGACAGACTTCCGTTTCCTCCATACATTAGAGAACATGGGACCTGCACCGGAGCCAAACCTCACAGTATTCTACTCATCAAAGCTTCCTCAGACCTTCAAGGATTATGCAGCCCGCATCTCAATTGAGACAAGCTCAATCCAGTATGAGAACGATGACGCAATGAAGCCTGTATGGGGCGATGATTATGCAATCTGCTGCTGTGTATCTGCAACACAGACAGGTAAAGAGATGCAGTTCTTCGGAGCACGTGCGAACCTTGCAAAATGTCTCCTCTACGCTATCAACGGTGGTGTTGATGAGAAATCAGGTGAGCAGGTAGGACCAAACTACGCACCTATCACAGCAGAGTACCTTGACTATGACGAGGTAATGGCGAAATACGACAAGATGATGGACTGGTTAGTAGACATCTATGTAAATACATTAAACCTTATCCAGTACATGCATGACAAATACTACTATGAGGCAGCAGAGCTTGCACTCATGGATACAGACTTAAAGAGAACATTCGCAACAGGAATCGCAGGATTCTCACACGTAATCGATTCTCTTTCAGCAATCAAATATGCAAAGGTTAAAGTAGTACGTGACGAGAGCGGACTGGCAAAGGATTTCGAAATCGAGGGAGAGTTTCCTAAATACGGAAACGATGATGACCGCGCGGACGAAATCGGTGTATGGCTTCTTAAGACATTCATGGACAAGTTAAAGAAGCATCACACATACCGTGATTCAGAGCCGACAACATCAATCCTTACAATTACATCAAACGTAGTATACGGAAAAGCTACAGGAGCAATGCCTGACGGACGTAAAGCAGGAGAGCCGCTTTCACCGGGAGCAAACCCATCATACGGCGCAGAGCAGAACGGACTTCTCGCATCCTTAAACTCACTCACAAAGCTTCCATATGAGTGGGCACTTGATGGAATCTCAAATACACAGACCATCAATCCGGGAGCACTCGGAAACAACGAGGGAGAGAGAATCGACAACCTTGTAAACGTAATGGACGGATACTTCGACCAGGGTGCACATCACCTCAATGTAAATGTATTCGGTAAAGAGAAGCTCATCGATGCAATGGAGCATCCTGAGAAGGAGGAGTACGCAAACTTCACAATCCGAGTATCAGGATACGCAGTTAAGTTCATCGACCTCACAAGAGAGCAGCAGCTCGATGTAATCTCACGTACATGCCACGAGAGAATGTAATATAAAAATAATAATGTATAAAACATTCCAGAATGTGCAGGCCAAGTGCCTGCATATTCTGATTTTTTAAATAACACCACAGCGTAAGGAATTTTCGGCAACCCGCCGACCGGGACTTAGCAATGCGAATTTCGCAGGGCTTAGAGGCTGTTAGAATTATGAACACAGCCAGCGATGCCCATGCATGGACGCATGGGCAAGGCGTTATGCGCCATGGAAGGCGCGTAAAAGCCGGTCGCGTCAAGCATAGAAAACCTAAATCATAATTCATACAGCCTC
>ERZ779890.973-NODE-973-length-30606-cov-12.214101_pt1 | contig 30606 bp, 28 predicted proteins | sample MGYA00511553_ERZ779890 | MGnify/ENA primary metagenome ERZ779890 (study PRJEB29588, sample SAMEA2152064) | human gut metagenome | biome: human gut; feature: human-associated habitat; material: faeces | place: Denmark | collected 2008/2010 ... | reverse complement strand
TAATTCTCATTACTTGACTTGCCATAAAAAAAGTCGCCTCCTTTTCGCACTTTTAACTTCAGTACGACAAGCGGTGACTGTACACATCTCCGTGTGTGTCCTGTGGACTTTCACACGTTGTTTCTACATTTTGTAGACCATATCTGTTCTGTACAGTGACTTGCCGTCAGTTTCCTAACTTGACATTCGCTCCGCCGAATTCTCTGTCTCATGGACAGTAACTTCAAACTTCATAGCTATCATGCCACAGCAAGTGATATTATACATGACGTTTCCAATAATTGCAATACTTTTTTCAAAAAAAATTTATTTTTTTATTTCGGGTAATATTCCATTGAAAAATTACACTTTTGCACGTATATTATTATAGAAGAAACCCGATTAAATGCAAGCAACGTGTAGTTTATTTTTACACGCAGATAAGAAAGGAATATAAACATATGTGGTTAGCAGATAGATGGAAAGATTACGAGGTTATTGACTGCTCATGCGGTGAAAAGCTTGAGCGTTGGTCTAAATATATTTTGCTGCGTCCAGATCCTCAGGTAATTTGGGACACTCCAAAGACTAATAAGAACTGGAAAAAACTTAACGGTCACTATCACAGAAGCAAGAAAGGCGGCGGTGAATGGGAGTTTTTTGATTTGCCGCAGGAGTGGACCATAAACTACTCTCTTCCTATTAATAAAGAGCTCACATTTCACTTAAAACCATTCAGCTTCAAGCACACCGGTCTGTTTCCTGAGCAGGCTGCCAACTGGGACTGGTTTTCAAAGAAGATTTATGATGCAAAAAAAAGCGGTCATGACGTAAAGGTATTAAATCTCTTTGCATACACCGGAGGTGCCACTCTTGCTGCCGCTGCCGCAGGCGCCGCTGTCACACATGTAGATGCTTCAAAGGGCATGGTTACATGGGCTAGGGAAAACGCTGTAAGCAGCGGTCTTGGTGACGCACCTATCAGATGGCTTGTGGATGACTGTGTGAAGTTTGTTGAGCGTGAAATCCGCCGTGGCAATCATTACGATGCCATCATAATGGATCCGCCGTCATACGGCAGAGGTCCTAAGGGTGAAATTTGGAAAATTGAGGAGAGCGTATATCCGCTTGTGCAGCTTTGTGCAAAGCTCCTTACCGACAAGCCGCTTTTCTTCCTTATTAATTCCTATACGACTGGCTTGCAGCCTGCAGTGCTCACCTATATGATAAGCACTGCGCTTAAAAAATTTGATGGTAAAGTAACCGCAAGCGAAATTGGTCTTCCGGTTTCTTCAAACGGACTCGTGCTGCCTTGTGGTGCAAGTGGACGCTTTGAAAGTATCTGCTAATCAGTTCTAAAATAAAATCAGCCGCAGTATTTCATTATTTTCTATGAAATACTGCGGCCTTTTAATGAATACGCAATATATTACAATATTCTCTTTTTCTTCAGTAAAATCAGTATCAGCACACATATGACAACCATAACACCTATTATAATCATAAATCCATGTGCTGTCGTCGCAAGCGGTACCCACTTTGAGCTGACATTCATACCATAGATTCCTGAGATAACCGTCGGGATAGCCATGATAAGTGTGATGATTGTGAGCGACTTCATGACATTGTTAAGTCTGTTGTCAATTACCGTGCTCATAAGCTCTCTGGTACCATTTATGATGTCCCTGTAAATTCCCGTCATCTCAATAGCCTGCTTATTTTCGACAATCACGTCTCCGAGAAGCTCCTTGTCCTCCGGATACTGCTCAAGGCGCTTGTATCTGGTCAGTCTCTCTAACACAACTCCATTGGCACGAAGTGATGTGGCAAAGTATACCAGCGTAGATTCCAGCTCGTGAAGCGCGATCAAATCGTCCTCCTCTGTATCCTCTCCGACTCTTTCCTCAATCTCTGTACGCATCTTGTCGATGATGCGCAGATCGTTCTGATACAATACAGATATCCTGTAAAGTATCTGGTATACAAAGCGCATCTTTTTCTTGGTGGAAAATTCCTTTACACGGTTATTTAAAAATACCTGAAGCACCGGTGTATCCTCTGTACAGACTGTCACTATCTCATCATCTGTAAGTATGATGCCAAGTGGGATTGTGGTATATGATTCCTTGTCATGCCTAGTCTCTATCGAAGGTATATCCACAAGAATCAGTGTATATCCATCCTGCAGCTCTATACGGGAGCTCTCCTCCTCATCGAGTGCTGCAAGCACGTCCTCAATATCAACATTCAGTTCATCCGCTACCATCTGTCCCTCTGCTACAGAAGGGTTGACCATCTGTATCCAGGTACCTCCCTGCAGCGTATCCAGCTCATGTATTAATTTGTCATCTGTCCTGTAAAACTTGACCATGGTGCCTCCCCGTGGCTTTTATGACACACATAATGCCACAAAATATTTTGACATCACTAACGTATTGTCTTTGAAATAAAAGATATTACTTCTCAGCGTATTTCTGACTCTGGCTCTTTATAAGCTCTGCATCCTCAAAGTAATTTATCCTCATGGCGCGCTTAACCTCTGCCATTGTCTGTGCTGCAGCCTCTCTTGCTGTCTCGCTGCCCTTCCTTAATATCTCATATACAGCCGGAATATCCTTCTCATACTCTGCTCTTCTTGCGCGGATAGGTGAAAGCTCCTCCTGCATGATGTTGTTGAGGAATTTCTTAATCTTCACATCGCCAAGACCTCCCCTTGTATAGTGATCCTTAAGTTCCTGAAGGTTAGCATACTCCGGCAGATACTCCTCAAAATGTCCCGGCTTAGAGAAAGCATCAAGATATGTGAATACTGTATTACCCTCCACATGTCCCGGATCTGAAATCTGGATATGTGTCGGATCTGTATACATGCTCATGATTTTCTTCTTTACATCTGCCTCTGTATCTGCCAGATAGATACAGTTGCCTAATGATTTGCTCATCTTCTGTCCACCGTCTGTACCCGGAAGTCTGCAGCATGCCTCATTCTCAGGTAAAAGCACATCCGGCTCAACGAGCACCTCATCATAGATAGAATTAAACTTTCTGACAATCTCCCTGGTCTGCTCTATCATTGGGAGCTGGTCCTCTCCAACCGGAACAGTTGTAGCCTTGAAGGCAGTGATATCTGCTGCCTGGCTGATTGGATAATTGAAAAATCCAACCGGTATACTTGCCTCGAAATTTCTTAGCTTAATCTCATTCTTTACTGTAGGGTTTCTCTGAAGTCTCGATACTGTAACGAGATTTGAGTAGAAAAATGTAAGCTCAGTAAGCTCCGGTATCTGTGACTGCACAAACAGTGTAGACTTGGCCGGGTCGAGTCCCGCTGAGAGGTAATCAAGTGCTACCTCTATGATATTCTGTCTGATTTTCTCAGGGTTGTCAAAATTGTCTGTGAGTGCCTGTGCATCGGCAATCATGATAAATATTTTGTCATACTCTCCTGAATTCTGAAGCTCAACTCTTCTGCGAAGTGAGCCCACGTAATGTCCTATATGGAGTCTTCCTGTTGGTCTGTCTCCTGTTAAAATAATTTTTTCCATCTCTATTATTCCTCTGCTTTAGTTCTATTATTACGATTGCATTGTAGGTTTATTCGCCAAACCGTCTGTCTTAGCAATCGCCAGCTTTATTTATTATAACACACTGACGTGTAAAAGCCTAGGAAAAAGAACTCTCATTTTAATTATTTTATAATATCTGCATACTCTGCCTTTGCAGCCCTGCATAAATCATCCGGTGACAACGTAATCTGAAGCCCAAGCCTGCCTCCGCTGACCGTGATTTTGTCCTGCTCCTTAGCTGCCTCATGGATAAATGTAGGATACTGTTTTTTCATTCCGATTGATGTACAGCCGCCCCTTATATAGCCTGTAACCTTTGTCAAATCCTTGAGATGCAGCATCTCTATGGACTTCTCACCTGCTGCCTTTGCGGCTTTTTTGAAATCAATTTCGTCATCTATCGGTACCACAAACACATAGTATCCGCCGCTTTTGCCAACTGTCGTGATAGTCTTGTACATGCCTGCGTGGTCAAGACCCAGCTTGTCTGCTATCTGAGCTGCATCCACAAAGTCATCGCACTCGTATGTGCGTGCCTCATATGGAATCTTCATTGTTTCCAGTATTCTTATTGCATTTGTCTTTGCTTCTTTTTTTCCCATTATACTATCTTTCCTCCAATAAGCTTAAAATATATTCCATATCCAAGCTTCTTATATTTTTTTCAATATTTAGTATAAAGATGTGTTCCTTGTTATTATAATACAACGGAAATTTGATATCGTAAATACCTTATAAAGTATCTAAAAAGCCACGACACACTGAAATGTATGTCGCAGCTTTTTTATTCAACCACTATAGCTATTCACAAACAACTGCAATTAGAGAAACTAATATGTCATATCTTTATGCAATTACCTCATTTTACTGATTGTCCGCACTCTTATCGGCATTTTTGTACGCTTCCTCAAAAAACTGTTCCTGCGAATCTACCGGTGTGCTGTTTATCTTTCTGTCCACATACTCGCCATCAGCGCAAAGCTCCTTGCCCTTCTCGTCATCTGTCATGATTGTATCGAAGATATGGCGGATCTTGTCCTTAGCATTTGCATCGTATACAGGTGTTGCAACCTCCACACGTCTTACGGTATTTCTGGTCATAAAATCTGCTGACGCAATGTAAATCTTCTCATCATCGCCCACACCAAATCTGTATATACGTGAATGCTCAAGATATCTTCCTACAACACTTATTACAGTGATATTTTCTGTGGCACCCTCAACCTGCGGCTTCACACAGCATATTCCTCTGACAATAAGCTCTACCTTCACGCCTGCATGTGATGCATCGATAAGCTTGTCTATAAGCACCTTATCAGTGAGAGAGTTAATCTTAACTCCGATGTATGCCGGTTTTCCTGCATTCTTATTGGCAATCTGCTCATCAATCATGTCAACAATTTTATTCTGCAGGCATTTTGGGGCAACAAGCAGATGTTTTACATCTCCGTCCGAAACAGTCTCACCTCTCTGAAGCGCCATAAACACCCTTGATGCATCTGCTCCAATCTCCTGATTTGCAGTGATGAGGGATAAATCTGTATAAAGACGCGAGGTCTTCTCGTTGTAGTTTCCTGTACCAATCTGAGTGATGTACTCAAAGCCATCGCCCTTTTTCTTTGTGATGAGGCAGAGCTTTGAGTGGACCTTGTAATCACCGAGTCCGTAAAGTATCTGACAGCCTGCGTCCTCAAGGCGGTGTGACATCTCTATGTTGTTAGCCTCATCAAACCTTGCTCTGAGCTCGACAAGCACGATAACCTCCTTGCCGTTTTCTGCGGCCTCTATAAGTGCATCGATAATCTGGCTCTTGTCTGCCACTCTGTAAAGTGTCATCTTGATAGAAACTACATCAGGATCCTCTGCTGCATCGTTAAGCATCTTGATAAACGGTTTCATGCTCTCAAACGGATATGAAAGAAGCACATCCTTTTTCTCAACCTGACCGAGTATACTCTCCTTAAGCGAAAGCTCAGGTGTGTCACGCGGTGTACGCTTCTCAAAGAAAAGCTCCTGCTTGTCTCGCAGATAGTGCTGAAGCTGGAATACGAATGACATATCAAGCGGTGTTTTTACACTGATAAAATGCTTTTTGCCAATCTCAAGGAAGCTCGAGAGTTCGTCAATCGCCTTGCGGTTGATTTTTCTTGAAAGCTCGACTCTTACAGGGTCAAGGCGCACTCTCTTCTTGATGAGCTCCTCCATCATGTTACGATAATCCATATCCTCATCATACATGCTCTGCGCATCGATATCCGCATTACGTGTCACACGCATGATTGATTTCTCACGGATTACATACTTTGGATATAGCTTTGATACAAAGTGTAAAATAAGTTCCTCTGACAGCATAAATGTGCCCGGTCTTGTAGGTATCTCAATCAGACGCTTGAATACGCTGTTTGAGCATGGCACGATGCCTGTCTTTTTCTTTCCCTTCTGCGTGGTTAAAAGCACTACCGCATAGAGCTGTTTATTGGCAAGGAACGGGAACGGCTGCTGCTTTCCTATAATCATCGGAGAGAGGAAAGGTGCAATGTGTGCATCAAAATATGCCTCCAGTAAATCACCTTCATCCTTTGACAGCTTGTTGAAATTGATTATGCGCACGCCCTTTGGCTCAAGCTCACCCATGAGCTGCTCGTAAATCCTTGCTTTTTTCTTCTCAAGCTCGCATACTCTGTCAAGGATTGCCGATACCTGTTCCTCACTCGACATCTTTGTCTTGTTCTCGAAAATCTTTTCCTTTGAATTCATCTGCATCATGAGTGATCCTACTCTTACCATGAAAAACTCATCCAGATTTGTCTGGTAGATCGATGCAAAGGTCAGTCTCTCTGCAAGCGGTACTCTTGGATTGCCCGCCTCATTTAATACTCGCTCATTGAACTGTAACCATGACAGCTCCCTGTTTGTGTAAACTTCTTCCAGTTTTTTCATCTGCATATATGCTCCTATTCTATATGATATTTTTCCATTCGCGTCTGCGTCTTTTAAGTTCATTTTATTTTGTGCCCGCTGCATTTCAAGCAGTCTTGCCCGCTCTATCAGTTTATCCTCACGGCGTCTCCTTCTGTCTGCCAGATGAAGCTTATTTTCCACCCCGACAAGCAGCTGTGCAAGTGCCTTCAAAACTCTTTCCCTATGCAATATTTACCTCTCCGTTGATATCATCTGATAATATTCCAATTCTCGCTATACCGCACAGCACATAATGCTTCTGCAATGTCCGTGCACTCTTAAGTTCATTTTCGATATTTTTGTCTTTTTTGTCAATACATTCATGCAAATTTACAAACATTTCTTCAACATTATCAGCACATCTGAGTGTTTCTTTTACAGCAAGCTTCATTACCATCCCTGTGACGCGTTTTTCTACGAATTAAGGCCATCCACATAGGTAGTTTGTACCTCTTGTGAACAGCCTGTTATCATCGTTGCCATCATTCCTATGACGACCATTTTCTTTAGTAATTTCTTTTTCAACATAATTAATCTCTCCATTAGCATGATAAATTATTAAAATTAATCAATAACTATTCAACAAGTTAATAGTATCAAGCTAATGTAAAGTCCAAAACGCAGTTGTGTAAAATCATGGTAAAAACTTTACATTTCTTTACTCAGCTTTACATAAATTAATTTTGTGTGCATTTTATATATCTTTTAGGCATTTTTAACTATTTCAACAGCAATATCCGGATAATTTGTGATAATTGCATCTGCTTCTGCCTTGACAAGTGCCTTCATCTCATGCTTTTCGTTTACAGTCCATACATGAGCTCTAAGTCCTCTTCCGTGCGCCTTGTCAATGTAGTTTTCATCCTGCATATGGTAGGTTGCCGGATGAAGCGCATCCACATGAAGCTCGCTTGCATACTCTGCCGGATTTACTATAATGTCAGAAAAAAGCAGACCGCACCTCATATCCGGGCAAAGCTTTTTCATGCGCACAATCGACTCATGATTGAATGATGAGCACCAGATTCTGTCAAGCATATCATACTCTTCCACGAGCGCCAGTACCTTTTTCTCCAGATTTTTGTACTGTACGATACCGTTTTTGAGCTCGATATTTATGGTCATCTCTGTGTTTTTGAGCAGGTCAAACACCTCATCGAGTGTTGGAATGCGAGTCTTCTTGTCATAAGACGGCATGTGCTTTGACACATTGAGGCGCTTTAGCTCCTTTAGTGTATAGTCCTTTACAAAGCCTTTCTCTCCACTCACTCTGTCCACGGTCTCATCGTGTATGACCACAAGCTCTCCATCCTTTGTGAGCTGCACATCAAGCTCCACGCCGTCAGCCTTCATCTTTTCTGCCTTCTTGAATGCCTCAAGTGTGTTCTCCGGTGCATATCCTGATGCACCTCTGTGTGCCCAGACCTTTGTTCCCTCTGTGTTTATCATGCTTTAAGCCTTCTTTCGTTACTTTTTATTTTAGTTATTTTCATGCCTCGGTGCATCATATCTGTCTGCAAGCCTTAAAAATACAAATCCCACTGCAAAGAATATTGCCATAGTTGCAACCGCCACATTTATCGTGCCGCCTGCAAGCTTTACTGACGCGATGACAAGCGAGCCTAAAAATGAAGCTCCCTTTGCAAAAATATCATAGATTCCGAAGTACTCTCCCGAGTTCTCAGGAGGAATAATCTTTGAAAAATATGAGCGTGACAGCGCCTGCAATGAGCCCTGGAAGCATCCCACACCAAATGCCATGATTCCAAAGCCAATCAGATCATGCAGTGTAAGTGCATACAGACAAACTGCAAAATATCCCGCAATGCAGACATACAAAAGCGTTGTAGTTTTGTATGTCTGTGACAGTCTTCCAAAAACAAGTGAACCGATGCATGCCACTATCTGTGTAAAAAGTAAAAACACTACCTGTCCCACTGAATCGAGCTTTAAATCAGTTCCTATGTTTATACAGTTATCTATTATAGTACCTACACCATCTATGTAAAGGAAAAAAGCAACCAAAAACAGTCCTACTTTTTTATCTTTTGTAGCTATTTTTTTGATTGTTCCAAAAATCTGTGCAAATGCGTCAGCTATAAGTCTTAGGACTCCCGGATTTTTGTTTGTTTTGTTTTTCTCCTTAATATTGTCTCTTATAAATACATCATTTTCAAAATTCTTATGAATATCTTTGTCTGCTGCATCCGATACATAATTCACCTGTTTATAGCTCTTAAACAATGGAATTGTAACAACAAACCACCAGATTCCTGTAACCGCAAAGCCTATTATCATCGATAGGCGGTTTGATATGTATCCAAGCATATCCGGTCCACAGATGTACGCTGCAAGTGAAACAAGAAACGGCACACACGAGCCCAGATATCCCCAGGCATAGCCGTAGGAAGACACCTCGTCCATTCTATCCTTTGTCGTCACATCGACAAGCATCGAGTCATAAAACACCAGCGATGCATTGTAAAATATCTTTGTAAGCACATATATAACAAGAAACAGCACCCATGTAGGTGTAAAACCGTTAAGTATGCATGCCGACACTCCAACGACTACTGTTGTGGAAAAAATAGCCTTTTTGATGCGCATATGGTCTGCTATCGCACCACAGACAGGCCCGATAAGTGCTGATACAACTGTCATCACAGCTATTGCCACCGCATAATACGCGGTTGCCCTGTCAGATGAAATATGCCCTGCCCCATCTCCAACGGCAAGGCTTTTGTACCATATCGGTATGAGCGCACACGCAAGCAGTGTGTATGCGGAATTTCCCACATCATATAATACCCATGAGAGCTCCTTTGATGAGAGCTTTTTGGTTTTCTTTTGTGTATTGTTTTCTTTTGCTTTCATAAATTATACCTTCCCTGTTTTGTATGTCCCAGATTACGATTTTATTTTTTTTATGTAAAAACCGCTACCACCCATTTGCAAAGTTTATGTAAATAATCCGTCCAATATTAAATCAGCGACTCCCTCGCAATCTCCACATAATGCATGGCATTGCGATGATTCTCCTCTATCTCATCAGCGGTCAGTGCCCTGACCACCTTTGCCGGAGAACCAAATGCGAGGCTTCCGTCAGGAATATCGGTGCCCTGGGTGACAAGAGCGCCCGCACCTATTATGCAGTTTTTACCAATCCTTGCTCCATTTAACACGATGGCACCCATGCCGATGAGTGTATTATCACCTATAGTACACCCGTGAACAATTGCGCTGTGTCCTATTGTCACATTGTCACCGATTCTGACACTGTGGCTTAAGTCCACATGTACCACTGCATTGTCCTGTATATTCGAATTTCTGCCTATTTCTATCGGTTCTGAATCGCCTCTTACAGTTGCATTATACCATACGCTTGCTCCGTCAGCCATTGTCACCTGCCCCTTAACAACGGCGCCTTCTGCTACATAATATGCCATATCTATCCCTCCATCAATTTCAGATAATCGCCCTTGTCTATATGCATCATAGAAATCTGATTATTATGCCGCCTGAAGCCATAGACACAGTCCACATTTCGGATAAGCGACTGCAAACGTTCATCCGGTACACAGACAATCAGCTGCAAGTCCATCTTCCTTGCATACTTGAGACACACCGCACTTCGCTCCTGATCCATCTTTGAAAATGCCTCATCCAAAAGCACCAGCTTAATCTTTGAATCACGATTGCTCTGCTGCATATAAAGCATCGCAAAGCCCGCGAGAAGCGCAACATACTTAGGGTTCTGTCCCTCGCCGCCCGAATCACGTCCTGCCATGTCATCTACAAAGTTCTCTCTGATGACACGGCCGTTTTCGTCCGTAACCTGCTCATACATGCTGAATGACAGATAATTGCGGTAATCCGCATACTGCTCCATTTCCTTGCGCTTCTGCATTCGCAGATGCTCATCCTCATCCCTTGGCGGCATGAACTTGTCTGTCAAAAGTTTAATTTTCTGCTCATATTTCTTATAAAAATCATCCTCACCAAAGCTTATCTGTCCAGCTATTCCGCCATTATCCGGATTTTTACTGTCCAGTTCTTCCGCCATAAGCATATCATAGAACTGACCGTTTTCGTTCTTTGCCGGCTCTATCTTAATCTGATAGGTACTGTCTGAGAAATTAGTCTCCCTAAGAAGCCTGTTTATCTCATAGGCATGGCGCTTTGCAGCCTTGATATCACCGTGGATTGTACCGATGACATTCTCTCTGAGACTTTTGTAGATCACCTTGCACTGCTCCTCAAACTCACTCTCATATTCCGGCTCATAATCCTTCTCGTACTTTTCCAGCAGCTCCTCATATGCCTTATTTGACTTCTCGGCTCCGCTGAACTGACCTGACGGAAACTCCTTTATATACCTGTAGCGGGCAGTCTGCAACGTCTCCACACACGACTGCTGCCTGCCACCATTTCCGTCTGCGCCTTGCAGCTCAATAAGCTTCTCACGCTGTTTGCTCTTGACCGATGCTCCTGAGCTATGCTGCAGCATATCCTGCACCTGCTTCTCAAGCTCCTCTCCGGCAACATAGCCCTGTAACATATCTTCCAGCTGTGCTCTTCGCTGTTCGTTTGCACCTATGATTTTCTCATGCTGGCTTATCTTTTCATTTATCTGCTGCTGATTCAGTGAAAAAGCACTCTTAAGTGCATCGATGTTTTTCTCAAGAAGCCTCTTTTTCTCCTTTAGCTCCTTGTACTGCCCATTCTCCATCGTCCTAATAATCTCTTCGAGCTCATTTTTCTGCGAATTAACTGCTTTAAGCTCATCTGACGCCTCAGAAAGGCCCACAAAATACTCCGGCTCCCCCTTTAAGCACTCAAAATCTCTCTGTGCCTTGAGACTTGAAATAATACCCATAAGCTGTATCTGGTCCTTCTCAAGCCTCTCCACATCTGCCTCATACTCAGCAAGTCTTGCCTTGGATACCCTGCCTCCGATGCAGGCATTTGTAGTATAATCGCGCTTCTTCAGATGTCTGAAAATAAAGTTGCTGTATGAGTAGCAGTCCGGTGTAACTCCATCTCGTACCTGCTCAAGCTCGTCAACACTCCGGCACTTTATAATATGTCCCAGATATCTTTTCAGGCAGACATCTACATACTTTTCCTTTGTATCCACTGCCTCATAAAGCGAACCATCCATGGCCTTTGGTTCACTGTCCATGATAGCCTTGGAATTGATGAGGTCAACATCCTCAAACTGCTTCATGTCCCTGAAAATAACAGCAGCAGTATGCGCATAACGCGGCTCTGTGATAAGTGAGAACTTGAGCCTGCCCATACGTCCTTCTATGGCATTCTTCCATTCCTCGTCCTGTACGTCAAACATATCCGCAAATACCTGTACCTTCACAGGCTCGCCAAATCTATCACTTAAGTCTCTCTGCAGCGCAGCTCTTGCCGAACGCAGGCTCTCACTGTACGACTTGCGGTTGTTCTTCATATCATCGACCAGACGTTTTTTCTCTTTAAGCTCTTTTGTTATCTCATTTTTCTGCGAAGTATTGTCCTCGAGCTCATCCTCGATATCCTTCTTTATAGACTCAAGCTTTAGATGAAGCTCCTGACATTTTGCCTCTGTGACATCGCCATCCACAATCTCTTCAATGAGGTTTAAAACTGCATTGCTCACATAATCTGTGATGACCTCATCCTCATCCCAAGCCTTTAGTCCGTTTGTGATTTTAATCCACTGACGGCTGTTGTCGGTAAGCATGAGACTTCTCTTCTCAAGCTCCCTAAGCTGATCCTTTTTGCTTCCTAAGTCGCTCGATTTCAAATCCGCACATACCTGAATATACTCCTGCTGCAGATTTGCCTGCTGCCCGGCTATATCATCTGCCTTTTCTGAAAGCCTGCCCTGTTCTTCTTCGATACGCTTTTTATCATCCTCAGCTGCCTGAATCTTTGCACGCATATCCTCGATATCTATGCACCTGATCATTGTCTCTGCCATGACAATATCGCTTTGAATATTTACCAGTTCCTGCCCTGACTCCTTTATTTCCTTGAGAAGCTCAATACGCTTGCGCATATCCTCTATTTTTTCCCTGATTTGTCTGTATGCATCAAGCTGCTCACTGATAGTCTCTATCGTGCCCGAGTCACTCTTTGGAAACATATAATCACGTATAAACTGGCCTGTTCCATTTGTCATTCTGAGTGCAATAGCACTTTTTTCCATTGTGATAAAACGATTCGGGTCAATATATCCTAAAATCACATCATATAATGTGCCAAGGTATGCCTCCTTCGATGCGTAAATACGGTTTACATCCCCTCTGGCGCGTCTGTCAGCTGACTGTGAGCGAGTATTTACAAGCTTTTTAATATCATTATTTGAATAGCAAAAGCCGTCCGATGTCACATATGAAGGCTCCGGCATCCTGCCCGAATGACTGAAGTACACAAATCTCTTAATCTCAGAATCGTTTTTTCGTACCTCAAATGCTATTCCTATACATGTAAAGGTATGACTGCCTGTATCCTCTATCTCAAGCGCTATGACCGAACAAAAATCACAGTCGCCACGATTTGCTGAGCCATCCTTCTGCTCACCCCTCAAATAGCTCAGAACACTTCTCCTGTTTTTTGCATCATCTGCAGCCTTGTTCAAGAAGGTGGGGCTGAAGCTGCCGTAGAGGATTACCTGAATCGCATCCATGACGGTTGATTTTCCCGAGCCACTCTTACCACTGAACAAATTGACATACTCATTAAATTGCAAAACCTTGTGATTTATTCCGCCCCAGTTGTTTAGACACATTCTGGTAAATATCTTCTTAGACTGACTCAATTGGTAACTCCTCCATTTCACTGTTCTTGGCAAATTCATGGGTATGGTTTACAGAATCGCCTTCTGTATTCAATCCGTCAGCTTCAAGTGTTGCAGCCGACTCGTTATCATACTTAATAAGCTCCACCTCATCACTGTACATGCGCACAAGCTCATTTATATCCATGGCTGAGCAGAATATATTTACTGTGCCATAAATATAGATTGGTGTGTTGTCCTCCAGGTTTGCAATAGCCCCCGGCAGTTCAATCATCTGATGTGTTTTCATAAGCAAAAGAGCGTCTGACCATTCCTGATTATTGAGCTTTCTGGTAATCAGATTGGTATTTCTGCCATACTCACGAATCTCTGCCAGATTCGTTGTTGTCGCATTAAGCCCCTCGCCCATGATTTTATCCCTGTATATCATCTTCATTATAATGACAATCCTTGCAGTAAGAAGAGTCATCTTCTCGAGCATGACACCATCACCCGTTATCCTGAAAAGATGCTCCTGCTGGTCATGAACCAGCTCACAGTCAAGCACAGCCAGATAATCAGAGATAAACTCTCTGTTTCTAAGACACACCTGATACCTTGGATTGTCTCTTTGAATCAATGTAACGGGGTCACACTTCATTTGCAAAATACAGGTCTGCCTCAACAGATCCTGAATAGTTTTTCTAATATTTTCTGCCTCATTTGGCGAAACATTCTCCATATATTCAAACATACATTGCTCTCTTTTCTATGCCTCTCATTTAGAGTCCGATTTGGATATTACAAGCCTTGAGTAACTTACACCATCACTCTTTGTTATCTCTCCATCCAGACTCACCGTATCCTCACCCATGCGCTCATTGGTCTCCTCCTGCCATAAAAACAGAAGCTTTTCCAGATCCTCCATGGATTCTACAGTCTGTTCATCTGTCACAAACATGCCATCACGCATATTTTTATCTCTGAAGCTTTGAAGCTCCTTTTTGGTATACAATGGCTTTGGCACAAAATCTGCCATATCATCTTCGCCTGCCGAAGCATCGTCAATAACAAACGGAACAAACTCACTTCTTCCTCTCTCTCTTCTTCCCGGAAAACTGTCGTCCGTTACATTGTAAAACTGTCTGGTGAACTTCATTCTGTTTCGAAGAGCCCCAAGTATCTCATCTGTTTTATCACTCTTATCTATCAGGTTGATGAGCTTTACTATATTATCCTCGTCATCTGCGCCTTCCTGCAGGATATAGTGTATCCTTGCAAGCGCCCTCTTTGCAAAAATCGTCTTCTGCTCAATAAGCTTGTTGTACTTTCTCTCAATCAGGTCAAACTCATGCTCCACCTTATAAACAAGCTCACTTGCCTTATCACAGTACTCCACGCTGTACTCATAGCGTTTTCTCTCAAACGTACCGGGTGTAGTCTGCGAAAGAATTCCCTCAAGCTCAGCCCTTCTATCATCGTTCTGATTAAGGATTTTGCTTATAAGCTCCTTTACAGCCTCCTTGTAACGATAAAAGCTATCCGTGGTTGTAAGGATGGCATAACGTCTGCTATCACTGTTATTAATTTCCTTAATCAGTACCTTCTGTATACCTATAAAATCCTTCATACGTGACAGCTCATCAAAATATGCCCTCATACCATCCTGCATATTTGATAAAAGCTGACCAAGATTTTTTGACGTGTACAACGCATTTTTCAGAATATCATTATTTTTTTCCGGATCTGAAAAATATGTAAAAAGCGCACTGTAAACAGCCAAAATGCTCTCGCGCTCCCTGCTGTCATCATCCACAAGCAGCTTTTTAAATAGCTCAGCATACATCTGGCTGTACTGAGGAAATGCAATCACATATGTGTTGAGCTTTTCATCAAAATCACTCCTGATCCAGCCCCAGTTTATAAGCCTGCCCAATATAGCTGATGGTGTCAGGGTGTATGCGAAACTGGCCTGGTCATATATAACATCAATTTCGGAATCAGGATTATAATCATCATGATTATCCATGCTGCCACTATCTTTATCACTCTCATCTTCATTATAATCAGTCTGCCATACAATGCCTGTTTTTGATATGGTATCCGCTATGATTATCTGACACTCCTCACGTGTCAGTCCCAGTGATGCATAGACCTCGTTATTCTCCTCATATAACGCAACAACTATCTGCATGTATGCATCCATATTTTTCGTGCGGAATAAGCTATAAAATTCTTTTGGTATTCTATCTTTCAATGTCATACTCATATAATAACATATCCCCACGTTTTTCGCCATATACATGGAAATAAACGTGGGGATATTAATATTGCTGCTTCACACCTCAGTCTTAACAGTAACATCCGGTTACCGTCAAATCACTGCTGATTGTGACCATCAATAATTCTATTCAATATAATATTCTTACTGCTCAGCAACTCTCAGATGACGTATAAGGTCATTTAAGCTCTCTGCCTCACTGCTCATCTCCTGACTTGCAGCTGCGCACTCCTGTGAAGAAGCTGAGTTAGTCTGAACTACATCGTTAATCTGCTCTACGCCATTATTAATCTGCTTGATAGCATCTGTCTGTGTCTCAAGTGTCTCTGCGATTCCATTAACCTCATCTGTGATAGTCTTGGAATTGCCTGCAACCTCCTCAAGCTGTGATGCTGTCTTGCCTGCAATAACCATTCCTTTTTCAACAGCCTTGACCGAAGACTCGATAAGAGCAGCCGACTCCTTAGCAGCATTTGCACTCTGCTCAGCAAGCACAGTAACCTGGTCTGCTACAACTGCAAAGCCTTTTCCTGCCTCTCCTGCTCTGGCTGCCTCGATTGAAGCATTGAGTGCAAGAAGATTTGTCTGTGATGCAATCTCATTGATAGTTGCGATAATTTTACCAATCTCCTGAGATGCCTCATTTATTTCATTCATGGATGTAACCATCTCATGCATCTGTCCGTTACTATCCATAATCTCGGTTCCAAGTCCGTCAACCTTCTGGCTTATTTCCTTTGCATGCTCGGCATTCTCAGCTACCTGATCCGCTACAGAAGCAAGTGTGGCTGTAAGCTCCTCTACAACAGCGGCCTGGTCTGTTGCGCCCTGCGCCAGATCACTTGAGCTGGCAGCTACCTGCTCAGCACCATTTGAAACCTCATTTGCTGCTCTCTGGATACCACTTACTGTATCTGACATGCTCTCCTCGAAAGCAACAATTGATTCTTTAATTCCTACAAAATCGCCTTTCCACTCCACCTGTGGTTTAAAGCTGAAATTACCATCTGCAAACTGTCTCATAGTCTGGTCGATATCATCAATATATGTGCCAAGTGACCTGATAGACTTTCTAAGGTCATGTGCAAGTTTGCCAACCTCATCATCTGAATGATACTCCAGATTGCTGTGAAGATTTCCATTAACAAGCTCTCCCGCTACTACTTCAATCTGCTGTAATGGCTCAAGCACAGAATCAATAACCTGATTACTGATTTTTTTTGCAATCATTGTGGCTACAATTCCAACTATTATTACATTAGCCAGTCCAATAATCAGGAAAAACGTAACAGCTGCTCCCGAATTAGCACCAAAGATATTAGCATTTGCACCCAAATAAACCAATAAAATTGCAACAATTGATATGCCTCCCGATACAAGCAGCATATCCAATACTTTCTTATAGCCATATTTCAATCTCTGCTGAAGTGGCATTTCCATTATTTTGCTTTTAGCTTCCTCACCCATATGTAATTCTCCCTTTCTCATTTAGGTTTCGTTCTATACAGTAAGATTATTATATCATTACCATAGTACTATTTCAATGATAATTTGACAATATTCGTCATTTTTGACATATCACCTAATTTTAGAAACGATTTATAGTCAAATACACTAATTTCCCGCTTATTACACCTCGAAATCCATACATGCCCTATTTGCAGTAAACGGTCTCACCTTGGTATCTGCCACTGCAACATGCTTAGGATTCTTTGCGTATGCTGCAAGTGCATCAGCATCTTCAAATGTAGTATCAAGCATCACATCTACGGTAGATGTCGGAAGATAATCTGTGCGCACTGAAATGTCGATCATTCCCGGAATCTGCCCTTTAAGTCCCTCTAAGCCTTCCTTTATGCCGGCACGTATTTCCTTCTTCTGTGCCTCTGTGTACTCATCCTTGAGTGTCCATAAAATAATGTGTTTAACCATTGTGTGCCTCCTGAGTTTATCCAAGTTTAAATTTGATAGTAACTATAGGTCTCACCCGTTTTTTTGTTCTCTGCGGTTCTGAATAGTTACGTTTTTAAATTTACCATTAGATTAAATTATAATTTACATATTTAGATTAGTATAGCATTAATATTATGAAATGTCACTTCATATTTGATTGATTAAAATGTTCCAAAAATGTTTGATTACTCTATTTGACTTGATTATTTAGCTTGCTTCTTTGCGTCTTTATAATTCAAAATTGAGCCATTTTAGAACCATTAATTCTTATACCTTAGTTCAGTAAGTTAAAAATCATCAAAAAAAGACTTCCCGAGATTTCTCGGGAAGCCTTGATATTACTATATTTATTATCAGAAGGTAGTTCTGCTCTCAACTCTCACAAAACAACTTTCTCACTAAATTCGCGCTTACGCACTCATTAAGTGTTTAATGATTACTCGATAACTGTAGCAACACGTCCAAATCCTACTGTACGTCCACCCTCACGATACTTTAATATCATTTTACCTCATATTTTTTATGGTTTTCTCTCCAAAATACAGTGAAAAACGACTGATTTGTACTATTTATTTTTATTTGCCTGATTTCTTGGCACCGTTTTGGCACCGGAAGCCTCAGTCAAAAAGCTTCTCTTCTGCTGTTTATACTCTTCTCTATCAGCTTTAATTTATAGCCAAAAAGCAGCCAGTTTTTCATATAAATAATTTCTAATAACTTTTATCGCCTTTCTTCAAAGGAGAAAACGTAATCTTATTTGCCAAAAGAAAAAGAATTATTATTACAATACCAAATCCCACAAAAAGTGAACTTGTATCAACAACAGTAACTTTGTATATAATACTAATCACAAAAGATACCACTGGCGCGCATGCGTATGTAAGTGAAAATCGAATTGCAGAAACACGTCCTATATATTCTTTAGTAACTTCTTTTACAAATTTCACTTGTACATAAGTAATCATTAATCCCAATGCTGCACCAATTATTATCGAACCGATTAGCAACAGTAATTTTTGAGTTATAGGATTTGCAATATATTTTGAAACAAATGCAATAAAAACATAGTATACACCTAAAACAATTCCACAAAATGTAACAAGTGTATTATTTTTTTTCTCCTCTTTCATTTTTGCAAAAGTCAATGATCCCAAAATAGTACCAATAGTTACGCTTACACTTAGTAATGAAACAATTTTGGCATCTCCACTAAACATTTCTCTTGCAATCGGGGCGAGCAGTGCATCAAATGGAACCACTGCTGAATTAATTAGAATACATAAAAAACATAGTTTTAATAGCTTCTTATGGTCAAATACATAACTAAATCCATCTCTAAGCGAAATTAAATATTCTCTGCCAATTATTCGGTTTGTCTTCTTTTCTTCTTGAACAGAAAATTCTATTTTTACTATAAGCAACGCTGATATTAAAAATATCAAAGCATCTATCGCTAAAGAAATACCTATTCCAAATGAACTAATCACTATGCCTGACAAGCCAGTTCCAACTAATACTGCTATTTTGGTACAAGACACATTGACACTTACACCTTTATCATAATGTTCATTAGGAAGTACATGCTGAATAACTGCTACCCCTGCTGGCATATGAAATGCTTCTATTAATGAAATGGATATTGTCATAAAAACCAATATTAATGGTGAAAGCATGTTTTGTGTATATACATATAATATATACAAAACTAACAGAACTCGAGCTATATCTGAAAGTACTAACACTTTCTTTTTATTCATATTCTCGACTAATGGACCTATAAATGGTTGAATAATTACAGAAGTAGCTTGATTAATACCAAAAATAATCGCAGACCACCCTGCACTATTTGTAAGTAAATATACCAACCATGTAAAAAGTATTGTATCTAATGAATCACCACAGCGGTTAATAATATTAGAAGTCAGCAGATAAACATAATTGTGGTTATGATATAACTCATGTTTATTCATATTTGTTACCTCTCTAATCATAATTTAGATTGTTTAATTTCGCAAGCTATCTTATAAAGATCCTGATGTTTTAAAGCCGCTGCTTTTTCTATAACATTATCAATTTCTGATATATCATTAAGTGATTCCAAATATTTTTTCCATTTTTTCATTTCAACATTATATGCACAGTATCTATTTTCACTTTCAAATGAGCCGTTAATGCAATAACGACTATTACTACATCCTCCTAAGCATCGTTCTGTATAACGACATTCTCTGCAAAATCCTTTTAACTTACTACTATCAAAATTTCTATTCCACTTAAAAGAGTCCGGACTTTCCCAAATCGACTTTAAAGATTTTTCACGAATATTTCCCGCTACTAATGTTTTATCTCTAATAGAAGTACAAGCAACAATATCTCCATTATGCAGAATACCAATTACATGCTTTCCTGCTCCACAACCTGTCCAAGACCAATTATCATTAAGAAAATTCTCATTTACTTTTATATCTTTATTGCTATAATAACCTATGCAATCTGCCAAAACAATTAACAACTTACCTCCAATTTTATTATATGCAAAATCAATAATAGAAAGAATATCTTGAGGTTCTATAAGCCATTCTGGGCGTTTTGCAAAATTCCCCATTGGTAATGCAATCTGTAACTGCCAACTATTAACTCCCAAATCACTTAATAATTGATATAGTTCTTCCAATTCACATATATTTTCTTTATTTATTGAAGTTATTACTGATGTCGAAATATTATTTTTTCTTAATTCTTTCAATGCTTTAATACTTTTATTGAATGATCCCGATCTCCGTATAAAATCGTGAGTTTTTTCAAGACCATCAATACTTAAACAGACACTTCTAATTCCTGATGTTATCGCATTATGAATAAAGTTTTCATCAATCAACCAACCATTTGTAATAATACTTGTTATTATGCCATTATCTACTAATCTTTTCGCAATAATATGCCAGTCACTACGTGTCGTAGGTTCCCCTCCAGATAATGTAATAACTTTTAATCCCAAATCTTTTAATTGGTCACACACCTCAAGAGCTTCTGATGTATTCAACTCATCGGGTAGCGCTTCTGCACAACTTGAACCGCAATGTTTACAACGCATATTACAACCCATTGTTATTTCCCATACAGCTGTAGTTAATTTATTCATATATTCTCTCCTATAATCCTTTTTAAATAAAAAAGACCTACTCTATATTTCTTTTTACATAGAGCAAGTCTTTTCTACAAACTACATTCTCACACCTGTTCCGTACATAACTGGTCCAAATAAGTTCTTAGAGGTTTTTAATTCAGAAATCTCTACAAACTCCAAGCTCAATTCTTCAAGATTAAACATTTTTATCCACCTCCCGTTTATTGAATTTATCTTAAGAATACATCTCTTATTTTCAAATGTCAAGTTATTTTCATTATTTTTTCCAAATTTCGAGTTCAAATTCTCGTTTTATTTGTAACATATTTTCCATTTTCTACGCATACATCAGATCTCTTAACCACTTATAAATGTCCGTAAAATTGCAAAAGCAACTGGAATCAGTGCTACAACCTTATATTCAATCATTCAAAAAGATTCCAATATTCGATTTGATTTTGCTTTAAGACTTGCAAACGAATTGCAAATTGATGTGAATGAGATATGTTCTGCCAGTCCATTTTCTGACACAATTAAGGAAGAAGAGATTTATCCTACACTTCCAGACGGTTTGAACGGAGCCTTAGACGCAAGTCGTGTAAAGACTTACTTAAAAAATTCTATGTATCCGTTGATGTATCTTTTTGGCAAAAATAGTATGCCTGATGTAGATAATCTACTTACATCATTCTATCAGCTTGATGATGAAGCCAGACAGGAAGTTGTAGAAACAATCCGTCTGAAACTGCAATATCATCGAGATCCGAAACGTGCTGAACAGATCAAGCAGATTAAAGGTTGGTAAAAAATCACTCCTGTGAATGGCAAACATTCGCAGGAGTTTCTTTTTGGGCACCGTTTTGGCACCACTGGTCTTATTTTTCAATTTTAAATTTATCTGTATTTTATCTTGCTGATAAATATTTCGCTATTTCTCTACTTATAATTTTTCAAATCATTCTCTCTTTAAGATACAGAAAAACCCGTAGAACCGAAGTTCTACGGGTATCTTACGTTTGGACACAACGTTATCTTGCGATAACAAATCTATATTCAGATTGTATTACTCGATGATTGTAGCAACTGTACCTGATCCTACTGTACGTCCACCTTCACGTATTGCGACTCGCGGCGCACAAACGTCCGCGAAGCCATTCTTTACCTTATTTCCTGTGTCCGAAACAGCATCGGCAAAAATTCTGCCGCACACGTTCTCCACACATTCCAGTCGTGTCCGCCCTCGTAGACCCGGCGCACCTGCTTAAAGCCGTAATCCTCGCAGAGCTGATCCTCCTGCATAAACCACGAAAAAAAGGAATCCTCACGCCCCATCGCACGGAACAGAAGTCTCGTATTCTGATTGAACGTCTCTACGTCCGCAAACGCCTGCATCAAATGGCTGTCCGCAATTTCCTCCACGCCGATATAATTGCGCAGAAAGCCGGAAAAAAGCCCGATCCAGGCAAATTTTTCCGGATAGGAAAACGCTGCCATGGCCGCCTGCATCGATCCCATCGAAAGCCCGGCGACCGCGCAGTTTTCCCGTCCCGTCAGTACGCGGTAACGCGCCTCTACATACGGCATCAGATCCTGCGTCAGAAATTTCGTGAACAGCGACGGAATGATTTTTTTCTCCGGATCTCCGTCCTCGGACATCATCCCGTCCGCCATGACGATCAGCATCGGCATGACTTTTTTCTCAGAAAGAAAGTTGTCCATCATCCAGCCGATTCTTCCCTGCCAGACCCAGCTTCCCTCATTTTCTCCGAAACCGTGCTGCAGATACAGCACCGGAAGCCGCAGCTGATCCCGGTCATATCCAGGCGGCGCATACACCAGACAGCTTTCCGTCTGCCCCGTCACTTCCGAATAAAAATATTCATGCCGGATGCTCCCGTGTAAAACATCCTTTAAACGGCACGCTTCCATGGCTGGCCCGATTTCCAGATAATTGCACGGTCTGGAATACCCGTAGCCGATGGGAAGATAGGGACTTACGATCTCGACACTATCCACATACAGTGCAGCATAATAAAAGCCAGGTTCCAGCGGCAGCTTCACCTCCCAGAGATTGCGCTCCACCTCCAGCAGGATATAGGTATCCTGTCCGATGACGATCTTTACGTCGCAGGCATTTTTCATCCAGAGCTTCAAAAAAGGCGTTCCATCCTGTCGATAAAAAATTCCCTGCTCCGGCTGTTTTTCGTGCAGCGCAGTCAGGGACGCAGGATAGGGTCTGTGAAAGGAAACCGCCTGATCCTGCAAAAACAGATTTTCCGTCATATATCTCTATTCCTCTCCTTTAGACGGGCGCAGCACTTCCTTTTCCTGCTCCGTCTTTTTATCCAGCGCCCGACGCAGCTTTCCGCGGCTGCGCTGCAGGGCGTTATCCGTGCTTTTTCCATCTCTGCCGAGCACCTTTGCGATCTCCCGGTAGCCCATGCCGGTCAGGTGCAGATCCATGACCTGCTTTTCTAACGGCGTCAGCTCCTGCTCAATCGTTTCTTCCAAAAGCCTCGTATTTTCCTGATCGATGACAAGCTCTTCCGGGCTTTTTTCCCAGACATCCTCCGGCTCATACGCCTGTTTGTCCTCATCCCGATCTTCCGGCTGGCTCAATGAGACATAATGATTTAAGGGCGCATGCTTTTTGCGTGCGCCCGCCTCTACTGCCGTATAAATCTGTCTGGAAATACAAAGGTCTGCAAAGGTGGAAAAAGACGCGTCCCTGTCTTTTTCATAATCCCGCACCGCCTTGAACAGCCCGATCATCCCCTCCTGGATCAGATCCTCCTGATCCGCGCCCGGAAGGTACATGGAGCGCGCTTTTCTCCGCACCAGATCCTTATATTTTTCCATCAGATAATCCATGACGCTGCCATCGCCGTCCCGCAGCCTCCGGATCAGTTCTTCGTCCTGATATTCTTCGTAATTTTTCATACTTCCAGCTGTTTTCCTGTCCAACATCAGCCAAGGCGCTGACGTACAATTTCATAAGCCAGAACACCGGCTGCAACAGAAGCATTCAGGGAATCAATGTCGCCTTTCATCGGAATGGATGCGATCATGTCACATTTTTCCTTCACAAGACGTCCAACGCCCTCTCCTTCATTGCCGATAACAAGTCCGATCGGCCCTTTTAAATTCAGATCGTACATCGTCGTACCGCCCATATCTGCACAGACAAACCAGATGCCCTCTTTTTTGAGCTCTTCGATGGTCTTTGCGAGGTTCGTCACCCTTGCCACCGGAGTAAAGTTAAGCGCTCCTGCACTGGTTTTTGCCACAACCGCCGTCAGCCCTGCCGCCCGGTTTTTGGGAACGATCACGCCATGTGCGCCCGCCAGGTTGGCGGTTCGGATAATCGCGCCGAGGTTGTGCGGATCTTCGATGTTATCCAGTAAAAATAAAAACGGTGCTTCGCCTTTTTGACGGGCATTGTCCAGAATCTCTTCCACGGTCGCATATTCGTAAGCCGCTGCATAGGCGATGACACCCTGATGCTTTCCAGTTTCGGAAAGCTGATCCAGACGCTCCTTTGTTACAAATTTAACAGGCGTCTGTTTCGCCTTTGCTTCCCGCTTGATCGTCAGGATCGGTCCGTCCTGGCAGCCGTCCAGAATGAACAGCTTGTCAATCGGACGTCCTGCCCGGTACGCCTCGATCACCGCATTTCTGCCTTCTATTGTAAATTCTTCATAACGCATCTGCGTGTTCTCCTATTTGATCATATTTGCTGCCCGGTCAGCTCCAGCCCTTTCGCAATCAGCCAGAGCAGCCGGTCAGTCTGGTCGGTCAGGTATAAAAATCCATACAGCGCTTCCAATCCAGTCGCCTTGCGGTAATCCCCGATCGATGCGTTTTTGGCTGCCGAATGGGAATGGGCATTGCGCCCTCTGCGGTAAACTGCCTGCTCTTCTGCAGTCAGCTCCTCCATCAGCGCATCCGCCTGTGCTGCCTGCGCCTGCGCCTTTACGATGGAGCTCTTTTTGGTATGCAGGACGCCGGGTGCAGTATTGCCGCGCTCCACAACGATCGTGCGGATGACCAGATCATAGATGCAGTCCCCGACAAATGCCAGCGTCAGCGGAGAATAGGTCCGGATGTCCACCCGGTCGCATACAAATTTCTGCCGGATTGCGCCAAGCAGGCTCAGGCTCTCTTCCATTTTACGCCCTCTCTGGTATCCTCCAGCACGATGCCCATATCCAGAAGCTGCTGTCTGATTTCATCTGCGCGCGCGAAGTTTTTCGCCTTGCGGGCAGCCTGACGCTCTTCAATCAGAGCCTCCACGTCTGCATCCAGCAGCTCTTCCTTTTTCTCTACGATCAGACCGCAGACATCGCTGAGGGTTGTGATCTTTTCTTTCAGAGCCTCCCAAAACGCTTTGGTGTGCTCTGCATCTCCGCAGGTGTTGGCAAATTTTACCAGCTCAAAGATCGCTGCGATTGCATCCGCGGTGTTGAAATCATCGTCCATCGCCTGATCGAATTTCGCTTCAAATCCTGCTGCCTGTGCAAGAAGCTCCTTCTCCTGCTCTGTCAGCTCGCTGTCTTCTGCGTTCTGCGCCTTAAACTGCAGGGTAGCAACTGCGGTACGGATCCTTTCCAGGCTGTTTGCAGCAGCTTCCATCAGCTCTGCGCTGAAATTTAAGGGGCTTCTGTAGTGGGCGGAAAGCATGAAGAAGCGCAGCACCATCGGATCATATTTTGCAACGATATCGCGGACGGTAAAGAAGTTGCCCGCCGACTTACTCATCTTATGATTATCAATATTTAAAAAGGCATTGTGCATCCAATAATGTGCAAAGGGTTTTCCGTTTGCAGCCTCAGACTGTGCAATTTCATTTTCATGATGCGGGAAAATCAGGTCTTCGCCGCCTGCATGAATGTCAATTTCATCGCCCAGATACTTTTTGCTCATGACTGAGCACTCAATGTGCCAGCCCGGTCTGCCGTCGCACCACGGGGATTTCCAGAAAGGCTCGCCCTCTTTTTTGGGCTTCCAGAGTACAAAATCCAGCGGATCTTCCTTCTGGTCTGCACCGGAAACCAGCAGAGAACGCTTGCCGCCCTCTAAGTCATCCAGATTTTTGTGGGAAAGCTTGCCGTAATCCTTGAAGCTTCTGACACGGTAGTAAACCGTTCCATCTTCCGCCGCATAGGCATAGCCTTTTTCGATCAGCGTGCCGATCATCTCTTCCATGCCGCAGATCTCCTGTGTAGCCTGAGGATGGGTCGTTGCCGGACGGACATTTAAGGAAGCCATATCCTTTTTGCACTCTGCAATATAGCGTTCCGAAATAACATTCGCATCTACGCCCTCTTCTACCGCTTTTTTGATGATCTTATCGTCCACGTCGGTGAAGTTGCTGACATAGTTTACCTCGTAGCCCTTATGCTCCATATAGCGGCGCACGGTGTCAAACACGATCATCGGACGCGCGTTTCCGATATGGATAAAGTTGTAAACGGTCGGACCGCACACATACATGCGTACCTTTCCGGGCTCGATCGGTACAAATTCTTCTTTTTTCTTGGTCAATGTATTATATATTTTCATGCTGTTTTTCGTTTCCTTTCGTATTGTTTTTCGATGCCTTTTCTTTTTCCAGGCGCTTCACTTCCACTTCCAGCTCGAGAACCCGGTTGATCAGCTCGCTGTTTGCTTTCTGCAGCGTCATAATGTCCTCCCGCACCGGGTCTGGCAAATGCACCTGATCCAGGGTTTCCCGCGGGAGCGGCTGATTGTACCGGCGCACCACTCTGCCCGGGACACCGACTACCGTAGAGTTGGGAGGCACCGCTGAAAGCACGACGCTTCCAGCGCCGATCTTGGAATTTTCCCCGATCGTGAAAGAACCGAGCACCTTCGCGCCCGCGCTGATCATGACGTTATCCTTGACCGTCGGATGGCGCTTTCCCTGCTCCTTTCCGGTTCCGCCCAGTGTCACACCCTGATACAGGGTCACATTATTGCCGATCTCTGCGGTTTCTCCAATGATAACGCCGTTTCCGTGGTCGATAAAGAAGCCTTTTCCGATTTTCGCACCCGGATGGATTTCAATGCCGGTTTTGCGCACCGCGCGCTGTGAAATCCATCTCGCCAGGAAATAATGCCCGGACAGATATAGTTTATGCGCCACACGGTAGTGCAACATCGCCCGGAAACTCGGATATAAAAAAACTTCCATGGAAGAATGGATCGCCGGATCCCGCTCTCTGATCAGCCGGATCTCTTCTTTTACATTTCCGATGAATCCCATATCCGAAACTCCCCTTTCCCTTTTCCCGAATGATCGCAACAGTCCCCAACGTCTCGTGTATGCACAGACTTTGGATCATTGCTTTGCAATATACAATAGAATACACGCTCTGTGAACCTTCTATTGTCATAAAAAAAGGAATTTTTCGCCTCTGTAGCCTAGAGACGAAAAATTCCGCGGTTCCACTCTGTTTCAGGATTCCAAATCCTGCCCTCAGGCGCGTAACGTGCGCAATTCGTACTCTGCTCATGCCGTCGGCTTCGCAGAATCTGCTCCCGGATGCACTTTCTGCACAGACCTGCGGGGACTGTTCTCAGCCAATGGCATTCCCTCTCTGGCGCCGTCTATCTGCATACTCTTTCCGTTCCATGCATTTTCCAATCTGTTCATTTCAGCGATATCGCAGATGCTCCGGCTTTGGCGATTCGCGACTTTCCGAAGTATCTGCACAACTATAATTAGGATAAAAAATTTTCTTCTCTTTGTCAAGGGCTGCCGGTGTTTTTGTTCCGCCTGCGCTGAGTAGGGTAGTGTCCCCTTTTCTTATTTTATGCAGCGGGCGAGGGCTCCGATGCCAGCTTTGACAGCTGCCCCAACGTTCCCGTCACTTTACAAAGATTGCGCCATGCGACAGGCAGACTTACTGCACGCCACAACCGCCACAGCCGCCGCAGCCGCTGGTCACATTCTGGTCGTAGAGTCCCATCGGACTGTTTAACAGACAGATCGCCTGCGCAGAAATACCCTCTCCGGCTCCGGTAAAGCCAAGTCCTTCCTCGGTCGTCGCCTTTACATTGATCTGCGATACGTCGATTTTGAGCGCATCCGCCATGTTCTGGCGCATCTGGTCGATGTGCGGGCGCATCTTCGGCGCCTGGGCGATGATCGTCGCATCGATATTTTCAATTAGAAAGCAGTGCTCTTCCAGCAGCTCCCCTACTTTCTGCAAAAGCAGAATGCTGCTGATTCCCTTATAGGCGGGATCCGTATCCGGAAAATGCTTACCGATATCGCCGAGCGCTGCTGCTCCAAGCAGGGCGTCCATCACGGCATGTACGAGCACATCCGCATCAGAATGTCCTAAAAGTCCCCTTTCATACGGGATTTCCACGCCGCCCATAATCAGTTTGCAGCCCTCCTGCAATCTATGCACATCATATCCCATTCCAATTCGCATTTTTCATTTTCCTCCTGTTTTCGCTGTTTTTGTCAGCTCTCCGGCTCGATTATCCGGTAGCCGACGCCGATTTCCGTAAAAATATACTCCGGCTGTGCCGGATTTTTCTCAAGCTTACGTCGGATATTCGCCATGTTGACCCGCAGAATCCGGTTATTGTTTTCCATGTTTGGTCCCCAGATTTCCCGGATCATAAAATCATAGGTCAGAACCTTTCCCGCATAACGGCTCAAAAGGCTCACCAGCCGAAACTCATTCTGTGTCAGGTTCAGATCTAAGCCGCCCTTATAGGCACGATGTTTATCGTAATCGATCAGCAGGTCTTTCGCCTCAAAAACGCCCGTCATTCCACCTGCCGGTCCCTGATAGCCAGCTCTCGAATGACGGATCGCTGCCCGGATTCTCGCCAGCATTTCCGATGTTCCAAACGGCTTCGTGATATAATCGTCCGCTCCGAGGTCCAGTGCCTCCACCTTGTCCTTTTCATGGCTCCGCGCAGAAATCACAACGACCGGCATGCCCGACCATTTCCGAAGTCTGCTCAAAATTTCCATACCATCTATATCCGGAAGCCCCAGATCCAGAATCACCAGATCCGGACACTGGGATGTAATCAGGCTGTAGCCCTCCTCGCCGGTATCCGCCGAAATGACATCGTAACGGTTCGCTTCCAGAATTGTCCGGAAAAATTTGCGGATGCTTCGGTCATCCTCGATAATCAGAATTCTGTCCCTTACTTCCATTCAGGCTTCCTCCATCCAGTTTTCTTCCTGACAGGGCAGCCAGAACTGGATCCTCGCTCCCCTGTGCGCCGCCATATTTTCCGCCTTCATGTCGCCCTGATGCGCCTGAATAATGCTCATGCAGACCGATAGTCCGATCCCCATGCTCCGTTTTCCATCGCTCGCAGCATGATCGCCGGTCGGAAGCTGTCCTTCGAAAATAATCGGCAAAATCGCCGGATCAATTCCCTTTCCGTTATCCTCCACGCAAAACAGCACCCGTTCCGGCAGTTTTTGAACAGATATTCGTATTTTTGTGGTTGTTTTTCCATGTATCGCAGAATTTTCCATCAGGTTTACCAAAACCTGCTCCACCAAAATGCCGTCCATCGGAGCCATCACGACCTCCTCCGGCATGCTCGTTTCTACTTCGATCTGCGCAAACTGCTTCTGGAACTTCCCAACCGCCCCGCCTACGACCTCTTCTACGACCTCCCAGGTCGTCTGAAGCTGCGCACGGTCCCCGCTAATTCGCGTGATCGAAAGCAGGTTTTCCACCATCCGGATCAGCCACCGGGATTCGTCGCGAATACCTTCTAAAAGCTCCACCTTCTCCTGCCGTCCCAGCGCGTCGTAATTGTCTAAAATTCCCGACGCGGATGCCTGAATTGACGTCAGAGGCGTCCGGATATCGTGGGACACTGCCCGCAGCAGATTGGCGCGTGTCTTTTCTTTTTCCACTTCCAGACGTATCTGCTCCTGCCATTTAATCTGCGTCGTCAGCGCGCTCACCATAACCGCCGTCGCCAGCATCACCACAAAGGTCAGCGGATAGCCTGTAATCGAAAAATTCAACTCAAAGTACGGGTAGGTGAACACATAGTTGACCAAAACCACCGCAGCCATCGCTGACAGAATCCCATAAACATATCCTTCCGTAAACCGCGCCACAATCACGACCGCAAGCACGAACAGCAGCGGCACATGCGTATCCGCCTCTGAAAAATGCTGCAGTGCCAGACATACAATCGTCGCAGCGCCCATAATGCCCACCGTGATCAGGATGTTTCTTAGGATCGTCCGCCCTTTTTGTTCCGGGTTCTGTTTTCGTTCTATCATATTCTTTCTCTGCATCAGTGTTCTCCGAATGCCTTTCTCTTCTGTATCTTACCATATCTTTCTGCAAAATGGGGAAAAAAATCCCGCCGGCGGACTGTTTCTATCTGCGGCGGGACTGCTTTTTGCAATTTTTTAAGCGTATAAGGATTTTCCATGAACAACCTTTCCGTATATTTTCTGTGCCAGCACCACAACAAGGCTCACGCACAGGTACAGGGTGGGAAATCCGCCCAGAATTCCCATTACCACAAGCATAATCGCACCAAAAATCTGACTCATTTTTTCTTTACCCCGCTTTCTGCAGATTCTCTCCGTAACGCTTTTTTGCGTGTCCGGGATTTCAAAAAGCATCATACCAAACCAGCTTTTTTTCTTCCATAGATTCGACACACCCTTAACATCTGCTTAGCTTTCTGCAGGCTTTCTTAGCGGCTTCTGAACAATCAGTTTCCCGATTATTTTTCTGTACATAAACCGTTCACAAAGTTTTCATCTTTCGGTCAGACTCCTGTCACATCTGACTTGTATGATAAGAGCATAGATAAAGAAAAACTTTTTCTGAAATACTTCTTTTTCATACCAGCCGGCAGGAGCACACCTGCCGGCCCTCCTTTTGTTATTCCATCGACAGTCACATAAAAAAGAATGTGCCTTGGCACATTCTCGCGCCGAGGCGCGGGTGCC
>ERZ779890.969-NODE-969-length-30674-cov-7.211927_pt1 | contig 30674 bp, 46 predicted proteins | sample MGYA00511553_ERZ779890 | MGnify/ENA primary metagenome ERZ779890 (study PRJEB29588, sample SAMEA2152064) | human gut metagenome | biome: human gut; feature: human-associated habitat; material: faeces | place: Denmark | collected 2008/2010 ... | reverse complement strand
AGGCCCCGGCAGCCGCCCCGGCGCCCGCTGCCGCCCGCGCCGAGAAGAAATATCTTGCGAAGTTTGCTGTGACAGGCACGCTGCCGCAGCTGAAAGCACTGAAAGCATTCATGGAAAAGGAAGGTATGCAGTATGACACAATCTCTTAACAGCGCCCCGCAGAAACAGAAGTTCAGCGTTGCCATCAACAGCAAAATGTATCAGAACCTTATCGCCAGCACGCTGCGCGACCCGGCCCGTGCCCGCCGCTTTAGCGCCGCGATCACCAGCGCCGTTGCCGTCAACCCCGCCTTGCAGGAATGCGATGCCGGCACGATCCTTGCCGGTGCGCTGCTGGGCGAAAGCCTCAACCTCAGCCCTTCCCCGCAGCTGGGTCAGTATTACCTCGTTCCGTTCAAGCAGAAGGCCAAGTATGACCGCGACGGCAACATGGTTCGCCCGGAAACCACCACCGCCACATTCGTGCTGGGCTACAAGGGCTACATTCAGCTGGCGCTGCGCAGCGGCCAGTACAAGGATCTGGATGTCATGGTCATCAAACAGGGCGAGTACATGGGCAAAGACCCGGAAACTGGCAAGGCCAAGTTCCAGTTCATCGAGGACGATGACGAGCGCGAGACCCTGCCCACCATCGGCTACATGGCCTACTTCGAGTACCTCAACGGTTTCCGCAAGGTCGTCTACTGGTCCAAGGAAAAGATGATGACCCACGCAGATACTTTCTCCAAGGCGTTCAGCCGCCAAGGCTATGAGGACTTGATGGCTGGCCGCGTTCCCGAAAAGGATATGTGGCGCTACTCCTCGTTCTGGTACAAGAACTTTGACGACATGGCGAAAAAGACCCTGCTGCGGCACATCATCAGCCGTTGGGGCATCATGTCCATTGAAATGACTACTGCGCTGGAGCATGACGATGCCGTCAACGTGGCCGATGACGGGCAGATCGTGACCGAGACCGTGGAGGCCGCCCGCGCCAGTATCCCGGCAGACGCGCAGGAAGTGCCGAGCGCCGAGCCCGAAGCCCCCGCCCCGACAGCAGAGGCCGAGCCCGAAGCTGTTGACATCAGCGCACTGTGATGGAGTACAAAATCATTTCCACCGGCAGCAAGGGCAATGCCGTGGTGGTGGATGGCCGCATCTTGATCGACTGCGGCGTTCCGTTCCGCCGTCTGGAAAGCGTCTACCGCGATCTGGACGCGGTACTGCTGACACACATCCACAGCGACCACTTCCAGCCAAAGACGCTGGCTCGGCTGGCAGCCGAGCGCCCGTCACTTCGGTTCTTTGCCTGCCCGTGGCTTGGGCCTGACCTGCAGAACGCGGGCGTACCGCTGCGGCAGATCACCATCACGACACCTGACCGCTGGTACGACACCGGGTACTGCTTCGTCAAAGCCTGCGAGACAAAGCATAATGTGCGGAACTGCTGCTGGCATATCTGGTTCAACGATGGCAGCAAGGTCTTCTACGCCACCGACATGGGCAACCTCAACGGCATCACAGCCCCGTACTATGACCTGTATCTGGTCGAGGCCAACTACCGCGACGAGGAGATCCAAGCCAAAATTGCCGAGAAAAAGGTCAACGGCGAGTACATCTACGAGAAGCGCGTCCTCCGTGACCACATGAGTGAGCAGGATGCCATCGACTGGGTGTATGGCAATATGCGCCCCGATTCAACCTATGTCTGGCTGCACTGCCACAAGGAGGAATCTAAATGAGGGCACGGCTGGTGCGCATGGAGCCCGGCTACCGTGGCCGACAGCGCATCGTCATTGAGATTGCCGGGGATTTCCGGGAACAGTTCGACCAGCTGCAAGGGGCGCTGCTGGAGGTGCAGATCACCCGCGCGATACCCCGGCGCAGCTTAGCGTCCAACAACTACTTCCACGCGCTGGTGAGCCGCATAGCCTCCACCGTCTGGGGCGAGTTTGACGAAATAAAAAGCGATCTGGTGGTCGAGTACGGAACGCCGTGTCTGGATAAGGCCGGTCAGGTCGTCATGGTGGACTTGCCGGAGGGCACCGACCCGCACAGCTATTACCCCTACACCCGCCTTATCACCACCCACGAAAAGGACGGCAGCCGCTATTGCAGCTACATCCTGTACAAACGCACCAGCGCCATGAACAGCTCAGAAATGAGCCACCTCATTGACGGTGCACGGCAAGAGGCCCACGAGTTGGGCATTGACATTTGAAAGGAGCGTGACCCTTATGCAAAAAGTGATTTGCCCCTACTGTGGCCGCGTTGCCAAATATGTAGATAGTTCTGTTATCTACTACGGTCATAGCTACGGCATGGCTTACCTGTGCCGCCCATGCAACGCCTATGTAGGCGTACATTCCGGCACAGACCGCCCCAAAGGCAGCCTTGCCAATGCGGAACTTCGGGGCTGGCGCAAGGCAACACACGCCCGTTTCGACCCGCTGTGGCAAGACGGACCATTCAAAAAGCGCAATGCAGCCTATCGGTGGTTGTCTGAACAAATGGAACTGCCGATTGAACAGACCCATATCGGGATGTTCACTGTTGAGCAATGCAAGGCAGCGTTGGAAATCATCAATAAAGGAGTTTCTGTATGAAAAATTATTCTCCAGCCGACATGGCTATTAAAAATATGCTGGATGGCATGAGCCATAACGGCAGCACGTTCCCCGGCACCGAAGCCTTGATGAAAGAGATTGGGGCCATCATCGACCAGTACGGCGCAGATGATGAAGATCTGGTTTGCATCCCGCTCTCCCGATATGATGAACTGCTCCGCAGCGAGAGCGAGATCGACATCCTCTGCACCCTTGTGGAATCTCCCCATGTGGAAAGCAAAACCGCCCTGGCTGCGCTGGAAAGCGTTGCCGATATGCGGGATAAGCGCCTAAACGACTGTGAGGACGACACCGATGAAGAATAAACCATCCTGCCCGCCCGGTGGGCCAAGGGAGGTGGTGCAATGGCGAGAGAGTTTATCTGTCTCTACTTTAGCTGGCTCGAAACTGGCGCGACTCTCACCGATGAAGAATTTGGCAGAATGTGCAGGGCTGGTCTCCAGTACGGCTTAGACGGAACAGAACCAGACCTTCCCGGAAACGATAAAATCCTCTTTCCTGTTATGAAGTGGCAGGTTGACCGGGATGTTTCCAAATTCGATGAAATTTGCCAAAAGCGCCGTGAAGCAGGCAGCCGAGGCGGAAAAAGCAAAAGCAAACAAAGTGAAGCAAATCAAGCAAATGCTACTTTTGCTAAGCAAAATGAAGCAAATCAAGCAAATGCAAGCAATACAAAGAAGAAGACTAAGACTAATACTAAGACTACTATTATATCTTCTTCTACTGCTACTGCTGAATCCGACATTTCCGCCTGCGTCCAAGCCTACGAGCAGAACATCGGCCCTATCGCACGGGCGGCGTTTGATGACATCTCCCGCCAGCTGGCCGACCTGCCCGCTGACCTCATTTGCGAGGCTATCGGTGAAGCAGCGCTCAACAATAAGCGCAGCTGGAATTATGTCAAGGCCATTCTCAAGCGCTGCCGGGAGCAGAACATCCTGTCCGTGGATGCCTACCGCGCCGAGAAAGAAAACCACGCCGCCGCAGCGGCGGCCAGAGCCGCACCCGCTGCCCGCCCACAGAGCAAGCAGGCGGCAGTACGCGAACGGCTCAAAAAGCGTCTGGAAGAGATGGGAGGTGCGCAGAGTGACGACCCAGCAGACAACCGAATTTATGTTGAAGCTACTGAACTGGTGGCCGAACCTTTACCGGGAGAATGACCCGGACGAAATGTCCGATGCGTGGGCGGTGTCGCTGACCGATGTTCCCTATGATGCCGCCATGGCCGGGGCGGTTGCCCTCAGCCGCACGATGAAGTGGCCGCCCACTGTGGCGGAGATCTGTGAGGCAGCCAAGCCGTACATAGGATTTCAGCCCGATTTGCTGAACGTGCGGGTCGCCATTGATGCCCACGAAGAACTGAACCTGCCACTGCCGCCGTGGTTCTACGCCGCCGCGCAGAAATACGCAGCGCAGATCCCGCCTGACTACCAGCCCGCGGCACTGCTGCAAGGAGGCTTGCTTAATGGAAAATAACCGCAAAGACCCCCGCCGCCAGCTGATCGGCGCGGTGAGCAAGGCGCTGGGCCAGCAGTTTGAGCGCGATATCAACGCCGCGTTCGACCACTACCGCCGTCTGGGCGTGGCATCCATCGAAAAGACGCCCGAACCGTTCCACATGACGGGCCGCGAGAACGGCGGCAAGGTCGTGGGCTTCTACGAGAAAAAAGCCCAGCCCGACTACGCCGGCACACTCCGCGGCGGCAGGTCTGTCTACATGGAGGCTAAGTTCACCGGGTCGAACCGCATGGAGCAATCCCGCGTCAGCCCCGGCCAGACCGAGTATCTGGACGAAAAGATGCGGCTCGGTGCTTTCTGCTATGTTCTGGCCGGATTTTCCCACGGCGGTGCGTACTGCATCCCATGGAGCGTCTGGCGCTCCATGAAAGAACACTATGGCCGCAAGTACATTACCGAAAATGACATTACGCAATACAAAATCCCGAGAACCACCACAGGCATGCTGGCGATTCTCGGCACCGGAAAGGAGTAACCCCCTATGAAAATGAATGAAGAAGCAACTTTCGCCGTCTACCAGAAAAAGCTGAAGGGCATCTGCGAGGAAAACGACTTGCAGGCCACTTTCAACCGCAGCGGCTACCCGCTGACCATGACGGTGCGGCCCCTGCAGGATGTGGCCGGCCAGATGTCGATGCTGGAAAAGGTCGAGGACAACGGCTACACCAGCCCCGATGCTTCCATCAAGTTCAGCTACGAGGACGGCGCTATCAAGTACACCTTGAGCAAAGAGTTTGTGATCTCCGATGCGCTGTTTACCAAGCTGAAGAACCTGTTCCGCAATCTGCACGACACTTGGCTCCAGTATTTCCACCGCACCGTCATCCAGAAAAAGCTGCTGAACGCCAATGTGCCCGACATTCCCGAAGATGCGGACGGATTCGGAGACATTGACCCGGACGACCTTAACGCGGATGGTCTGGTCGATACCACCCCGCCCGAAGACACGGACGAGGAGGAGTAAACCATGGCAAAGGTGGTGCGGGGCGTTGACAGCTACAAAAAGGAGTTCTTGAGCATCTTCAACAACCTGTGCGGCAGACATGGCCGATGGGAAGTCTGGTCGGATTTTATTCAGCTGACGGCCATCGACATAAGCAATGTGACCGACAAAGTCAACGCGCCGAAGCGGGCCGCAGATGCAAGGAATATCGCCAAAAAGTACAGCGAGGACGAAATCAAACGCATGGCCGAAATGCTGATGCAAATGGTTTATGCCATTGACGAGAATCCAGACCAAGATTTTCTTGGCGAGCTGTACATGGCCTGCAACTTGGGCAATGACCACGCGGGACAGTTCTTCACACCGTACAACGTGTGCCAGTGTATGAGCGAAATCACATACGATGTTCCCGCCCTGCTGGACGGCAAAGGTTTTATCGCGGTCAATGACCCCGCCTGCGGCGCCGGTGCGCTGCTGCTGTCGTTCGCCAATATCTGCAAGCGCAAAGGCATCAACTACCAAGAAAAGGTGCTGTTCGTTGCACAGGACATCGACTACACCGTTGGGCTGATGTGCTACATCCAGCTTAGCTTGATGGGCTGCGCCGGATATGTTGTTATCGGCGACACACTTATCAACCCCTGCACCGCCTACGATAAAAAAGGCCTGCTGCCCGCAGGCGACCCGGAACGGTTCTGGTTCACGCCGCTGTTCTCCGATGGCATCTGGTACGGACGCCGCCTGGCGGCACAGATGGATCTGCTGATTTCGGGAAGTTCACGGAAAAGCCCCGAAAATGTCAATTCGTTCACGGAAAAGCCTGAAAAAGTGGCAGATTCGCCCGCGAAAGACACAAAAAAGCCCTGTTCGTTCACAGAACCTGCAAAAGTAGCAGCGCCGGTTTCCACCCCAGTTTCCACTAAAAAAGCGGAAACATGGAAACCCGCCGAGTTGAACGAAACCAAGAACGGGCAGCTGACTTTTTTCTAAGGAGGTTTGACCATGAAAAAGGATTCTGCGGAAATTCTGAATCAGTATGAGGATTTCTTGCGGGAGCGTGAGTTGGCCGAAAACACGATTGATGCCTACACGATGTCGGTTCGTGATTTCTTCTCCGCCCACACCGAGGTCACCAAACAGGCCGGGCTTGCGTGGAAGCGTGAATTGCTGGAGCAAGGGAAAAAGCCCCAGACTGTGAATGTGCGCTTGAACGCCTACAACAGCCTGTGCGAAATGCTGGGGATGGAGGGCAGCAAGTGCAAGACCATCAAGATCCACCAAGCAACCGCCGTGAGCAATGTAATCCCGGTTTCGGAATATGAACGGCTGCTGCGGTGTCTGGAACAGGATAAAAATTGGAAATGGTTCTACGGCGTGAAGCTGCTGGCGATGACCGGCGCTCGCGTGAGCGAGTATATCCGCTTGCAGAAAAAGGATTTTGACCGGGGATATGCAGAAATGTGGACAAAGGGAAAAATCCGCCGCATCTACATACCTAAGCAGTTTCGGGATGAAGCTGCCGCCTATTATGCCAATGCCGAACCGGACGACTACCTCATGCCGAGTCGATACGGCGGGCAAATGTCGTCAAGAGGCGTGGCCGAAATGCTTCAGAAGTACGCCATAAAGTACGGAATCGACCCGAAATATATGCACCCGCACTCGTTCCGCCATCTGTTTGCCATTGAATTTTTGAAGCGGAACAACAATTTGTCGCTGCTGGCCGATCTGCTTGGCCACTCCAGCGTGGCAACAACAGCCATCTATACCCGGCTGACCCGCGAGGAGCAGCAGAACGCGCTGGACGATGCGGTGAACTGGTAGGAGGTGTTATCCATGACACAGTTGTATGTTCTGAGCCAGAGCGGCGATTCTGCCGTCAATCTTGGCCGGTTTGAGTATGTCTATGTTGGCGATGACAACAAAATCAAAGCTGTCTGCGGCCAGAGAGTGATCCGCTTGGGGGATTACGACAGCCGAGACAGTGCAAAGTACGCCCTTTCCATGATGCTGTACTACGCCGGCAAGAATCCGGGCGCTGGTTGGTATCAGATGATGAGCAGCGAGAAGGCAAACGAAGCTGTTGTTCTTGCCCGTGACCCCGCTCCGAACCAATTTGCCGCCAACGGCAAAAAGCCCGTGCGCCGGGGCGGCTCTTAATCTAACTTGATCTAAATCTCAAGCTAATTTTTAGATAGTTTTAGCAAAGAGCTTAGCTAATCCCATCCAATAAGCAAAGGAGTATACCACTATGAATACCAATGTCACAATGATTCCTGTTGCACAGCTGCACCCCCACCCGGACAACCCCCGCAAGGATTTGGGCGACATTACCGAGTTGACCGCCAGCATCAAGGCAAACGGCGTTTTGCAGAATCTGACCGTTGTGCCCCGCGCAAACCCTGATGTGAATTACGAGGAACTGTGCCGGCAGTATTACGCCGACCCCACCGAGGAAAACCGCACGAAGCTGAACCAGTTCCGCAACACGGACGGCTACACCGTCATCATCGGCCACCGCCGTCTGGCCGCTGCCAAGGCTGCCGGGCTTATGGAGCTGCCCTGCATCGTGGTTGAGGATATGACCCTCGAAGAGCAAATCTCTACCATGATGACCGAGAATATGCAGCGCAGCGATCTGACCGTCTATGAGGAGGCCGAGGGCTTCCAGATGATGATGGACTTCGGCAACAGCGTGGAGCAGGTCGCCGACAAGGCAGGCTTTTCCGAAAGCACGATTCGCCGCCGCGTGAAACTGCTCTCACTTGATCGCGAGGAGTTCAAAAAGAGCGTCAAGCGCGGCGCCACGCTGGCCGACTTTGCTCTGCTGGACAAGCTGGACACCGAGGAGGCCAAGAACGAGGTTTTGAAAAGTGTCGGCACCAACAACTTCCGTGCCTGCCTTGACCGGGCCCTGCGGGAGCAGAAAGACCGGAAAACGATGAACGCCATCCGGGAGGTGGTTGCATCTTATGCAACTAAGGTCGACAGCAAAGCGGATATGCCGGAAAACTGCCTGTTCCATGCCAGCTACGGCACATGGTCGGGAGCCGTCGAAGCCCCGGCTGATGCCGGAGAACACGCCTACTGGTACACGGAGAGCGGCTACGGCATCACTGTCTACCGCGAACGCACCGAAGAAGACAAGCCGGCCGAGAAGACCCCGGAGCAGCTTGCACGGGAGGCCAAAATCGAAGAATGTCGCGAGAAGTTCCGCGTCATTGAGGAGGACGAAGAATCCGCCTACCGCCTGCGGCTGAACTATCTCAAAGAGTACGGATTCCCCAAAAAGGCCGCCGAGGCCGTCGCCTTTGCAGCCTGCCGCATGATAATCTTGAACCACGATGCGCTGAGCGATATGGACGAGGACACCATCGAGGCCGTCTATGGTGATGGCATCTACAATGACGAGCATGATCTCGATACGGCTGTGCTGATGGAAAATGCGCAGGTAAATCCCATGAAGATGCTCATGGTGCTGCTGTTCGCCTTGACAGAGCCTGTGAATCACCGGATGCACGATACCGAGTGGCTTGGCGTGTTCTACAAGTGCATCAAGGATGATGAATCCGTCTACCCGGGCATTTATGCAGCGCTGGATGGCATTGGCTACGAGATGTCCGATATGGAAAAATCCCTGCTGGACGGTACGCACCCGTCCTATGAAGGCGCAGAGGAGGAATCGTGATGCCTGTTGTTTCGAGCCTTGCCAACTTGCCCAAGGATGGAGAGTTCTACTCAAACAACTGCGTAGACGGTCACTGCATCGGCTGCGGCGAGTGCTGTACCGACCTGCTGCCCACTACCCGGCGTGAGATCGTCCGCTTGCGGGATTATGCCAAGAAGCACCAGCTGAAAGAACACCGGCTGCCAGCGGGCGCTGCACTGGAAAGCGTGGATCTGACTTGCCCGTTCCGCAATGAGACGACCAAGCGCTGCGAGGTCTACCCGGTACGGCCACTGATCTGCAGGGCGTTTATCTGCTCCCGGACGCTGCAAGCAGCCCGGAAAACGCGGGATCTCGCCCAAAGTGACCGCGACATCCACTCCCTGCGGTGGGAGATATTCAAGAACCCGGAGAGCATCGCTCTGATACAGGCGGCACAGAGGGCTGCAACGAAAAAATGACATACATACCGAAAGGCACAAAACGCCATTGGACAGCTGAAGAAGAATCCCTCCTTGCTGAAAGCTGGGGTGTTTGCGGGATACCTGCTCTCGCCAAAAAGCTGAACCGCAGCCAACAGGCTATAAAGATACGCGCATCGCGGCTGCACCTTGGACCACTGCTGATGGGCGGCGATTATGTGACGCTGAATCAACTGGTCACAGCTTTTAATCGCACAGGCTCGTATAGTTACAAAATGATAAGCTGGGTGGAAAACCGTGGGCTGCCGGTTCACAACAAACGGGTGCAGCAGAACACATTCCGCGTGGTCTATCTCAAAGAGTTTTGGACATGGGCCGAGAAAAACCGTTCATTTCTGGATTTCTCCAAGTTGGAGCCGCTGGCATTTGGTGAAGAACCCGCATGGGTGGCCGAGCAGCGAAAGCGAGATTTCAAAGCCTGCTCCCTTCAGCGGAAAGACCCGTGGACTCCCGCCGAGGATGCCAAGCTGCGGATGCTGCTGGAACAGTACAAATACACCTACGAGCAAATGTCCGATATGCTGCGGCGCTCTCCCGGCGCCATCCAGCGGCGCTGCGCAGACCTTGGGCTGAAAGCCCGCCCGGTGCGCATCAACCCGCATGGACCGGAGGCGGTCTGGCACCAAGAAGATTACGACAGGCTGGCCGAGGGTATCAAGAGCGGCGAAAGCTATATGTCCATCAGCAAAGCACTGGGCAAGTCCGAAAAGGCCATTCGCGGAAAAGTCTACTACTGCTACCTCACCGAGAACGCCGACAAGGTTCGCGCCATGATGGCGGGCGGCAACTGGGGCGATGGCGCCCCAGAGCCTACCGTCTGGCAGGCAAGGCTACTTTCCCGCAGCCGGGCCGAAATGCAGACCACCATGACGATGCTGGTAGAGGCTCTGAACTGCCGCATCCGGCAGGTCGGTTACGATCCGGCACTGGAAGACCATTGGAACCAATACTGGCAGCGCACGACATGCCTGCATTGGGATGACCTGAAGCACTGTACGGCTGGCTGCACCGATTGTGACAGCTGCGCCGAATACAAGAAAATCCCGCCGCAGTATTGCGCCCGATGCGGGGCCACATTCTACGAGCGCAAAGAAAACACATTCTGCCTGCAATGCCGTTTTGACAGGAAAAAGCAGGCACAGCGGCACTGGTGCCGCGTAAATGCAAAACGAGGAGAAAGACCGTGAAAAGGAAACATGACCTTTTGAAAGAAAAAAGCAAGACCCGCGATGCGGTGGGCCAGATTTCCAGCTGGTGTCTGCTGATTGCCCTGCATCAGCGGTTTGGTGTCGGTGCTGACCGCATGGAGCGTATCGCCGGGAAGGCCGAAAAGCTGCAAAAAGAAATCGCCGCCATCATTGACGAACACGGCACGGCTGCCGGTATCGCGGAAATGCAGCGCCGCTTAGATGGCATCTGCCTCACTGAAATGCGGGTGCCGCTGAACCGCAACACAAAAAATCGCCGCGAGGTAGAGCTCCGTATGGCTGCCGACCAGACTGTGACCGCGATGTGGTGCTGCTTCGCCCTTGCGATCCATCAGACGCTTAGCTTTGGCCGTGACCGCCTGAACAGGCTGCACAAGGAAACCGTGGAGAACTACCGCCAGTTCAATGAATGGAATGGCAGCGGCAGCCGTGATGAACAGCAGTACGCTTTTGAAAGGCTGCGCCATTGCGCAGAGCAAGCACTGCGGTCAGAGGTCGTCATCGTACAGGAAAATGACGATTACGACAGCCGCGCCCGCCTGTGGGAACGGCAGCTTGAGGATTCCATCAAGGCCGGTGTCCACAAGGCCAAGGTCGAAACCAAACGCAAAGCCCGCGTCAACGCGCTTGCCACCAATGTCCTCTCCGATGCCGCCCGCCAGCAGGCAGCGCTGAAAGTGCAGCAAGACTTTTTTGGAGGTGGGTATCGGTGATTCTTGAAATTCTGGCCGCCTTCTTGAAGATGGCACTTACCTTTGCGGTTCTCTGCATCGTGGCGGGTACTGCGGCCTTTGCTGGCGGCATTGTGGCGCTGGCCGTGGCCCTGCTGCACCGGCTGGCGGATGAAATCGACAAGCGGCGTGGCCGCAGATAGGAGACGCTGAAATGAAAATCAATGACCTCGGTTTCGATAACCTCAACAGCTGCTGCAAGCCACTGGAACGGCCCAGCAAAGAACTGGTTCGGCAACTGGATATTCTGGCCGTGGAGCGCCGCCCGGAGGCTTGCCTCGGCTGCGGGATGGAGCACGACTGTTCTGTCCACGGATGCGCCGTCATCAACAAGGCGGCTGACCTTTTGCGAGGTGATGTGAAATGATGGTTTTTAACTGCAAGGCTTGCGGAAAGCCGATTGTGTTTATTACCACCGTGGCCGGGAAAAAGATGCCATGTGACGCGATGGTGCGGGCCTACGAGCCAGACGCGGACGGCCCGGACACCATTATCACCAAGGACGGCCAGACGGTGCGTGGGCGCGTCTTAGCGCCTGCTGCAGACGGCGGCAAGCTGGGGCGTATTCCGCACTGGGCAAGTTGCCCCGGCGCCGCAGGGCTGCGCAAAACGCGGAATCCGAAGTGATTTTTGCTGAAACGCTTAATTTACGCTGAAATTTAAGCGGATTGCGCTGAATTTGCGTACAACATGCGTAAAACTTGGTGAAATTTGGAACCAACTTGGAATCAAATTGCAACCAGTTTTAATCATTCAGCCGCAATCCGCACTTTTTTAGGAGGTGCAGAAATGATTTTACCGACTGTAGTGACCGCGCTGATCCAGACGGCTGCCTGTGTGCTGTGCGTGGGGCTAGGCTATCAGATGGGATTCCGTGAGGGTGAGAAAATCGAGCGCGAAAAGCACATTGAGGATGACAGCCCTATTGGAATGGAACACCGCCACGGTGAATAGGAGGAATGACAGATGTTTTGCAATATTCCGGGAATGAGCCAGCCGAAAGATGCCCCGGCACTGGCTAAAGTTTGTCCGCTGCTGAAGCAGCATTGCCTTGAATCAAGCTGCGCGTGGTATATGCAGGGCTGCCGCCGCTGCGCCATGCTGGTGATGGGTGAGGCTGGCGAAATCGCCACCACCACGGCCATCATCATCCCAAAATGAATGCGCCCTGCCGAGACTGCCCGGAGCGATGCATCGGCTGGCAGCTGCCGCCGCTGGAAAGCCTATCAGCTGGCGCTCAAAATCATCAAGGAACGGGCCAAAAAGCACCGCTACCTTGACCCGATGCCCGATTCCCGGACGAACGAAGTCAAAAACCGCACAAAAAAATACAAAGGCTTCAGCCAGTGAGGTGAATGTGATGCTGACACTCCCCATCAAAAGAAAGTGGTTCGACATGATCTGCCGCGGTGAAAAGCGCGAAGAATACCGTGAAGCGACAGAGTATTACCGAACTCGCATAAATTCTGCCATAGTTGCCGACCCGAATTGCAAAGGTCAAGCATACAAGATTTTTCCTGTAAAAATTCGTGCCGGATACAATTCAAAAGCCCCAGCAGCCATATTGCGGGTGCATTGCATCTTCGGCAAAGGCGGTGTGCGCGAATGGGGCGCAGACCCGGACAAATACTACTATATCCTGCAAATTCTGCGCATTGAAAGCATTGAAAACTGGAAAGGTGGAAACATCCCTGCCGAACGCCTGCGCTGTGAAACCTGCCTGTATTGGGAAGATTTCAACGGCGTATGCTTTTGCGGCGAAAGCCCCTATTGTGCCGACTTCACGGACGGCGATGACGGCTGCTGTTACTGGCAGCAGAAAGAGCCTGTCACACAATCCCCAGCGGATACGGAGGGCATAGAATGAACATTGGAACAGTTATAAAATGCTGTCCGCTCTGCGGCGGACGCATTGTTGTAAGCAATCTGTACCAGTACTCACTTGATTATACAATGCGCAAGGATGGCAAAATTGGCAAACGGTATAAGCGCGGCGATGAGGGGGCCGTGGATGTGAGCCTTGCTTCTTGCGAAAATTATAAAACCTGTGATGCACGATGGGAAGAAGAAGAATTTTTCGTTGAACCTGACGGAACTTTTCACGACTATAAATACATCGAGGATGAATAAATGGCAATCAGTAAAAAGACCCGCATTGCGGTGTACAAGAAATTTGACGGTCATTGCGCTTACTGTGGCCGCCACATTGCCTACAATGATATGCAGGTAGATCACTTCAAGCCGCAGAGGGCGTGGAACCCAGAGGATTCCGGCACGGACGACATTGAAAACCTTATGCCGTCCTGCCGCATGTGCAATCACTACAAGCGCGCCCACGACCTTGAAACATTCAGACGGTATATTGCGGAGATTCCGCGAAAACTGCAAGAGAACTACATTTACAAGGTCGGCATCGTTTACGGCAATGTGCTAGAAAATCCGAAAGCGATCAAATTCTATTTTGAGAAAGAGAGGCATACCAATGCGACTGATTGATGCAGATGAATTACGCGAGTATTGGCTCTATAACGGTCTGAACGAAAAGATATACGATACGAACGATGTGCTTGAAAGCATTGATGAGCAGCCAACCATCGACCCTGCCAACTTGGCAGAAAAAGCGGTTTGCACTGGTACGGGAGGTGAAATAGATGGTATTCTATAAATGTGATATTTGTGGCTGCGCGGTACAGCACCCGCAGATTTTGCCTGCCGTCATTATGGACAGGAACAACGCCTTGTATGAGGGGCGCGAAACCGTGGATGTCTGCCCGAAGTGCATGGCCGCTATATGTCAGGCGGTCAGTAAACTGCAAGAAACTGCCGAGGGTGCGCAATGCTTGTCGTGACCGTGCTGGTGGACGGCGGAGATCAAGAAGCGCTGGGCGCCAAGGAGGCTATATGCAACCTGTTGGAGCGGTTCGGCAGTGTCCGGGCCTACAAGGTGCGCGAGGTCAAAAAGCCGCCTGCAGAACAGACCGAGCAGCTTAGCTTCACCGCCAAGAAAACATGATTTGGGAGGAAACCATGACTTTGCAGGAATTGAGCGAACACTACCAGCTGCGGGCACAGCTGGAAAAGGACGAGGATATACTGTACAACCTGCGCATGGCTGCTATCCCATCGGCCCACCCGCTGGATGGTATGCCCCGCGCCCCCGGCGTAAGCGATAAGGTCGGCGCACTTGCCATCGCTATTGTGGACATGGAGGAGCGCATTGCCTATCTGAAAGAGCAGATCGCCCAGCAGGAAGGAAAAATCTCGGCGTGGATATCGACCATTGAAAACGACCAGACGCGGCAGATATTCCGCATGAGGTTCATCGGCTGCCTGACATGGGCCGAAGTTGCACAGGTCATCGGCGGGCGGAATACCGAGAACGGCGTGAAGTCGGTGTGTTACCGATACTTAGGGGCTTCTCCCGATGGTTGCGGCGGTGAGTAGCCCTGCGCTGCTTGCAACTGCGCTTAAAGGATGATATTGTTATACTCGCAAAATTCAATCAAGAACCAAGGCGACCACCCGTCAAACGGTGGCCGCCAATTTTTATGCAAGGAGGTCGATGTTTGCAGACCGTCCGGCGTTTCTCCTTTACGCCGGGTGTTGGTGATGTCCCCGGCACAAATAGCGGGAACATCATCCGGGGCAGTTCGCCATGCTTCGGAGATAAGCAAAGGAGAAATACCTCATGTATCAAAAAATCAGAAATAAATTCCGGGAAAGACCGACCCTGTTCTATGCCTGCTCCATCGTGGCATCGTGGGCGGGTGTCGGCTCTTTGATGAACTTTCGCACCATTGCACTGAACTACGGCGCAGTACCGGCTATCATCTGGGCTGTGTTCAACTCGCTGGCCTGTATCCTGTTCGGCCTGTTTGTTGACCGCGTTCCGTCCATCAGACGCATCATGCAGAGCAAGGTCATGTTCTACTTCATCGGCCTGCTGACGCTGTTCCAAACATGGACACAGATGTCGGGCATCTATGAGATCTTCGGAGACACACCAATAGGCACAAGCGGCGGTATGGTTATCGTGTATATAACCTGCGCCGTTTTTCTTATCATGCTGCTGAAAGACGGCATGATCCGCAATGTGCTTTCCGATGGGTTCTCGTGGGTGGTCGTGTATGGGCTGCTGGGCGTTGTGGTCGTTGCCGCGCTGATTTACACACGCGGCGCGTTTGCCAGCATTGATATGGGCACAAATGCTGCCGGTATCAAGGCGGGCGTTTACAACGGTCTGCTCCTGCTGCCCGGCCCGTTTGCCTGTCCGTATTACTACTCGCTGTACGAATACAACGACAGCAACGCAGACGGCACACGCCGCAGCAACATCAAAATGTCCTTTGTCTGGGCGGGGCTGATGTTCGGCATTTACATGGTGCTGGCAGCGCTGCTGACATGGGTTCAGTTCAGCCCCGTGCTGAACGTGATGAAAGCCATCTTGATCACGGTCATTGCGATTTCCTCTTTGTCCACCTATCTGTATTGCGAATATCTGGTATTTGGTAAAAAAATCGGTTTTGCGCTGGATGTCTTTACGGTTGCATCATGGCAGATTCTTATTCCGCTGGGCGTTATGGGGATCTGGCAGCTTATGAGCACCATCCGTATCTATGTGGTGCTGGTTGCTGTCGTGATTTCAATCGCGGTGAATCTCACCTCCGACAAAAAGGAGGCTGCGCAATGAAAATCACAGTAAAGAAGCTGGCCGACCTGCGCAAGCCCGCGCACAACATCCGCCGCCACTCCGACAAGCAGATTACCGAGTATATCCGCAGCATTGAAATGTTCGGGCAAATTAAACCGCTGGTCGTGGACGAGCACGGAGAAATCATCGCAGGCAACGGCCTATTTGAAGCCCTGACCCGCATGGGCCGCGAAACCTGTGACTGCTATGTTGTGACCGGGCTGACCGATGTGCAGAAGAAAAAGCTGATGATGGCCGACAACAAGGTCTATGAACTTGGCTTTACCGACACTGATGCCATCGAGCAGCTGGTGAAGGAACTGGACGGCGACACGGATGTGCCTGGTTGGGATGCAGACCTCTTGAAGATGCTTGATTCCACCATCGAAGAGGCTGACGAAATCGTGAACGATTACGGCTCGTTCCCCGACACCGAAGTGGCGAACATGAATCGCCGCCCGGTGGAGGAACACATTCCGTATGCGGACGCACCCAGCTATCCCGTGGCACCGCCCGCGGACGAAACGCCGTCTGCACCTGCTCAGCCCGCCGCGCAGCCGCCCGCTGCCGTCTCCGCCGATACAGGGGTATCGACATATACCCCGCATGACAGCCCCGCACAGCCGTACCAGAGCGGCGATGACGGGCGCAGATATATTATCTGCCCGAAGTGTGGTGAGCGGATATGCCTATAAAAGTGGTTGAGGGCAGCATGAATGTGCTGGACGCGGCCATAACCCGCGTGCGGAATGTGTTCAAGAACGACTGCAAAATCTATCTTAGCTTTTCCTCCGGCAAAGACAGTCTGTGCATGGCAAGCATCGTCTATGACCTGATCCGCGCCGGCGAGATTGACGGCACAAAGCTGACGGTGACCTTTATTGACGAGGAGGGCTTGTATCCCTCCATGGTCGAAGCGGCACACCGCTGGCGGCGCAACTTCCTGTCTGCTGGCGCAAAATTCCTGTGGTTTTGTCTGCCGTTCAAGCAGGTGTCGGTCATCGACCATCTTTCAAGCTCGGAATCATGGATAACATGGGAGCCGGGCAAGGAAGATGTCTGGATGCGCAAGCCGCCAGATTTTGCTATCATGTACAGTCCCTACCTGCACTACCCCGGAGAAATGAACTATCAGACATTCTGCGGAAAAGCGTTTGCTGACGGCATCCAGCTTGTCGGCCTGCGCACAGCAGAAAGCCTGACCCGCCTAAAGTGCATTGCCAATGCCAAAATGGAGCGCATTGTGCGCGGCGGGAAATTTTACCCTATCTACGATTGGCGTGATTCCGATGTTTGGCTTTACATCAAGCAGCGGGATCTTGAATTTCCTGAAATCTATATGCGGCTATACGAGGCCGGCGTCAGAAAGAACGCCCTGCGCCTGTGCGCTTTCTTCGGAGATTGCAGCACACAGGGTTTGCGCTGGGTAGCTGAAACAGATGCCGACCTGTGGGATAGAATCCAGAAACGCGAGCCGAACGCCTACCTTGTACTGCTGTACTGGGATAGCGAAATGTTCCGCCGCTCTACCAAGAAGCGCCGTGACCTTGAAGCCGGCACCGAGAAAAAGGACTACAAAGCACTGTGCAAAGACATCCTGTTCCTGCACCCGGAGAAATATACCATCGCCAAGGACACAAAAGCCCACCTTGATATGTGGCGCGGAATGTTTATCAAAACCTACGGCATCGCCATGGACAAGCACTACAAGACCATGTACGAGGGCCTGCTTTACGGCGACCCTAAAATGCGTGTGCTGCGAATCCTTTGGACGGAAATCTACAACGACCACAATATGATGATCAAGGAGGCCCAACGTGGAAAATAACAGCATTGATTTATTCGCACCGTTGGCATCCCTGCAATGGGTGGACCGCGACAAACTCCATGCCAACGACTACAACCCCAACAAAGTAAGCGAGGAAAACCTCAAACTGCTGGTACAATCCATCCTCACCAACGGCTGGACGCTGCCCATTGTGGTGCGGCCTGACTACACCATCATAGACGGATTCCACCGCTGGACAGTATCGGGCCGCGAACCCCTGCGCACAAAGCTGGGCGGCAAAGTACCCTGCGTTATTGTGGACCATCACGGAGACGAGAGCGCGGATGTATACGGCACTATCACTCACAACCGTGCGCGTGGTACGCACCTGCTGGAGCCCATGAAAGCCATCGTAAAGAAGCTGATGGACGAGGGTAAGACCGTGGAAGAGATCGGCAAGCAGCTGGGCATGAAGCCCGAAGAGGTGTTCCGCCTGTCTGGCTTTACCCGGGATGAGTTCTTGGAACTTATGACGAAAGATCACCCAGTTTACTCCAAGGCGCGGGTCATCCGCAGCGTGTGAGTTGTGTGTAAGTTGTTCGCACGAAAATCGCACGGCGTGTGATCTGTGTAAGCGAGCGTGCGTTTTGCCGCGTGTTTTTCGCTCATTTCTGGATGGCTGGACCATCAAGCGGCAGTCTGGCCGGGCAAAAGGTACTGTGAAACCCCGACCCCGACCTGAGCGGGGCCGACGAGCCCAAAAGGCGCTTAGTTAGTGGGGTGATTTTTGGGGATTTCGCTACGGTTTGTAATACGATTTTTACCGATTTTATCCACTTTGTACACGCGGAAAGGAGTTGATTTTGAGATGGCTGCGAGAGAAAAAGTTGCGGACAAAAATGTTGCCACGACTGAGCTTGCCGCTGTGCTTGGAATCAGCGCCAGACGGGTGCAGCAGCTAGCCCAGGACGGCATATTGGACACCGTAGAGCGCGGAAAATTTGAGCTCGGCGCGGCGGTACAGGCCTATATCCGTTTTCTTGGGCGGGATGCCATGACCGAGGAGGATAAAAAGCTGGAAAGCGCGAAGCGCAAGGCCGAGGCCACGCTGAAGCTGTCAAAAGCAAAAATTGCCAAGGCACAGGCAGACGAACTGTCCGGCCAGATGCACCGCAGCGAGGATGTGGCCGCCATGACCGCCGACCTTATCTATACGATACGCGGTGCGCTGATGGCTTTCCCGGGCCGCGTGGCGATTGATGCCGCTGCCATAACGGACGCTGCTGAAGAAGCCGAGTACCTGCGCAAAGAGGTCAATATCCTGTGCGCCCAGCTGGCGCAGTACCGCTATGACCCGAAAGCCTATGAGGCACGGGTGCGGGAGCGGATGTCTTGGGGCGAAAAAGACCACGAGGATGACGATGAGTAGCGCCGCCGACATCAAGAGGCTGAACGCCGTACTTGCCAAGGTGCTGGACGGCATGAAGCCCCCGGAGGATGTGACCGTTACCGAGTGGGCCGAAAAGCACCGCAAACTGTCCAGTGAATCCAGCGCCGAGGTCGGCACATGGCGCACGAGCCGTACCCCATACCTGCGAGAACCGATGAACGCCTTTTGCGACCCGAAAATCCACCATCTTGTGATGGTGGCCGCCTCGCAGGTCGGCAAATCCGAACTGATGAACAACTGCATGGGTTACATCATCGACTGTGACCCCGGCAGCATCCTGTTTATCCAGCCCACGACTGTGGATGCCAAGGAGTACAGTAAACTGCGCATAGCCCCCATGATACGCGACTGCCCGACACTGCGGCGGCGAGTGGCTGACCCCAAGAGCCGCGACAGCTCCAACACGATTTTGCAAAAAAGCTACCCCGGCGGCATCCTGACGATGTGCGGATCTACCGAGGCCCACGCGCTGGCATCGAAGCCTATACGGTATGTGTTCGGTGACGAACGAGACCGCTGGGCGGCCAGCGCAGGCATCGAAGGTGACCCGTGGGGGCTGGCTATGGCCCGACAGACCACATTCTACAATGCCAAGGCTGTTGAGGTTTCGACCCCCACCGTCAAGGGCTCCAGCGTTATCGCAAAAAGCTATGCCAAAGGCACTATGGAGCGCTGGATGAGCCGCTGCCCGCATTGCAGGGAGTACCACGAAATCCAGTGGGAAGACATACGCTATGAATCCGAAACCAGTATCGTGAACAATGAGAAAACCTACAAGGTCGGAAATGTCTGGTATGTCTGCCCCGGATGCGGGTGCATCAGTGATGAATACACCATGAAACGCGCTCCGGCCAAGTGGGTTGCGGACAACCCTGCCGCCTACGACAACGGCATCCGCAGCTTTTGGCTGAATGCCTTTGTGAGCCAGTGGGCCACATGGAAGTCTATCGTGCAGAAATTTCTTGAAGCCATTGGCGATACAGCCAAGATGCAGGTCGTGTACAACACCTGTTTTGGCAAGCTGTGGGAAAACAGAGGAGACATACAGGACGAGGATACGCTGCTGGGCCGCCGTGAGGAATACGAGGCCGAGCTGCCCGATGGTGTGCTTGTACTGACTGCCGGCATTGACACACAGGATGACCGTATGGAGTACGAAATCAAAGGCCACGGCCACTTCAACGAGACATGGGGCATCGAAAAAGGCATTGTGATGGGGCGACCCGATGACGATGCCACGTGGGAGCAGTTGGACAATCTGGTCTTTAACCGCTATTTTCAGTTCAAAGACGGAATCAAGCTGCGCGTTTCAATGTCCTTCGTTGATGAAGGCGGCCATTTTACCCAAGAGGTGCGCCAGCGCTGCCGGGAACGCATAGGCCGCAAGGTGTTCTGCATCAAAGGCTTTGCAGGCCCGGACAGGCCCTACACCGGGCCGCCCAAGCAGGTGAAAATCGTGGTGAACGGCACCCATGTGGGCACCTGCTGGCAGTACCAGATCGGCGTTGATGCCGGAAAGCAAATCATTATGGATAATCTGCGAGTCGGCACGGTTGGGCCGAAATACTGCCATTTCCCGAAGCGGGATGACTACGGCATCGGCTATTTCAACGGCCTGCTGTCGGAGCATCTTGTGTACAAAAAGGACAAGCGCCAGCCATGGCAATGGGAGAAAATTCCCGGCCACGAGCGAAACGAGGCGCTGGACTGCTGCAACTATGCAATGGCGGCCTTCAAGGCGCTGCCGTGCGACCTTGACGGCATTGACCGGGCACTGAAACGCGCCCGCGGCGTGGCGGTTGATGCACCTGCCGCGCTGGAAGTACCGCAAACCAAAAGCCCGCAGCCGAAACGGCGCGGGCTTTCCAAATACTATGATGAATGGTGAGGGTCATTATGGACAGAACGATGATTGAAAAGCGGCTGAAATTCCACACCGAAAGGCTGGACAATCTGTATGATGCCTACAATGCGCTGGTAAACAGCCGCGCAAAAAGCTACCGGCTGGATGACCGCGAACTCACCAGATTCGACCTTGACACGCTCAGCGATGAAATTGAAGATGCCGAGCGGAAAGTCGAGGAACTGACCGCGCTGCTGAACGGCCAGAGCGCCCGCAAGGCGTTCGGCGTGATCCCGCGCGATTGGTGACACCCTACTTTGGGTACTGGCCGCTCCCCAAGCTATAACGGCGGCCTTTACCGCGGGCGATGGTTTCTTTCACTACTCCTTTTCTTTTCCGTCTGCCCGCTTAGTTTGAAAATTACGGAGGCGAGTGTACTTGAGCAACATGAGAAAGCCCAGCGCACCGCAGGCAAGCGGATACAGCAACGCCGGCGGCAGCCTTACACGGCGGGCCACGCGCAGTTTTAGGCCCGACAGCAATTCGCCGAGCCAAGATATAAACCAGAATAGCGCCACACTGCGCCAGCGCAGCCGCATGCTGTATATGAGCAGCCCCATTGCGGCAAGCGCCATCAACACGAACCGCACCAAGGTTGTGGGCACCGGCCTGACGCTGAAAACGGCCATTGACCGCGATGTGCTGGGACTGACCCCGGAAACAGCCAAAAAGTGGCAGAGCCAGACGGAGGCCGAGTTCCGATTGTGGGCGGAGAACCGCCGCAACTGTGACGCGCTGGGCATGAACAACTTTTACGGATTGCAGCAGCTGGCCTTGAAAAGCTGGCTGATGAGCGGTGATGTGTTCGCCCTTATCAAGCGGGCGCAGCAAGCCACAAAGCTGAACCCCTACACGCTGCGGCTGCATCTGGTGGAGGCTGACCGCGTCAGCACCCCGGACACCTGCGGCGATGTCATGAACCGTTGGGCAAACATCACCGAGGGCAAGAACACAAACAACGGCAACAAAATCTATGACGGCGTGGAGGTAGACGGCAGCGGCCTTGCCGTGGCCTACTGGGTGCGCAACACCTACCCCCGCGAGATTTCGCAGGAGCAAACCAAGTGGCAGCGCATTGAGGCCGTGGGCAGGCAGACTGGCCTGCCGAACATCCTGCACATCATGGACAGCGAGCGCCCGGACCAGTACCGCGGCGTGCCGTATCTGGCCCCGGTCATTGAAATGCTGCTCCAGCTGCGGCGCTACACGGAATCCGAATTGATGGCCGCACTGGTGCAGAGCTTCTTTACCGCGTGGATCGTGACCGATACCGACAAGACCGCTATCCCCACCAATGAGGTGGGCGGCGGCGATATTGCCGGTGTGCCTGTTGAAAACCCCGACACCGACAACATCAGCCACAGCGACAATGAGTACGAGATGGGGCCCGGTCAGGTTTATCACCTCGGCCCGGACGAGGATATCAAGTTTGGCAGCCCCAATGTACCGACAGCCGGGTTTGATACATTCGTAAAAACCATGTGCAAGATGGTGGGCAGCGGCCTTGAACAGCCCTACGAGGTGCTGCTGAAAGAGTTCAACAGCAATTATTCCGCCAGCCGCGGCGCCCTGCTGGAAGCGTGGGAGGCGTACAAGATGCGCCGGGTCTGGCTGGTGGACGGCTTTTGCCAGCCGGTGTATGAACTCTGGTTGGCCGAGGCCGTAGCCCGCGGACGTATCAAAGCGCCGGGCTTTTTTGATGACCCGTTGCTCCGCGCTGCATGGTGCGGGGCGCGGTGGATCGGCCCTGTGCAGGGTACGCTTGACCCCAAGAAAGAGGTCGAGGCAGCTATCCTGCAAGTACATCATGGTTTCCGCACCCATGAGCAGGTTGCCCGCGAACTGGGCGGCGGCGATTGGGAGGAAAATGTTGAGCAGTTGAAGCGTGAGAATGAAATGCTGAAAGCTGCCGGCGTAGAAAAAAGTGGAAGAAACCACCAAAAGCATGATTGAAGGAGGAGACGAAGATGGCGAAGGCCAGCAAAATCCCGGTGGCGGTGATGAATAACCTGCCCGCCGCCGTGAGCATCCAGCGCCCGTGCTACGCTATGGCAACCACGGACGGCCAGAGCGCCGATATTACCATGTACGGCGAGATTGTCGAGGAACAGCCCGTGGACTGGGAGACGGGTGAACCCATCCCCGGCCAGTACATCATTGAGAGCGAATTTCTGGACGATCTGAACAGAATTTCCGGGTGCGACAATATTATCATCCACATGGACAGCTTGGGCGGCAATGCCGGGGTATCTATCCTGGTCCACAACAAGCTGCGGGATTTGGCTGCCAAAGGTGCAAAGCTGACCTGCATTGTGGATGGTGTTGCCATGAGCGGCGGCAGCCTTATCATGTGCGCCTGCGACACGGTCAAAGTGAATCCCTCAAGCCTTGTGATGATCCACAAGTGTTGGTCGTTCATCTGGGGCGCGTACAATGCCGAGGATCTGCGCAAGGCCGCCGATGTCAACGATGCCTGGGATAAGAGCCAGGTCTCCATCTATAGGCGCAAGACCGGGCTCTCCGAGACAGTGCTGCTGCACATGATGGCAGACACTACCTACATGACCGGCAAAGAGGCCGTGGAGAAAGGCTTTGCCGATGAACTGCTGGACGATGCCGAGCCGCTGGAGATTTCCGCCAGCGCCGACAGCCAGACGATTTCCTGCAAGGGCCACGCGCTGCGGCTGATGCCCGGCGTGAAGCTGCCCGACAATATCCCTTTGGCAAAAGCGCCCGCCCCCGTGGCGCCCGCTGCTGCAAATACAAAAACGGCGGTAGAACCCGCCAACACCAACGAAGGAGGACAAACCCCTATGGCAAAAGAAACCAATGGTGCCCAGACCCCCACGCCCGCCGTGGAGAACCCGCAGGCCGCAGTCGATGCCGCCGTAAGCGCTGAACGCCACCGGCTGGAAGAGATCGACCAGATCGCAGGCCTGTTCAACGCCGAGATGGTCCACGAGGCCAAGTATGGCGCAACCGCCTGTGATGCCCGTGAACTGGCGTTCCGTGCAGCGAAGCAGGCCACCCAGCAGGGCCGCGATTTCCTGACCGCGCTGGGCATTGACAACCAGCAGAGCGGCACCCAGAGTGTGAGCGCTGTACCCGGCGAAAGCGCCGAGGGCAGCCCGGAGGGCACCCCCGCCGAGCTGACCCCTGCCGAGAAGATGGCAGCAGCCCGCCAGAGCGTGAAAGCGCTTCTGCACCCCGAAACCAACAAGGAGGGCAAGAACAATGGCTGAAAAGAAACTGAGCAAGAAGCTGGGCGAGGTCGAGGTTGACGGCCTCGTGACCGCCATCGACCCGCACATCGTCATTGGTGCGGGTGTGATCCGCAAGGCATCCAGCGGCACCCTGAAGCTGACCCGTGGCACGGTGCTGGCAAAGTCTACCGGCACTGCCGGTGACAACAAGCTGGTCGTGCTGGGCACCGCCGCCAGCGGTGATACCGAGACGCTGACCGCCAACTGCATCCTGTGCGATGATGTGGAGGTCGGCACCGCCGCAGATGCCACCGTGGCCGTGTATTTGGCTGGCTGTTTCAATCCCGACAAGCTGACGATGGCCTCCAGCTACACCATGAAAGAGGCCGACAAGGATGCCCTGCGCGATGCGGGCATTGTCTTTAAGGCTGCATCGCCGATGTAAAGGAGGACACAACAATGCCTGCAATTTCTTTGAATATGCTGGAAACCTACACCCTGATGGCTATTGGTGAGGAGATCGTACCCCGCGCCAATTTCTTCCGTGACCGCTATTTCCCGACCGATGCCGGTGACCTGTTTGCCAGCGACAAGGTTCTGACCGAGTACCGCAAGGGCGACCGCAAGATGGCCTCTTTCGTGTCCCCGCGCGTTGGTGATATCCCGATGGACCGCCGCGGCTACGAAATCCACGAGTACCAGCCCGCATTCATCGCGCCCAGCCGCCCGCTGACCGCCGATGAACTGAACAAGCGCGGCTTCGGTGAAGCACTGTACAGCCAGAGTACCCAGGCCCAGCGCGCTGCTCGTCTGTTGCAGGATGACTTGCGCGACATGGATCTGCGCATTGAGCGCCGCGAGGAGTGGATGTGCGCTAAGACCATGATCGACAACGGCTGCACGATGCAGGAGTATCTGGATGACAAAACCAAGGGCGATACCCTGATCGTGAAGTTCTACGATACCGCCACCGAACACAAGTACACACCCGCCAAGAAGTGGAACGCCGCCGGTGCTACCTACGCCGACTTCAAGAATGATGTCATCGCTGCCTGCCGTCTGCTGACCCGCCGCGGTCTGCCCGCTGAGGATATGCTGATTGGTGCTGATGTGAACAGCTGGCTCCAGTCTAATGCCGAGTTCCAGAAGCTGCTGGACCGCAACAGTGGAATCCTCACCGGCACGGTGAACGAGCAGCTGACCCGCTATCCCGGCGTGACCTATATCGGGCGCTTCAACTTCGGCGGACACAATCTGGATCTGTTCTGTGTGGACGAGGAGTACGAGGACGAGAACGGCCAGAGTGCCAAGTTCTTCCCTGCAACCAGCGTGGAGATCACCGCCCCCAGCTGCGGCCATCTGATGTACGGCCAGATTACCCAGATGGACTACGGCCAGACCGACTTTACCTCCTATGTGGCAAAGCGCGTTCCCAAGCTGATTGTGGACCAGCCGAACGACCGGCGTAAGCTGCGCTATGCCTGCCGCCCGCTGGCCGCCCCGAAGAACTACACCCCGTGGATTTACATGGAGAGCGTCATCGACTAAGCCGGAAGGAGTACGCCATGAAAGTGAGAATCATCTGCGGCAGCTACGGTTACCGCACCAAGTACGGCGTGAAGCCTGTAATGCTGGGCGAAACCTGCGAGGTTGACGGCATGGAGGCGGGCCGCCTGGTTGGGCTGGGCATTGCCGAAATCGTGGACGCACCCGCCTCGCCGTCTGCCGCCGCCCCTGCACAGGCTGCCGCCGAGCAGGAATATAACGATACCCCCGCCGAGGAGAACGCCACAGAAAAGCCCGCAGCCGCCCATCTGGTGCCCGAAGACCTTGCCGACATGACCGTTGCCAATCTGAAGAAGATGGCCGCCGACATGGGCATTGACACCAAGGCGCTGAAGACCAAGGACGCGCTGATTCAGGCAATCTGCGCCGAGGAGGTTTACCCCGGCGAACCTATGGACGGCCCCGATCTGGGCGCTGAAGCGCCCGTGGTGTGAGCGGGTTCCGTGACGCTGTGCAGGATGACCTGCATGGCGTTTTTTTGAACCTTGACGAGTTTGCCGAGCGCCACACGGTCATTTATGACGGCGAAACCTACGAGGATATCCCGGTAGTTATCACCGGGCTGCACGAGCGTGACCGCCGACAGCTGCAGAGCGACCATGCGCAGGGGCTGTACCTTGTGAGCCGCGTTATGCACTGCGCACTTGATGATCTGGGCGGCAATCAACCCGAAAAAGGCTGCCGTATCCGCATCAACGAGCGCGAGGGCGGCAGCTTTTTCCATGATTACTATGTGGCATCGTCCATCTGCGAGATGGGGATGCTGCGCGTAGAACTGGAGGATGTGGACGAATGAGCGTTTCTACCGCGTCCAACGGCGCTATCAACATCTACCTTACAGGCGGTGCGTTGGACAGGGCCGAGAAGATGCTGGCGGGTATACCCGGCGGCACCGAAAAGGCCGTGAAAAGCGCCATGAGCCGTGCTGTGAGCAATATGCGCAGTGGCTATGTCAAGGAAGTCCAGAAAAAATACGACATCAGCGGTGCCAACCTGCGGACCGACAAGAACATCAAATGCCGCTATTCCTACGCAAGCGGCAGCGTGACCGCTACCGTGACCTTTGCCGGGAAGAAAATTCCCTTGTATCGCTACAACGGAACGACCCCCAAGATTCCGAAATACGATACGAGCCGCCGTGTGCCTGTCGTTATCAAAAACGAGACGAAAATGGCGCACCCCGGCATCACGGCGCGGGCGCACATTTTCAAGGATACATCGCCGTACCTCATTGATGAGAGCTTTGTTGCTACGATGAAAAATACTCACACGGGCATTTTTGAACGTGACGGCACAACAATGGGAAACGGCGGCGATGGCATCACCGAGAAGATGGGCCTTTCCATCCCGCAGATGGTCGGAAACGAGGAAGTCCGCGAGAACATCGCCGATGAAGCGTGGAAGAAGTTCGATGAACGCCTTGACCATGAGATCATGGCGCTGATGAACGGCTGGAGGTGATGTGAATGACTACGCTGATTCTGTTGGACAGGCTGACAGAGTTTACCCGCGATGCGGTGAAGGATCTGCTGCTGCCTGCTCGTCAGCAGGAAAACGATGCCGAAGCCCCTGCCATGAGGGCGGCGGAGGTGTATAAAATGCGGCTGCCCGATTCCGGCAGTGCCAAGAAGAAAGCGCCGTACATCATCCACCAAGTCGTGACCACAAACGACTTGCAGCCGCAGGGCGAACGAATCCACGCCACGGCCAAGCTGCGCACGGTGTTCTGTGTGTACAGCCCCAACGAGGAAGAAGGCTCGTTGATGCTTTTGAACCTTATGGAGCGGCTGCGCATTGCGCTGCTGAAGCAGGTCGTCATCGGCCACCAGTTTACGCTGGACACCACGGCGGGGCTGGAACGGCTGATGTATCTGGATGACACAGCGCCCTACTACATCGGAGAGATGGCGACAGAATGGATCCTGCCGCCTGTCCAGAGGGAGGTAAGCCCATGGGAACCAAACCCCAGACCATGACCGCTGACGGTGAGTTTTGCGTCTACCTTGGCCCGACCATCGTGGGGGTCATCCAGTACGGGGCCATCTACATGGGCAGCAAGGAGCAGGCTTTGGAGTCTGTCGCTGCTGCCATTGAGAAGTACCCGTTGATAGCGCGGCTGATCGTGACGAACAAAACGCTCGCCAAAGACCGCATCAAAATCAAAACACCGGGCAATCTGCTGTACGAAACGCGGCGGCAGCTGACCCGGAAATTTTAAGGAGGAAAACCTATGCCTACGAAACATGGCGTGTATACCACGCAGGCCGCTACCGGCGTGAGCACCCCGTCCGTTGCTGACAGCGGCATCCCGTTTGTTGTCGGCGCGGCCCCGGTGCAGTCTGCCGACAACTATTCTGCCGCAGCGCTGGGCCTGCCCGTGCTTTGCACCAGCTTTGCCGAAGCAAAAGCGGCGCTGGGGTACAGTGACGATTTTGCCAGCTATGACCTGTGCGAAGTGATGTATACCCACTTCCAGCTGTTCGGCTGCCAGCCCGTCATCCTGTGCAATATGCTGAATCCCGCCACGATGAAAGCAACTGTGACTGCTGCCGACATCAACCTGACCGACCACAAAGCGCTGCTGCCCATTGATGCCATCAATGATGCCTCGCTGGTCGTAAAGCCCAGCGCCAGCGGCAGCGCACTGACCAAGGGCACCGACTACGAGGCCTACTACAGCGGGGAGAACCTTGTCGTTGAAGCCATCGAGGGCGGCAGCGCCTATTCTGCCTCCAAGCTGAACATCGCCTACAACAAAGTGGACGCCAGCAAGGTCACCAAGACCGTTGTTGCCGGTGGCTTTGCTGCGGTTGACAGCTGCATGAGCACCGTGGGCATCGTGCCCGACCTGCTGCTTGCCCCGAAGTACAGCAGCGAGAGCGAGGTTGCCGCCGTGATGGCAACCAAGGCGGGCGGCATCAACGGTATGTTCGGCGCTAAGGCGCTGGTCGATCTGGATACCGCCACCGCGAACAGTTACACCGTCGCTGTGTCCACCAAGGCCGACAAGGGCATGACCGATGCCAACGAGATCGTGTGCTGGCCTATGGCTACACTCGGTGACCGCAAGCTGCACATGAGCTGCATTGTGGCTGGCCGCATGGCTGCCACCGACACCGACAATGCCGGTGTGCCCTACGAGAGCCCGTCCAACAAGGACGCGAAAATCGACGGCCTGTGCCTTGCCGACGGTACCGCCGTGGTGCTGACCTTTGAGCAGGCCAACGCACTGAACGGCGGCGGCATCGTGACTGCGCTTAACTTCATGGGAGCGTGGAAGGTCTGGGGCAACTACACCGGATGCTATCCGTCCAGCACCGACCCCAAGGACATGTTCATTCCGTGCGGGCGTATGTTCGCCTATGTGCAGAACACCATCATCCGTACCTGCTGGCAGTTCCTTGACAAGCCCATGAACCGCCGCCTGCTGGATACCATCACCGACACGGTGAATATCTGGCTGAACGGCCTTGTGGGCAGCGGCTACCTGCTGGGCGCCCGCGTGGAGATCAGTGAGGACGAGAACCCCGTGACCCAGCTGATGGCGGGCATCATCAAGATTCATGTCTACATGACCCCGGCCAGCCCGGCACAGGAAATCGACTTCGTTCTGGAGTATGATTCCAGCTATGTGACCAGCGCTCTGACCGCGTAAAGGAGGAATAAACAATGCCGAGAGTAGATCAGTCTACCATCAACTGGGCCGTCTATGAGGACAACACCGAGTACGCCGGCATGGCACAGGCCACGCTGCCGAACCTTACCGCGCTGACCCAGAGCATCAGCGGTGCGGGCATCGCGGGCAATGTCGATGCAGTCATTCTGGGCCACTTTGATGCCATGAGCATGACGCTGAACTACCGCACCATGACCGAGCAGGCTGTACGCCTGAGCGAGCCCCGCCGCCACAACATCGACCTGCGCTATGCTGTGCAGGATGAAGACCCTGTTGCGGCCGCTGTGCAGATTCGCGCCATCAAGCATATTCTGGTGGTTATCCCCAAGACGCATACCCCCGGTACTGTTGCCCCGGCTACCCCGGAGAACGGTACCGGCGAGTTCGCCGTGCGTTACTGGGCCACCTATATCGACGGCAAGAAAGTCCGCGAGATCGACCCGCTGAACTTTATCTGCCTGATCGATGGCACCGACTACCTGGCCGATGTCCGTAAGGCCCTGGGCAAGTAATTTGCCCGGCAAAATCCGCTGACCCTGCCTGTAGTTGCGTGACAGATGGCTCACACATTTATGACAACACCCCATGCTGGTCAGCAAATTACAGGCAAGTTAGATACGCCCGGAGAGAAGCCCTCTCCGGGCGTTTTTTTGAAGAATGAAAGGAGTTTGGCAAATGAGCGCCATTGACAACAAGCAGCTGAAAGCTGCACAGGCCGAGGCGGCAACCGCCACCGATACTTATACCCATGTGTTCAAGAAACCGTTCACCTATGAGGACAAGACCTACGAACAGCTGACGCTTGATTTCGGCAGCTTGACGGGGCGCGACTTCATGGCGATTGACCGTGAGGTGCGCGAGCGCGAAGGGCGTGTGCCCATTGTGCCGGTGTACGACACCAGTTTCCTGATGCGCATGGTCTGCCGCGCCAGCAAGGAGAAAATCGACTATGACACGATTGTTGCTGCACCGTTTGCAGAGTTCAACGCGATCCGCGATAAGGCGCGCAGTTTTTTGCTGCGCACGGAGATGTAATAGACCGGGACTGCCTGTGGCTGCGTAAGCAGTGCATGATGCTGGCCCGGAACTGTTGCACCCCCGTGGATTACTGGCTGTCAATGACACTGGCCGAGTTGCAGGTCTGGATTGATGCCAACAACGGCCTGTTTGACAAGGACAATGCCAAACAATAACCCATAAAGGAGGCTGCCGTGGCAAGCCGTAAAGAATACGAAATGCTATTCCAGTTGGATGCAAAGCTCG
>ERZ779890.967-NODE-967-length-30709-cov-29.428199_pt1 | contig 30709 bp, 19 predicted proteins | sample MGYA00511553_ERZ779890 | MGnify/ENA primary metagenome ERZ779890 (study PRJEB29588, sample SAMEA2152064) | human gut metagenome | biome: human gut; feature: human-associated habitat; material: faeces | place: Denmark | collected 2008/2010 ... | reverse complement strand
AGCTTGGAAGCAGCTATTCATTCAAAGAGTGCGTAACAGCTCACTGGTCGAGCGGAGCCGCGTGGATGATGATCGGGCATCAAGACCGCCGCCGAAGCCGAGGACGGCTGGCGCGAGTCAGTCGTGGTAGGGGAGCATTCCGGTCGGCGCGGAAGGGAAGTCGCGAGGCTTCCTGGAGCGTCCGGAAAAGAAAATGTAGGCATGAGTAACGACAAGGGGCGTAGAAACGCCCCCGCCGAAAACCCAAGGTTTCCGGGGCCACGCTAAACGGCCCCGGGTGAGCCGGGAGCTAACGGTAAGCCGAGAGGCGATCCGGATGCACACGCGGTTAATATTCCGCGGCCGGCCCGTCGGGCGATGTCGCGACCGAGAAGTGAAACCTCCGCGCGGAGACGGAATTCCGCGTTGAAGGCCGTAGGGGAGACCCGAAAGCCGACAGTACGGCGAGCCTCCGGGCGAGCCGACAGCGAGGGTAAGCATGCTCGCGAGAAAAGCGACTAGCGCTAAGAGACGGGCCGCCCGTACCGTAAACCGACACAGGTGGGTGGGGAGAGTATCCTGAGGCGCTCGAGTGAATCACGGCCAAGGAACTAGGCAAATTGACCCCGTAACTTAGGGATAAGGGGTCCCGCGGCGACGCGGGCGCAGAGAAATGGCCCAGGCGACTGTTTACCAAAAACATATGGCTATGCGAAATCGTTAAGATGACGAATATGGCCTGACACCTGCCCGGTGCCGGAAGGTTAAGAGGGGGGGTCACCGAAAGGGAAGCCCTGAATTGAAGCCCCGGTAAACGGCGGCCGTAACTATAACGGTCCTAAGGTAGCGAAATTCCTTGTCGGGTAAGTTCCGACCTGCACGAATGGTGTAACGATCTGGGCGCTGTCTCAGCCGTGAGCTCGGTGAAATTGTAGTGACGGTGAAGATGCCGTCTACCCGCAACGGGACGAAAAGACCCCGTGAACCTTTACTATAGCTTAGCGCTGATCTTGGACGTCGGATGTGTAGCATAGGTGGGAGGCTTCGAGGCGCGGCCGCCAGGTCGCGATTAGCCGCCAAATGAAATACCACCCTTCCGTCGTCTGGGGTCTAACTTCGCGAGAAGGACACCGCTTGGTGGGTAGTTTGACTGGGGTGGTCGCCTCCAAAAGAGTAACGGAGGCTTCCCAAGGTCCGCTCAGGACGAATGGCAACCGTCCGCAGAGTGCAGTGGCATAAGCGGGCTTGACTGGGAGACAAACAGGTCGAGCAGGTACGAAAGTAGGGCAAAGTGATCCGGCGGTTCCCCATGGGAGGGCCGTCGCTCATAGGACAAAAGGTACTCCGGGGATAACAGGCTGATCGCTCCCAAGAGCTCAAATCGACGGAGCGGTTTGGCACCTCGATGTCGGCTCGTCACATCCTGGGGCTGGAGCAGGTTCCAAGGGTTCGGCTGTTCGCCGATTAAAGTGGCACGCGAGCTGGGTTCAGAACGTCGTGAGACAGTTCGGTCTCTATCTGTTGTGGGCGTTGGAAGTCTGCGGAGGTCTGGCCTTAGTACGAGAGGACCGGGTCGGACGAACCTCTGGTCAACCGGTTGCGGCGCCAGCCGCACCGCCGGGTATCCACGTTCGGTCAGGATAAGCGCTGAAAGCATCTAAGCGCGAAGCCGTCTCCAAGATGAGACTTCCTTAGAGGGTCGTCGTAGACCACGACGTCGATAGGCGGGAGGTGCAAGGGCCGCGAGGCTCTCAGCCGACCCGTACTAATAGCCCGAAATCTTCCGTGTGGAAGGGAGTTGGGTCTTGTTGTGATCTCTCAAGTGATATTCGCGGTGGCTTTAGCCGCGGGGTCCCACCTCTTCCCATACCGAACAGAGCAGTTAAGCCCGCGCGCGCCGATGGTACTGACACACCAGTTGGGAGAGTAGGTCGCCGCCGTACTTCGGGGAGCCCCGACGTCATACGACGTCGGGGCTCCTTTCTTTGTGTGCACCAGGGCCGCCTACTATGCCAGTATGCCTGCCTTATAGAATGAACTCCCCGACTGTACTGCTATGTCAGCCGGGGAGTCCTTTTTCATTGTCTCCAGAAGGTTTATTACTTCTTATAGGCCTCAAGTGCTTTCTCAAGAACCAGTAGTGATCGTCCTAAATCCTCAGTTTTGAGCACGTATGCCATCCGCACCTGATTCTTGCCAAGGTTTGGTGTGCTGTAGAATCCTGCTGCCGGAGCCATCATCACGGTCTCACCGGTGTAGCCTTCCGGGGTTCCGTCATCTTTGTACGAGAAGTCAGTCAGGCACCACGCACAGAAGTCCTCCGCGTTTTCTACAGGTAGTGACGCGATTGTATAGAAGGCTCCATTGGGCATTGGCGAATACACTCCAGGGATCTTGTTCAAGCCTGCGATAAAGAAATCACGTCGTGCGAGATATTCATCGAAGCATTCTTTTGAATATTCCTCGGTTCCTTCGATTGATGCTTCCGCGACAATCTGGCCGAGAAGTGGTGGACTGAGCCTTGCCTGGCAGAATTTAAGGATCGCTGCCATCGCTTCTTTGTTGTGACTGACTATCATTCCGATTCTCGTACCGCATTCCGAGTACCTTTTCGAGACAGAGTCTATGACCACAACATTCTGCTCAAGACCTTCAAGGCAAAGGGCTGAAAGATATGGTGCGTCCGTGTAACGGAATTCTCTGTAGACCTCATCGGCGAAGAGGTAGAGATCATGACTCAGAACGATGTCGCGAAGTCTCTGCAGTTCTTCTTCTGAATAGAGGTATCCTGTCGGATTGTTCGGATTGCAGATGAGAATGGCCTTGGTCTTGTCGGTGATCGCTTTCTCGAAGTCCTCCACTGAAGGAAGCGCGAATCCGTTCTCTATTTTTGATGTGACGGTCTTGACGGTCACTCCGGCGGTCACGGCGAACGATAGGTAATTGGCGTAACCCGGCTCGGTCATTATGATCTCATCGCCGGGATTCAGACAGGCCATGAATGTCAGAAGAAGAGCCTCAGAGCCTCCTGTTGTGACAATGATCTCATTGGCATTTACTTTTATCCCGAATTTGTCGTAATAACCGACCAGCTTGTCTCTCAGAGATTTGAGACCTTGGCTTGGACTGTATTCGAGAGTCGTTCTGGTTATTGTCTTCAATGAATCCAACGCTTTTTGAGGCGTAGGAAGATCCGGCTGCCCGATGTTTAGATGATAGACCTTTACCCCTTTGGCTTTTGCCGCGTCAGAAAACGGGGTCAGTTTTCTGATTGGTGAGGCGGGGATTTTTTCCCCACGAATAGAAATCTTCGGCATATTAATTATGTAGTTTGTCCAAATTTAGAAAAAATGTGGTTACCTTAGCAAAATAAATACAACTTTTTTAATATGAATGCCCGAATTCTTGTGGTCGATGACGAGGAGGACATCTGCGCGATTCTGAAATTCAATCTTTCCAAGGAAGGTTACGAGGTTGTGACCGCTAATTCCGCAGAGGAGGCACTGACGCTGGACATCGCGTCATTCAATCTGCTTCTTCTGGATGTTATGATGGGCGGAATGTCCGGCTTTGAGCTGACCGGGAAGTTGAAAACCGATCCAAAGACCGCCGGGGTTCCCGTGATATTCATAACAGCTCGTGACACGGAGGATGACGCAGTCGAAGGGCTTGATCTGGGTGCGGACGACTACATCTCCAAGCCGTTCTCGATCCGGGAGGTGGTTTCCCGGGTGAAGGCGGTTCTGAGGCGCACTGCGGCAAGGCGTGGGGAGGATTCGGGAATATTCATTGACGACGGGCGGAAAACCGTGACCATCAACGGGGCCGCGGCTCCTTTGACCAAGATTGAATATGAGATATTCAGACTCCTGTTCACCAACAAAGGGAAGGTTTTCCCGCGCGAGGATATTCTTTCAAAGGTTTGGCCTGACGATGTGATTGTCACCGACAGGACTGTGGATGTCAACATCACCCGCCTTCGCAAGAAGATTGGTGAATATGGGAACAGGATAGTCTCGCGCCACGGGTTCGGTTATCTATACGAGGAACAATGATAATACTGTTGTCTATAGTCGTTGTATTGCTGGCTCTTGCGTTGATTACGATGCAAGGACGGTATGTTCATCTTAAGAAATCCATAGATAAGGGGAAGGTGAGTATGTACGACAAACTGCGTGACAGTGAGGAGGATAAGACTCGCTTGAAGAGACAGCTGACTCAGAATGTGGCTCATGAGTTGAAGACCCCGGTCAGCAGCATCCAGGGCTATCTTGAGACGATAGTGTCCAACCCGGACATTGACAAAGAAACAAAGGACCAGTTCATACAGCGCTGCTATGCCCAAAGCCGCCGTCTGTCAAGCCTTCTCGCGGACATCTCGACACTCAATAAACTCGATGACGCCCCTCAGGAATATGAGTTTCAACCAGTGAATATCCCGGATCTGCTTCAATCCATCCAGCGGGACGTGTCCATGCAGATGGAGGCGAAACACGTGACATTCAGGGCTTTGGTTGATCCGGAAGTGGCTGTGGACGGCAATCCTTCGTTGCTATATTCAATATTCAGAAACTTGACTGACAATTCCATCGCATACGGGGGCGAAGGGGTTACAATCACCGTGCAGGTCTTGTCGGAAAGCGCGGATTTCTATACCTTCAGTTTCTCTGACAATGGCCCAGGAGTGGCGTCCGAGCATATTCCTCATCTTTTTGAGCGGTTCTACCGCATTGACAAGGGACGTTCCCGCAAGATGGGAGGCACCGGTCTCGGGCTTGCGATAGTCAAGAACTCTGTGCTGCTTCATCGTGGCAACATCTCTGTCCGCTTAGGCATCGCCGGAGGGCTGGAGTTCGTCTTCACGCTGCCTAAGGCGGCTTAGGCTTGCTGTAAGTGTGTGGGGGCTCTTCTCCGTTTTTTTGTCGCCACTTGTAATATAGAAGAAAAATTATTACTTTTGGAACAATATATTTGTTTTTATTAACTGGCGTAAGCCACAAAATCCATTTTTTTATGAAAAAAGTATTTGCCGCCCTTGCCGCCCTTGCGATGATGGCAGCGGTTGTTTCGTGCGAGTATGACTCGCCGGACATCAGGTTTCAGCAGACCACAACAATCACGAATGACTACAGTGAGGTCGTGAAGGCCCTTCAGGACCAGACACTGGCTCTCTCGAAAAAAATGGAACTCATGGAGGACGCCATGAAGAGCCAGACAATGACCATCTCTGAAAAGATGAATCTTCTTGATGAGGCCTTGAGGAACCTATCCTTGACCCTTTCCCAGAAAATGGAACTCTTGACAAAGGCCTATGAGAACGGAGTCCTGAAGTACGAGGAAATGACCGGCAAACTGATCGGCGAGATTAATTCCATGAATATATCCGCGGCGGAGAAACTTGACGCTGTCAAGAAGGCCATCGAGGCTCAGTCTTCCGACCTTTGCGCCAAGCTTGACTTGATAGGGAAGGCTCTCGCTCTTATCGAGAAGACCGCCGGTGAGGGCTTTGACAGCAACGTCCAGGCTTTGGCTCTTGTGAAGGCGGCGATTGAGTCGCTTTCCGGTTCTCTGGAGGAGAAACTTGCGGCTGTCGAGAAGGCTGTGAAGGATCAGACGACGGATCTTAGCGCGAAGCTGGTTCTTATAGAGGCGGCGGTCAAGGCCGGATTTGCCGACAACGCGAAGGCGATTGATCTTGTCAAGGATGCCATTGGCACGCTTCAGGGCTCTCTGGAGGAGAAGCTTGCGGCTGTCGAGAAGGCGGTGAGGGATCAGACGACGGATCTTAGCGCGAAGCTGGTTCTTATAGAGGGGACGGTCAAGGCCGGATTTGCCGATAACGCGAAGGCGATTGATCTTGTCAAGGATGCCATCGGCTCGCTTCAGGGTTCTCTGGAGGAGAAACTTGCGGCTGTCGAGAAGGCTGTGAAGGATCAGACGATGGATTTGAGCGCGAAGCTGGTTCTTATCGAGGGTGCGGTCAAGACTGGTCTTGCGGACAATGCTGAGGCGATTAAACTTGTGAAACAGGCGGTAGAGTCTCTTGAAGGAACTGTCGAAGAAAAACTTAAGGCTATCAATGAGACAATAGAAAGCCAGACCAATACCCTGTCCGGGAAACTTGCCGCGATTCAGGGTTCGTTGGATGCCGGTCTTGTGGGAGAAGACAGCACGCTCGGCCTTGTGAAGAAGGCTATAGATGCCTTGAACGCTACTGCGGGAACGGCCAATGATAAACTGGACGCCATCAAGAATGCGATCGACTCGCCTACTTCTGGGCTTAACGTGAAGCTTGAGGCTATAGAAGAGGCTTTGTCTCAGGGGCTGATTGATGTGACTAAGAAGCAGGATTTGATTCTGGCCGCACTCAACAGTGCGTCGACATACCATTTCACTGATGATGAACTTCTTGAGAAGGGGCAGGATTATTTATTGGTTGACGCCGCTTTCTGGGAGGCCAATCACGAGAACTATGAGGTGGTAAGGAAACTTAAGGAGTTGATTAAGTTATCTGTGCCACATAAATATAAGTTCTGGATCAAACTACCTTCCGGCAAGTACCCGATATCAGGCTCCGAGGACACAAGTTTTTATGGCCCCCTTTACACCGAAGGAGGAATTATGAAAGACATCATGAACTCGGGAGAAGTGATTCTTGCGGTTGATTGTGACTCTTATCTCGATCCGAAGTGGCACACTGTAAATGGACACAAATGTTACTATCTTAAGAAAGTCCATAAAGGTTGCAGATACAATTTTGTAGTGAAAGTGGGCGAAAGGGCTGCCGGCAAGAAACTCAAGGTGGAGGGTATGAATTCCAAAGATCGTTTCATTCAAGTCACTTATGCTCAAGTTGGGGAATGCATTGAATATTGGCATCGGTCTGATGCGGTAAAGACCAGAACAGGAGTATGGGGATTTCAAGAGTTGCAGTATTACCCGTATCGATACCCGGATAATTCCGTAGAGTTTATAATAGTCGAAGATAATTAGTACCATCCGCTACTTATGAAAAGATATTTGACAATCATAATGTTGGCCTTGTCCTCGGGTCTCTTCGCTGATGTGGTGGCGCAGGAGCGGGGGAACAGTGCTTACCGTACCGCCACATGGAGCCTTTATGCCGAGGGCGGCGCAACAATGGCGCACGGACTGGGAATGTCAAGCGTGGACGCGGCGCCGGGCATGAATATATTCCCGGAGATCGGGGCCGGTGTCTCGTTCAACATCCGTCCGTGGATCAGATTGGGTGTGAACTACGATTTTTCCAAATATGCCCGTGAGCAGAGATTCTCCGAGTTCCAGCCATTGGAGATTCCAGCCGGTGAGGGAACGCTTTCAGAGCAATACGGTGGCCTTGTGTATTCGAAGATGTGGACGCATTATCATGCCGCTGACCTGACCCTTGAGTTCAATATCATGGAACTGTGGAGAAACCGTCAGGACAGACGCCTCAACCTTTATGCGGGAGCCGGTTTCGGCTGGCTTTTCGCCAGTGGCAACACCTACGACATCTCGATGGGGCACGAGCGTTGGAGCGGGTCGTACAAGGAGACGATAAACACTTGGCTGGACGCTGTGAACTCCAGGCATAAGTACGATGTCGGCTATGTTCCGATGCTGCTGTCCGCCGAGTTTGACGTGAGTCCCGTTGTGACTGTGGGCGTTCAGGGTAACTACAAGCGGCTTTTCAGTTGCGATAACGCTCCAAAGGGGATCGGTACCGCCTCAGTGGTCTTGAGACTGAATATTCTTGGATCAAAATCCGGCTACAAGAGTACCGGACGCAAGTTGCGTGAGTCCGAACTCGCTTTGGCCGCGATGACCGTGTCCGGCGCGGCCGCCAAGGCGGATTGTGAGGCTTCAGGTAAGGCCAAGGACGAGGCTCTCGCGTCTGCTATGAGCGAGAACGCTTCGCTGAAAGAGCGGGTGGATGCCCTTGAGAAAGAGAACGCCGGGCTTAAGGCGCGCCGCACAAGTGAGACTCTTAAGAAACTTACCGTTCAGTTCTCCAATGACAGTTTCAGACTCAGCGCTGCCGCGAAGGCTGACCTTGACGCTTTCGCTGAACGTATGAAGGCTTTGAATGAAACCGAACTTGTCGTTGTCGGAGAGGCTTCCGCTACAGGTGCCAGCGGACATAACCAGCGGCTCAGCGAACTGCGCATCGAGACTGTGCTGGACTACCTGCGGAAGCAGGGCGTAGATTGCAGCCGGGCTTTCCGCCAGCCTCTCGGCGATTCCGGTAAGGACGCTTCCGACTCAGCCCGCAGGGCGACTGTCCTTGTTGTTTCCCGAGGCGAGTAAATGACGGATAATTAACCTGTTGGATGAATATGCTCCCGTCTGTCACAGATAGGAGTATATTCATTCGATGTTATTGACAATATTCATTTTTTATTAATAGGCGAAAGCCACTGAAAACCGATTGTATGAAAAGATTTCTTCTAACCCTGTCCGTCTGTTCGCTGGTGGCGGCGGTTGCCTCGTGTGAGTATTACTCCCCGGACATCAGATTTGAACAGACGATCACGAATGACTACACTGAGATTGTTAAGGCTTTGCAGGACCAGACAATGAGTATTTCAAAGAGATTGGAGCTTTTGGAGGAGGCCTTGAAAAGTCAGACCATGACTCTTTCGGAGAAGATGGATCTTCTTGATGAGGCCTTGAAGAACCTTTCCCTGACACTTTCCCAAAAGATGGAACTCTTGACGAAGGCCTATGAGAACGGAGTCCTCAAGTACGAGGAGATGACCGGCAGACTCATAGCCGAGATCAATTCAATGAACGTCACCACGGCGGAGAAGCTTGACGCTGTCAAGAAGGCGGTCGAGGCTCAGTCCGCTGACCAGTGCGCCAAACTTGACCTGATAGAGAAGGCTCTTGCCCTCATAGCCGAGAAGGCGGAAGAAGGGTTCGACAGCAACGCCGAGGCGATAGGCCTTGTTAAGGCGGCGATCGAGTCGCTCTCTGGTTCACTGGAGGAGAAACTTGCGGCGATCGAGTCCGCCGTCAAGAGCCAGACCACCGAGCTGAGCGCCAAGCTGGTGCTGATCGAGGGTGCGGTCAATGCCGGTTTTGCCGACAACGCGAAGGCGATAGGGCTTGTCAAGGATGCTGTCAATTCTCTGGAAGGGACGGTCGAGGATAAACTGACGGCGATAAGAAAGGCGATAAGGAACCAGACTGTGACCCTGTCGGGCAAACTGGAACTGATCGACGCGACGCTCAAGGCAGGATTCGCCGACAACGCGAAGGCTATCGGCCTTGTGGAGGATGCCATCGGATCCCTTGAGGGCACGGTGGAGACAAAACTGGACGTGATCAGGAGGGCGATCAACAAGCAGACAAAGGAACTGGGTCAGAAGATGAACCTGATCAGGGCTGCGGTAAAGAATGGCTTTGTCAAGAACGCCGAGGCGATTGATCTCGTGAAACAGGCTGTCGAGTCTCTCGAAGGGGCAATGGATGAGAAACTTGACGCGATCAACAAGGCGGTGGGCGACCAGACTGGCGCGTTGTCTGAAAAACTGGCGGCGATCGAGGGCGCTATCCAAGGCGGCCTTGTCGGAGAGGACAGCACGCTCGGCCTTGTGAAGAAGGCGATAGACGCCTTGAACGCGACGGCCGGCACGGCCAACGACAAACTGGACGCTATAAAAGATGCGATAGATTCTCCTATGTCAGGGCTTAACGTGAAGTTGGATGCGATAAAGGAGGCCGTGGCAAAGGGCTTGGCAAGTGTGACCGAGAAGCAGGATTTGATTCTGGCCGCGCTTAACAGTGAATCCTCTCATAATTTCACAGAAGACGAACTGATTGAGGTCGGGAATGACCATCTGTATGTGGACGCTTATTTCTGGAAGAATCATGCACAGGATGATTACGAAATAAATAAAGTGCTTAAAAAAATGCTCCCGCTCTGTTTCCCGGGCTCCTTTGAATTTGTCTATCGAAAGGATGGCGTTGACTATCCTCTTTCCGGGAACAAGGAGGGAAGTTCTTTCGGAAGGTTATATAATAAAAATTCTCATCCGAGTATAGATCCGCTGGATGAATTGATTCTGGCGGTGTCGTTGCGTGAAGATGGGAAACCTAACGTTTCGCCACTCAACGGGCATGATTGTTATTGCCTTCAAAAGGTGTATAAGGATGCGTGGTATGACTTTGGGGTAGCAAAAGGGGGAATGGCCAAAGATAAGGAGCTGAAGTGTATTGTTCCGGCCAGCAAGGACGACTCATTCGGAAGGCAGAACAGTACCGAGATACGTTATTCTGTCAGGCTCAAGGCGGAAAAGAAAGATGGTGTTTTCGGTTTCCGAGGTCTGCCGACCAAAAACTACATACTTGTCTTTGCCGACAAGTAAAAGTAATAATCCTCATCGTGGAGAGTAAATAACAGATACTAAACGCACTAAATGGATGTCCTCCTACCCGTTATGGGTAGGAGGACATTAGTTTAATATTATGATATTCAGATGATTGTCTTCCACGGCGAAACAGTGGTATGCTGGTGTAGTGCCACCATACCACTGTTCCCTACTCCCGGAAGCCTTTCGAGGCGCGGAGGAGGTGACGGAGTGAGCTGGTGAGCTCACGTGTCTCCTGAAGGAGGTTCAGATAGAGGTAAGCGACTGTGATATTCTCCTTGGAGGACTGCATCCTCTGCATCTGGGCCTCACGGGCCTCCTCAAGGCAATCCTTCAGCTCCTCGGCCTCACGGCGGACCTCATCGACTTCATCGTATGAGTCTGTCTGGAGAATCTTCTCGGTACGCCTGAGGATGAATAGAACCGTGTCCCTCAAAGGAATATATTCCTTGATCTGTTCTTTGCTCAGCGGAATGAAGTTGTTGTCCACGTGCTCTTCGCAAGGGTCGGCTATACGCCTCAGGCAGTACAGGATCTCCTCGCAGGAGTTTCTTCCGAGATGGAACCAGGTGTTCTTCTCCATCGCGACCTCAGGATCGATCCTGCGGAAGCCGATCATTTCCTTGCGGCGGCAGTTCTTCAGCTCGTCCCTCTTGCGCCTCATCGTGTCCTCGGCCTTGTGCAGCATCCCGAGATCCTCCTTGATGAAGCCATCGGTGATCTGGCGGAAGGTCGTGTTAACATATTCAAGGAAGTCGGACTGACTGTCGGCTATGTGCTTGCTCAGAAGAGTAAGGATCTCGCCCTTGTCGGTGCTGAGCATCATCTGGTTGAAAGTGATGTCGCCGTTCTCTTCCTCCGCCTTTTTCTTGTAGCGGATGTTGCTGCGGATGAGCAGGAAGATCGCGAGCGCCATCATGATGCAGGCGGCGACGAAGCCTCCGACGTGCATCAGCATAGCCACGAGGAAGCAGAGAATGAAGGCCGCTCCGGCTGTGATGAACCAGCCTCCGATGACGGAGACGACACCAGTCACTCTATAGACAGCGCTCTCTCGTCCCCAGGCACGGTCGGCCAGAGAGGAACCCATCGCTACCATGAATGTGACGTAAGTTGTTGAAAGAGGTAGTTTAAGGGATGTTCCGAGGGCTATCAGCAGACCTGCCACAACCAGATTGACCGTGGCCCTGACCTCATCGAATGCCGCTCCTTCCGGAAGTCTGGCCTCGTCGGTGTTGAAACGCTTCTCGCACCAGGCCTTGACGTTGTCCGGCACGACATCCTGGAAGAAATTGGCGGTGTTGTTGGAGAATCTGACCAGAACCCGGGCTATCTTCGACGAGCCGAACATCTCGTCACCCTCGCTCTGCCTGGAAAGGTCCACGGAGGTCTTGATCACGTTGTGGGCTTTCTTCGATGTCGCGAGCGAGAACACCATCACCGCGCCTGCCGCCACAAGGAATATCATCGGACTTTTGGCCGGTCCCTCAAGGGATGACATCATGAAGGTGGAAGGGTCCGAGGCTCCGCTTGCGGCAAAGTCAGTGTAGGCGGAATATCCCGCCAGAGGCACTCCGATGAAGTTGACGAGGTCGTTGCCGGCGAATGCCATCGCAAGGGCGAAAGTTCCCATCAGTACCAGAATCTTGAACACATTGACTTTCAAGAAATAGAGAAACTGCATGATGGCTGTTGACACGAGGAAGCATATTCCCAGAATGGCAAGGGTGTGATTTTGGATATATTCGTAGATTTCCGGCGTGACGAAAGACATGCTTTTGATGCCTTTGAACAGCATGAAGTAGAAGATGGCTGTGGTGGCGACACCGCCGAACAGTCCGATCTTCCATTTGAGGTTTTTCTTGTATGTGAAGGTGAAGACCAGTCGTGAGATGTACTGCAGGACGATTCCGAAGAAGAACGCTATGGCGACGGAAACGAATATGGCCATGATCATGCCGAGCGCCTTCTCCGTGTTCATCAGGTCGCCTACCGTCAGTCCGGTGGTGTCGTTCGCCAGCTTCAGAAGCACGAATGCCGTGGTGCCTCCAAGCAGCTCGAACACAAGGGAGACCGTGGTCGAGGTCGGCAGTCCGAGGTTGTTGAATATGTCAAGCAGGATCACGTCGGAGATCATCACGGCGAGGAAGATGAACATCAGCTCCTTCAGGGAGAACATCGCCGGATGGAATACTCCATTCCTTGCGACTTCCATCATTCCGTTGCTCATCGTCGCTCCCATGAACACTCCGACAGCGGCCACGATGATGATTGTCCTGAACTTGGCCACTTTGGCGCCTATCGCTGAGTTCAGGAAGTTGACAGCGTCGTTGCTGACTCCGACCATCAGGTCGAACACCGCCAGCACGAACAGGAACACCACAAACACAAGGTAAATCTCACTCATAATTTTTCTCTACTATTACGAACGCAAAATTCACCATAAAATGTTACCGGACGATTGCAACCGTGTTACATTTCGGTTACAATCTATTGTTTGTATTGGTGGAGCTTCGGCAAGCCCAAAGCATAGCCACTTGACAGCGGAAAAATCAAATGGCGGATTTTGGTAACGTGCAAAATCCGCCATTTGCCTTTTTTCCGCTGTCATCAAGCACGGTAGAAGCCGGCTTATGATTGTGTGTGCCCCTGTCCGGGTATAATGTTCCAACCCTTGAACCGAAGTGACTGCACAACATAAAAATCCCTCTGAAAGATTTCCAGAGGGATAGCAAATGGATGTGTCGGAAAATTATTTCGCCTTACCCTGCTTGGCCACCGCCTCCTGCTTGCGCTTGAGCTCCTCAGGATCAGCGAGATAGTAATCCTTCACGAGATTGAGGTCGTCATCGAACTCGAACACGTAAGGAGTCGCTGTCGGGATGTTCAGGCCGACGATGTCAGCGTCTGAGATTCCCTTGAGGTGCTTTACGACACCACGGAGGCTGTTGCCGTGAGCCACAACCACGATGTTGTCGTGCTGCTTGAGGGCAGGGAAGATCTCGCACTCCCAGTAAGGCATAACACGCTCGATGCAGTTCTTAAGAGCTTCTGTGCGAGGAATGTACTGGTCTGGAACAAGAGCGTAGCGAGGATCCTTGGTAGCGCTGTTAGGATCGTCCTCAGGAAGGTTGTGAGGAGCCACGTCGAAGCTGCGGCGCCAGATGAGCACCTGCTCGTCACCGTACTTCTGGGCGGTCTCGGCCTTGTTCAGACCCTGAAGCATTCCGTAATGCTTCTCGTTGAGCCTCCAGGTCTTCTTTACAGGGATCCAGTCGAGATCCATAGCGTCGAGGACGTTGTTGAGGGTCTTGATGGCTCTCTTAAGATAAGAGGTGTAGGCCACTTCGAAGGTGATTCCGGCCTCTTTGAGGGCCTTTCCGGCGTCGAGGGCTTCCTGAACGCCCTTCTCGCTGAGGTCAACGTTGGTCCAGCCTGTGAACCTGTTCTCCTTGTTCCACTGGCTTTCGCCGTGACGGATAAGTACTATTCTTTTCATATTCCTAAAAATTTTGGTTTATTCCAATTGCCCGGTCATTGAGCATGTCGAAGTGACCGGGCTGCAAATTTACATCATTATTCCGATTCGTCAAATTGGTTGCCCATAATCATAAGCAGCTTGTCGCCGACCTTGAGCTTGACTGATCCGTCAGGAACAATCAACTCACCGTCCCTCTTTATCATCACAACACGGGTCCCCTCCGGTAATGCGACTTCCTTAAGTGTGTCACCGGCAGCGAGATCCGTCTCCGTCAGCCTGTGGTCCATCAGCTTGCCGGCCTCCTCCGGGATCTCGATTCCGAATGTCTCCGGAGCCTTCTCCTGAGGCAGGGCAAGGTTCAGCTTGCGCGCCACCGCAGGAATGCTCATGCCTTGGATCAGCATGGAAACCATCGTGATGAAGAATACGATGTTGAAGATCTGTCCGGAGCCCGGAATGTCAGCCACGACAGTGAATATGGCGAAGATGATCGGAGTGGCTCCTTTCAGACCCACCCAGGAGATGAACACCCTTGCCCTGAACGAGAGCTTCCTGAAAGGCAGGAGCGAGATGAACACCGCCAACGGACGGCCTATAAAAGTAAGGAATATTCCGATGAGAAGTGCCACGGGAGCCACGGACAGCATCTCCTTAGGGTTCACGAGAAGCCCAAGCGTGAGGAACATTCCCATCTGCATCAGCCAGGTGACCGTGTCGCTGAACCTGAAGACCTCTCTCTTGTGGGCCATCGGCTTGTTGCCTATGATCACACCGGCGAGGTAGATGGCGAGGAATCCGTTGCCGTTGACGAGTCCGGTGATCGAGTAGATGAAGAACCCGATGCTCAGCACGAGGATGGCATAAAGTGAGGCTCCGTTCAGTTTCAGTTTCCCGAGAGCCCAAGAGAAAGCCCTGCCGAGACCCACACCCATAATAGCTCCGATTCCAAGCTGCATCGTGAATGTCAGCAAGGCGTTGCCGATCATCCGTGGGTAGTCGATGTCGATTCCGGATGCCGGCTCGAAAAGCTGCTGGGCGCATTGGATCAGCACGATGGTGATGACGTAGGCCATCGGGTCGTTGGAACCGGACTCCAGCTCAAGGACCGGCTGGAGGTTCTCCTTCAGCTTCATCTTTGCGTTCCTCAGGATGTTGAACACTGACGCTGAGTCGGTTGACGACATCACGGCCGCAAGCAGAAAGCACATCACGATGGACATTCCCTCGGAGAGGTGTCCCACCCTTGTCAACAGATAAATGAATCCGCCCGTGAACAAGGCCGTCAGGAACACCCCGACGGTGGACAGCACGATTCCTTCTTTTAGTACGGGTTTTATCGTGTCGAACTTCGTCTCAAGACCGCCGCAGTATAGGATTACACATAGCGCTATGGTACCGATGAACTGTGCGATGTGGAAATTGTCGAACGCGAGTCCTAATCCATCGACACCGAACGCCATTCCGACGACGATGAACAGGAGCAGGACCGGGATTCCGAACTTGAAACCGGCCCGGCTGATGAGTATCGCCGTGAAAATCAGGATGGATCCGATGAGGAGTATATTCTCAGGGGAAAACTGTATCATATTATTCTGTGTTTCTGTTCATAGTCGCGGCACCAGTCCCGCAGCGGGCAATCGTCGCATTTCGGGTTTCGGGCCGTGCACGTGTACCGTCCATGGAGGATCAGCCAATGATGTGCCCTTGCCCTCAGTTCCGCCGGGATGTACGACTCCAGTTCCTTCTCGACAGCCTCGACTGTCTTTCCGTCCGACAGTCCCATCCTGTGGGATACACGGAAAACGTGCGTGTCAACAGCGATGACCGGTTTGTCATAGATCACGGAGGCAAGCACGTTGGCCGTCTTGCGTCCGACTCCCGGGAGTGTCATAAGCTGGTCTATGTCCGACGGGACTTCGCCGGCATATTCCCGCAACAATTTTTGAGCCATTCCGATGAGGTGCGCGGCCTTGCTGTTGGGGTAGGAGATGCTTTTTATAACCGCCAGCACGTCCTCGAACGACGCGGAGGCCAGATCCTCGGGCTTCGGAAACCTTCTGAACAGTTCCGGTGCGACCATATTCACCCTTTTGTCCGTGCATTGCGCGCTTAAAATCACCGCCACAAGCAGCTGGAAAGGGGATTCGTAGTGCAGTTCGGTCCTGACTTCCGGTTGGTTGGCCTGGAACCAGGAAAGTATGTGATGGTATCTGTCTTTTTTCAGCATAGGTCTAAATGGTCAGAGCCAGATCAATAACCTCGTCGTTAAGGTTCTCCTTGCACCTCTCGTCCTTGCAGACGAAGACCCTGCCGGGATATTTCTCGAAGATGGTCCTGTTGTGGGTCACCATCACGATGGCCGTGCCGTCCTCCTTGTTGATTCCGGTCAGCAGGCGCAGGATTCCGTCGGCGGTCTCGTTGTCAAGGTTGCCGGTCGGCTCGTCGGCGATGATGAGCCTTGGCCTGTTCAGCAGGGAACGGGCTATGGCGATGCGCTGCTGCTCGCCTCCGGAGAGCTGGTGTGGCATCTTGTGCGCCTTGTTCTCCATCCCGACATCGGCCAGGACCTCGACGATCCGTTTGTCGATCTCGTTCCGGTCCTTCCATCCGGTGGCCTTCAATACAAACTCCAGATTGCTCTCGACCGTCCTGTCCATCAGCAGCTGGAAATCCTGGAACACGACTCCGATCCTGCGGCGGAGATAAGGAATATCCTTGTCTCTCAAGCCGTTGAGCTTGAAACCGCAGACCTCTCCGGAGCCCTTCTCAAGAGGGTTCTCGCCGATCATCGTGCGGATGATCGAAGTCTTGCCGGTTCCGACCTTGCCGACGATGTAGATGAAGTCTCCCGGAAATATGTCCATATCAAGCCCGTAGATCACGGTACTTTCTCCGTTCACGATGTCCGCGTCCTTGAATGAGACCAGCGGCTCGCTTTTTGATGCTGATTGCGCGTTCACTTCCATAGTAACGCAAATATACTTTATTTTTCGGGTATATTTAGGAAATATGTATGTTATTTTTCATTTTCCTTAAGTAAATTTGTAGAATATTTTTCGCTGATGAAAATGATTGGAAACTATATGAAAAGCAAACTTGCCGCAGCGTTTCTGGCGGCGCTCTCACTTGGCGCGGGGACGGCCGTGTCGGCTCAGGAGGCCGGACAGGACCAGTACCGTCTCGCCACCGAACTCTACGGACACGGGATGTTCGAGAGGGCGGGAAGCATATTCGGAGAAATCTATGCCGGAACCGGGGATGTGACCGCAGGCGGCTATGAGGCCCTTTGCTCCGTCCGGCTGCAGGAGGTCGGGAACGAGACCTTGGCCGATGAATATATCGCCGCGCACCCGTATTCCATCCTCGTGCCGCAGATTCATTTCTACAAGGCTCTGAATCTGTTTGACAGACAGGATTATAAGGCTGCCGCCGCCGAGTTTGACAAAGTGCCGGAGAAAAGGCTGCCGGCCGATCTGGTCGCTGAATATGCTTTCAAACAGGCATATTCATACTTCGAGACCGGGGATCTGGCGAAGGCCAAGTCTTTGTTTGAGAAGTCGGAGAAGAGGGTGCAGTCGGACTACACCGCGCCGTTGAGATATTCATTGGGCTACATCAACTATTCGGAGAAGAATTTCGATGAGGCGTTTGATTGGTTTGAGAAGGCGGCGAGAGACCCTCGTTTCACCGAGATGTCCAATTCCTATATGGTCGAATGCCGCTTTATGAGGAAGGATTATTCATACGTCCTGAAAAATGGTGTCAAGGTGTATGAGAACGCGCCGAAGGAGCGTCAGAGGCATCTCGCGAGGATAATCTCCGAGTCCTACCTGGCCAAGGGCAACACCGCCAAGGCCAAGGAATATTACGATGTGGCCCGGAGCGGGGATAACGATATGGACCGCAACGATTATTTCTACGCCGGCTCGCTTCTCTACGCCACCGAGGACTACAAGGGCGCCATCGAGAACTACTCGCTGATGCGGAACAGGACCGACTCGATCGGGCAGATAGCGAACTACAATCTGGCCTACAGCTACATCCAGACTGGTAACAAGGTCGCCGCGCTCGACGCATTCAAGGCCGCCTCGGAACGGTCGTTCAACCCGGACATCCAGGAAGACGCGCATTTCAACTATGCCAAGCTGTCTTTTGACCTGAACCACAACCCTTCGGTCTTCAACGACTATCTTGCCAAATATTCCGACAAGAAGAAGGGAGAGAGGATCTACAGCTATATGGCGCTGGCCTCGCTCTACAGCCACGATTACGCCGGAGCCGTGGAGGCATATTCCAACATAGATATGCTGGACAAGGACCAGAAAGCCAACTATATGAAGGCCAATTACCTGCGTGCGGAGCAGCTTGTGGAGACCGGCTCCTGGAGGGACGCTGTTCCTTTCCTCAGGGCCTCCTCGTTCTATTCGGACAAGCGCTCTCCGTTCTCGCAGCTTTCGAGGTACTGGCTCGGCGAGTCCTACTACCGCAGCGACCAGTTCGACAAGGCTCTGGAGACTTTCAAGGACCTGTACAACAACTCGGCGCTTGAGGGCAAGACGGAAGGCCGGCTGATTCCTTACGATCTGGCTTACTGCTACTTCCGCCTCGGCGACTACGACAACGCCGCCAAATGGTTTGATGAATATCTCCAAGGCCGCAACCTGACCGAGGGGGAGGATGCCGCCGTGCGCCGCGCGGACTGCGATTTCATCCGCAAGGACTACAAGACAGCCGTCACTGAATATGAGAACGCCTTGAAGCGTTTCCCTTACAAGGACAATCTCTACCCGAACTACCGCGCCGGCATAGCCTACGGACTTATGGGGGATATGAACGGCAAGATCGGAGCGCTTTCCAAGGCTATGAACACAAATCCGTCAGTGGAATATTACTCTGACGCTATGTTCGAGCTCGGAAGGGCCTACGTCGCCGCCGGCAGGATCGATGACGCTGTCTCCGCTTTCACGAAACTCCGCTCCTCCGCCAAAGACAAGACCATTGTCGCCCGCTCCCTCATCGAGCTTGGAATGATTTCAAGGAATATGTCCGAGTACGACCAGTCCCTTGGCTACTACAAGCAGGTGATCACCGAGATGCCCGGCACTGAATATGCCCAGGACGCTCTTCTGGCCATCGAGTCGATCTACCAGTCGCAGGGACGTACGGACGAGTACATTGATTTCGCCGACAAGGCCGGTGTGATCAAGGACAAGTCTGACAGCGAGAAGGAGACTATGTACTTCAACGCGGCCGAGCAGGTGTTCCTCACGGAGAACTACAATAAGGCTTTGGCCTCTCTCCAGACATATCTTGAACGTTATCCGTCCGGTCAGAAAGTACCTGAGGCTGAGTTCTATGTCGCTGAGTGCTACAGGAATATAGGCAAGAAGGAACAGGCTTGCGATTGGTATAGGAAGTCTATGGAGAAAGGTGATGGATCGGCGTTCGCCGAGACGGCCATCCTGAACTTCTCAAGGCTGTCCTATGACCTGCAACGCTACAAGGATGCGTTCGGTGGCTATTCCTCACTGCTTCAGGAGGCCAGGATAGAGAACAACAAGCACACGGCCAGAGTCGGGATGATGCGTTCCGCCTACAAGGCCGGAGACTGGACTTCGGCACAGTCCTGCGCGGACAAGGTGAAGGCTGACGGAAAGAGCACGGCGGCGGAGATCCGTGAGGCTGACTACTTCAAGGCCAAGTCGTTGCTTTCGATGAACGAGCGCGAGGCTGCGTTTGAGATATTCGCAAGCCTCAGTTCCGCTCCGTCCACCGCCGAAGGTGCGGAGGCTGCCTATATGATCATTCAGGATGCCTGCGACCAGGGTAAGTATGACACCGTCGAGAAGAGGGTCTATGCGTTCGCCGAGAAGGCCGGGGACCAGAGCTATTGGCTTGCGAAGGCGTTCATCACCCTTGGTGACTCGTTCGCCGAGCAGGATAATCTCGCTCAGGCCAAGGCCACGTTCGAGAGCGTCCAGAACGGCTACAAACCTGCCGAGGGTACGTCAGATGATGTGCTTGACAATGTCAGGATGCGTCTTGAGAAACTTAAAACCATGATGTAGTGGAAATGAATATGAGAAAGATATATCTGGTTTCCGCGGCAATGCTGATGACCGCCGCGGTCTCTTTCGGACAGAATTTCAATCCGACCGTCGAGGTCACCAACACCTATCAGGGCAACGCTTCGGAGGTTCACAAGCCTTTGCTCGGGATGAACGTGCCGGACTCGCTGCTCCGCTTCGACCTGGACTTTGACTATGAGGTGTTTGAGAAGCCTTACCAGGGAGCCTACAGCTTCAAGCCTTATATGCTGAATATGAGGCCGGCCAAGGATGCCTGGAGGGGACGTCAGCTTTATCTCAAGGCCGGCGCCGGTTACACTCTCCACCCTCAGTTTGAGTTCGTCTTCAGCCCTGAGCAGAGTGGACCGTTCCAGATGAGCGTGTACGCCAGCCATAAGTCGTATTTCGGTAACTATCACGAAATCAAACCTGAATTGAAGGATGACCTTTATCGTCTTGAGAAATCCGGAAGCGGATTCAAAGGTTATGACGCTTTGACTTCCGCCGGTTTTGACGGGCGTTATAACTGGGACAGGGCCATTCTTTCATTCGGCCTTGGTTATTATGGCTTGGCTGCGAAGGATTCCGTCATGTCCCGTTCCTATAATGCCTTTGACTTCAACGCCAGGGTTCGTTCCAATAACGACTCCGAGTCGTATTTCCTTTACGATGTGGCGTTGAGAGGAAGAATCGCCAATGACAATCTGGACCTTAAACCGATGATGTTAAAGCTTCCCGGTGATTTGTGGAAAGAGGTCACAGCCGACAGGCAGGGAGAGTCATGGTTCGTCTTGGATGGTCTGGCCGGAACGGTTCTTGGCAGCCGTCGGAGCATCCTTGTCGGATTCGAAGGAGAGACGGCTTCCTACGGTAGGTTCTATGACGGTAACATAGGACGTGTCGCCTTGGTTCCGAGCTATCGGCTGCAGTCCGGGCGTTGGAACTTGAATCTGGGAGTGAAACTCGAAGCCATGTTCAGAAATGATGCCTCTGACACTTTGGCTTTCTGTAAGATGGGGGGCGGTAAGGGACAGATTGTCTATCCCGATGTCCATGTCAGTTTCGCAGCCGGGAACGGTGTGGCTCTTTACGCGGACGCTACAGGTGGAAGCCGCCTGAACACATATTCATCGCAAATCTCCCGTAACCATCATTTAAATCCGTCGTTCCTTGTTCCGGCGAATCTGGACTTGATGACATCCCTTGTTGACAACACCGTGGAGAACCTCAATGCCAAGGTTGGTGTGAGGGGAAGCATATCCTCTTCGTTCCGGTTTGATTTGAATGGTGGTGTCGGAATCTATGAGAACCTTATGATGGAGTCCGGACGGTTCGTCCAGAACTCTTTCTCTCCAGATGTCGCGTATTCGGACGCAAATATTATCTATGCCAACGCATTGATGGGGCTCCAGGCTGGACGATTCAATGTGGATGCTGATCTTCGGTTCAGGAATCTTTCATTCCCGGATAATGATGCCGACAATCTTGGCTTTGCTCTTCCAAAGTACAGTGGTGGCATCAAGCTGACGTACAACATCAATTCCAGGCTTTACGCCGGCTTCTCGGTGGAGGCGTCATCATGGCGTGAAGGAAAGTGTCGAAAGGCCTCTTTCGCTGGCTTGGGTGGTGATGAGGACGACTTGACTCCTGTGTCTCCGGTCACGGTTTCTGAAGATATTGTGAAGGTCCGTGTGCCTGGTTACGTGGATCTTGGACTGAACTGTGGCTACAAATTCAACAGGAAGCTGGAATTTTGGTTGGAGTCGGGCAATCTGCTTTGCCAGACCATCCAGAGGAATCCGTTATACGCGGAGAAAGGCCTTTGGGTCACGGCGGGAGTCTCATTGAATCTGTAGATTGTTTCCTTGCGGTCACTATCAAGGAGAGAATATCCTAATAATAGATCGGGGGCATGTGGAAATAAATTTCGCATTGCCCCTTAAATTTATTATATTTGTCTGTTTTATGGGCAAACCATATTAATAGATAATTATAGGCGATAGAATATGATTGAGAACGAAGAGATGAAGAAAGCGGAAGAGCAATATTCCGCAAGTAGTATCCAGGTGCTGGAAGGACTTGAGGCGGTGAGGAAAAGACCTTCGATGTACATCGGCGACATCGGGGAGAGGGGACTCCATCATCTTGTCTATGAGGTGGTTGACAACGGTATTGACGAGGCGATGGCCGGTTACTGCACCGAAATCGGTGTCACCATCCTTCCTGACAACTCGATAAGGGTGTCGGATAACGGACGTGGAATCCCTACCGGAATGCATCCAAAGGAGCACCGTTCCGCCCTTGAGGTCGTGATGACAGTCCTTCACGCCGGTGGTAAGTTCAACAAGGACAGCTACAAGGTGTCCGGAGGTCTGCACGGAGTCGGCGTTTCCTGCGTGAACGCCCTTTCTGACAGCCTGATCGCTGAGGTTCACCGTGAGGGGCATATATTCGTGCAGAAATATTCAAAGGGCAAGCCACTCGCCCCTGTGGAGATTGTCGGAGACTGCAATGACACCGGAACCATCATCACCTTCCATCCCGATCCGACCATATTCACCCAGACAACTGTTTATAAATATGACACCCTCGCCGCGAGGATGCGTGAGCTGGCCTATCTGAACAAAGGCATCAAGATCACCATCACCGATGAGAGGGAACTGGTTGATGAATATGTCACCGATGAGAACGGCAACTCGAAGCCGACCGGAAAACAGCTTTACCGCGGGGATATTTTCTATTCCAAGGAAGGCCTCAAGGAGTTCATTGACTATCTTGACGCCGGTGCCACACAGCTCATCCCTGAGCCTGTGTGCGTGCAGAGCGACAAGGTGATACCTATCGACATCGCCCTCTCGTACAACAACGGATTCTCCGAGAAGATATATTCATACGTCAACAACATCAACACCATAGAGGGAGGAACCCACCTTCAGGGGTTCAAGATGGGTCTTTCGCGTTCGCTGAAGAACTATGCGGAGAAGAACAATCTGCTCGCGAAGTTCAAGGGTGACCTCGCGCCGGAGGATTTCCGTGAAGGTTTGACCGCTGTGGTTTCGGTGAAGATCGCCGAGCCGCAGTTCGAGGGACAGACCAAGACGAAACTCGGTAACCCGGAGGCGACCTCCGCTGTGTCCCAGGCCACTTCAGCGGCTATGGACCAGTATCTTGAGGAGCATCCTAAGGAGGGTAAGCTGCTCATAGAGAAGATCGTGCTTGCAGCCACCGCCCGCAGCGCCGCCCGCAAGGCCCGTGAGATGGTGCAGAGGAAGACTGCTATGACGGGAGCCGGAATGCCTGGCAAGCTGGCTGACTGCTCTGAAAGGAATCCTGAGATCTGCGAGCTCTTCCTCGTCGAGGGAGATTCCGCCGGTGGAACAGCCAAGCAGGGACGTGACAGAAGGATCCAGGCCATCCTCCCTTTGAGAGGTAAGATCCTGAACGTGGAGAAGGCCGCGGGTGACCGCGCGTTCGACAGCGTTGAGGTCAGGAACATCTACACCGCCCTCGGAGTCACTGTCGCCCAGGAGGATGAGAACGGTGAGAAGAAGATGGATCTGAGCAAGTTGCGTTACCACAAGGTCATCATCATGACAGATGCCGATGTCGATGGAAGCCACATCGCCTGCCTTATCCTGACGTTCTTCTTCCGCTATATGTTCGACCTCATCAAGAACGGCTATGTCTATCTCGCCACACCTCCGCTTTACCTTGTGAAGAAAGGCAAGGAGGAAGTATATTGCTGGACCGACGAGCAGAGGTTCGAGGCCACGGCACGTTTGGGAAAGGGTTCCGACAAGGGTGTTACCGTACAGAGGTACAAAGGTCTTGGTGAGATGAGTGACCAGCAGCTTTGGGACACAACTATGGATCCGGCCAAGAGACGTCTGCGCAAGATCACGATCGACAACGCCGCCGAGGCCGAGAGGACATTCTCGATGCTTATGGGAGACGATGTCCCTCCGAGAAGGCAGTTCATCGAGGAGAACGCCCACTACGCTAATATTGACGCATAAATAATTAAAACAGAATACAAAATGCTTGACATTTTTGACAGAATCGAAAGGGACTCAGGCGGTCCTATCGGACAGTATTTCAATCAGGGCTTCGGCTATTATATGTATCCGAAACTTGAGGGCGAGCTTGGCCCTCATATGACATTCAACGGGAAAGAGGTCCTGAACTGGAGTCTGAACAACTATCTCGGACTCGCTAACCATCCTGAGGTGCGCAAGGCTGACGCCGAGGGTGCCGCTAAGTGGGGACTGGCCTATCCAATGGGAAGCCGTATGCTTTCCGGCCACACCGCCCTGCACGAGAAACTTGAGAGGATGTTCGCTGATTTCGAGAAGAAGGAGGACGCGTTCCTGTTCAACTTCGGCTATCAGGGAATCGTCTCCGCGATCGACTGCCTTACCGCCCGTCACGATGTGATCGTCTATGACGCTGAGGCTCACGCCTGCCTCCTTGACGGAATCCGTCTCCACATCGGCAGCAAGTACAAGTACCGCCACAACAATATCGTTGACTGTGAGAAGGTTCTGGCGAGAGCCTGCAAAGAGGCCGAGGAAAGCGGCGGAGGTGTCCTTCTCATCACCGAGGGCGTTTTCGGTATGACCGGTGCGATGGGAATCCTCGACCAGATCGTCGAACTCAAGAAGAAGTACAGCTTCCGGATATTCATTGATGACGCGCACGGATTCGGCCTTCTGGGCGAGCACGGACGCGGAACTTCCGAGGAACTGCACTGCATGGACGGCATCGATCTTTACATCGGCGCGTTCGCGAAGTCGATGGCCTCGATCGGAGGCTTCATCGCCGGTCCTCGCAAGATCATCAACTACCTGCGTCTGAATATGCGCTCGCAGATGTATGCCAAGTCACAGCCGATGGCGTTCGTGTACGGCAACATCAAGCGTCTGGAGATCATCATGTCACCGGAAGGCGACGAGCTCCGCAAGAAGTGCTGGCACGTGACCCACACTCTTCAGGAAGGCTTCAAGAAACTCGGATTCGACATCGGTGAGGCGCAGGCCTGCGTGATTCCTATCCACATCGACGGCGGCGGCGTGGCCCAGGCCACAAAGATAGCGATGGATCTCCGTGAGAACTATCGCATCTTCTGCTCGATGGTCATCTACCCTGTCATCCCTAAGGGAATGGTAATCTTCAGAATAGTATGTACCGCCGCTCACACCGACGAAGACATAGCATACACTCTCAACGCTTTCAAGGAGATCAAGCAGAAACTTGACGCCGGAGCGTACGACGGTGATGACATCGCTGCGAAGACCATTATGTAATTAACTGCTGATTAGTGGCTTATATGCATCCTGAATATTTCAAGGATAAGGTCATTATCATAACGGGAGCCAGCTCTGGAATAGGGTTGGCTTCTGCCCGTCTCTTCGGGTCGTTCGGAGCGAACGTCGTTATGGCCGCCCGCTCGCTGGACAAGCTCCAGGAATCGGCCCCGTCGGTGAACGCCGATCCGGACAAGGTTTTGTGCGTCAAGACGGACGTCACGAAGGAGGATGACTGCCGGAATCTCATCGATTGCACCGTCAGGAAATATGGCCGCATCGACATCCTGGTGAACAATGCCGGAATCTCGATGAGGGCTATGTTCAAGGACTTGGATCTCAGCGTTATCCGCTCTTTGATGGATGTGAATTTCTGGGGCACGGTGCAGTGCACGAAATTCGCCCTGCCTTACCTGCTTCAGAGCAAGGGACAGGTTGTCGGCGTGATTTCGATCGCCGGGTTCTCAGCCCTTCCGGCGAGGACGGGATATTCAGCGTCCAAGTACGCCATCCGCGGCTTCCTTGACACAATCCGTATCGAGCATCTCAAGGACGGACTCAATGTGCTCGTCTTCGCTCCTGGCTACACGGACTCCAATGTCCGCAAGGCCGCACTGACGGCTGACGGCAGCCCTCAGGGTGAGACTCCGCTCAAGGAGGACAAGCTGATGAGCGCGGAGAAGTGCGCCGAGTATCTTGCCAAGGGACTGGAAAAGAGAAAGTCACAGATGATCCTTACCGGACTGGGGAAGGTCACTGTTCTGGCTCACAGATTGTTCCCGAGACTTACTGACAAACTTACTTACGGTTTTATCGCAAAGGAAGCGGGAAGCCCGTTCAAATAACAAGAAACAATGAAACTGCCTCGCGTGTCCATAAACTACAGGGTGCTTATTCCTCTGGTCGTGCTTTTTCTGGTCCTCACATTGATTTTCCCGAGGACAGCTAAATTCAGTTATGATTACAGGAAAGGCTCGCCGTGGTCTCATGAGACACTTCTTGCGCAGTTTGACTTTCCCATCCTGAAGACCGACGAGCAGATCCGTGAGGAAAAGAGCAGAAGCAAGTCGGTGGTCATTCCTTACTACAGGTATCGTCAGGACATAGTGGACAACTGCCGGAAGGCCGCTGAAGGGATTGATATGGGAGGATATTCATACCTCCGCCCTTTGATTGTGGCTTCGATGGACGGTATCTATTCCAATGGGGTGGTGCCGGACGAAGGGGTGAAGCTTGACGGACATTCCGATCCTTCCGGAGCGGTCTTGTATATTCAGAAAGACAAGAGAGCCGGGAAAAAACCGGTGAGCGAGGTGTTCAAGGAGTCAGAGGCCAAGAACCGTCTGCTTTCCGACATCGCGGCAAAGTACCCGAGAATCAATGCGGATTCGGTTCTCAGGTCTGCCGGGATCTATGATTTCATTGTCCCTAATCTTGAATATGACCCCAAGACAACTGAGCTCGTCCGCTCGGAATCCTCAAACCAGGTTTCAACGACGCAAGGTTTCGTGAGCGCGGGCCAGCTGATTGTCTCCGAAGGAGAGATCGTGACGGCTGAGATCGCGCAGATGCTTGATTCCTATAAGGTTGAATACGAGAACAGTATGGGGTATGGTGGCCCGAGGATTCTATTCTGGCTCGGCAACGCCTTTATCGCGTTCGCGCTTGTGCTGCTGTTTTTCCTGATGATCTATTTCCTGAACCGGAGATTGTTTATGGATCACCGTAAGTTCTGGTATTTGATCTTCATATTCATCATCGCTTCGGTTCTGGCTTTGATAATCAATAAGTTCGCGCCACGGTGCCTCTACATGGTACCGTTCACGCTGACTGCCTTGTACCTTGAGGCTTTCTTCAAGAACAAGGTGATCTTCCCGATCTGCTGCGTGTCGTTCCTGCCGCTTCTGGTTTTCGCCGAGAATGGTGTCGTGCTTTTCGTGATGTTCCTTCTGGCAAGCATAGTCGCGGTATTCACGTTCCGTTTCTTCAACCAGGGATGGCAGCAGTTCATTATGTCCGGAATCGTGTTCGTCAGCATCCTGGTGACTTATTTCGGTTTCCGGATGATCGACATGGTGAACGATGACCCGTACATGGCGGTGCTTTACATGTTCATCGGTTCGATGCTCATAGTTGCCGGCTACCCTCTCATCTATTTGTTCGAGAGGATGTTCAACCTCGTTTCCAGTTCGAGGCTCCGTGAGCTTTGCGACACGAACAATAAACTTCTTCGCGAATTGGAGCACAAGGCTCCCGGCACGTTCCAGCATTCCCTGCAAGTCATGAATATGTGCGATGCGGCCGCTCGTGCCATTGATGCCAACGTGCTGTTGGTCAGGGCTGGAGCTCTTTATCACGACATCGGCAAGATGAAGAATCCGCTATGCTTCATCGAGAACGAAAGCATGTCGCCGAGAGGAGTGCATTATCACGAGCATCTTTCTCCTAAGGAGAGCGCAAGGGCGATAATCAAGCATGTCTCCGATGGCCTTGAACTGGCGGCGGAGAACAGATTGCCGGATGTGATCCAAGACTTTATCCTGACGCATCACGGCACGTCCAACACATCGTATTTCTACAACAAGTACCTTAACGAGGGCGGAGATCCGAATGACGTTTCGGATTTCTTCTACAAAGGCCGCAAACCTCAGACGAAGGAACAGATCATCCTGATGATTTGTGACACGCTGGAGGCGGCCTCAAGGACGTTGAAAGACAATTCCGCGGCCACATTCTCGGTCTTTGTCGAGAATATCGTCGCGTCCAAGATGAAAATCGGCCAGTTTGACCAGGCCGACATTTCCATAAAGGACCTGAATACTGTCAAGGAAACGCTGAAGGCTTACCTTTCGCAGATTTACCACGAGAGGGTAGTTTATCCTCAAAGAAAGAATAATTAATTTAAAATAATATTTACAGAATTATGGAAGTAACAAAAAATCAAATCGATGATCTTAACATCGAACTGACCATCGCCCTGAAGGCGGAGGACTATGCCGAGCAGGAGAAGAAAAGGCTCGCCGCTTACAGGAGAAACGCTGACTTCAAGGGTTTCCGCAAGGGAATGGTTCCCGCGTCGCTCGTAAAGAAGGTCTATGGCGACCAGGCTCTTTACGAGGCCATCAACGGTGTTGTCTCGGAGCAGCTCGACAAGTTCATCAAGGACAACAATCTGCATATTCTCGGCGAGCCTATCGCCAGCGAGTCCCAGAAGGAATTGGAGTGGAAGGATGGCAACGATTTCGAGTTCAAGTTCGACCTCGGACTGTCTCCAGAGATCAACATTGATGTTGACAAGGATGACAAACTGCCGTATTACAATATCGAGGTGACCGACAAGGCTAAGGCTGCCATGAAGGACAGCATCCTCAGGCAGTACGGCCAGCTCGAAGAGGGCGAGGCCGCAGGTGAGGAAGACTATGTAGTGGTTGACTTCAAGCAAGGCGAGAAAGCTGTCGAAGGTGTTTATGTCGCTGTCAGCAAGGTTGAGGGTGACGCGAAGAAGAATTTCCTCGGAGCCAAGGTTGACGCTCAATTCGACGTCAATGTCAACGAGGCGTTCACCAACGAGACCGACAGGGCTTCCATGCTCAAGATGAAGAAGGAAGAGCTTGCCGCCCTTGATCCAGTCTGGAATGTCACCATCGTGAACGTCAAGACTTTCGTTCCGGCCACCGAGTGCCAGGAGACTTACGACAAGGTCTTCGGCAAGGATGCCGTGAAGACAACCGAGGAGTTCGACGCCAAGATCGCCGAGAGGCTTGAGGCTAACTACAAGCAGGAGGCCGACTACAGACTTTCCCAGGATCTGCGCAAGTACCTCGTTGACAAGGCCAACGTGAACGTTCCAGAGGCTTTCCTCAAGAGATGGCTCTATGAGAACAACAAGGAGAAGTTCAGCAAGGAGGACATCGAGAAGGAGTTCGACGGATTCCTCGGCGACTTCCGCTGGCAGCTTGTCAGAGGTTCTCTGATGAAGAAGTTCGAGCTCAAGGTTGAGGACAAGGATATGCTTGAGGCAGCCAAGGCTTACGCCGCCTACCAGTACGCTATGTACGGAATGGGCAACGTTCCTGAGGAACTTCTCACCGATGCGGCCGCGCAGATGCTCAAGGACGAGAGGCAGATGCGCAACATCGAGGAGAATGTCGAGAACGAGAAGGTGATCGCCGCCGTCAAGGAGAAGATCACCCTCCAGAACAAGAAGATCTCCGAGGAGAAATTCCGCGAGCTTAAGTAATTATGGACAAGGAGTTTCAGAAATATGCGACCAAGGGTCTTGGACTGAGTTCAATGACCCTTGACCGCTATCAGAGAGCCACGGACGCCTACATCAATCCGACCATCATCGAGGAGAGGAAACTTAATGTGGCCTCGATGGACGTGTTCAGCCGTCTGATGATGGACAGGATCATATTCCTTGGTGTTCCGATTGATGATGATGTCGCGAACATCATCCAGGCTCAGCTGCTGTTCCTTGCTTCCACCGATTCCACCGCTGACATTTCCCTGTACATCAACACTCCAGGGGGACAGGTGACTTCAGGTCTGGCCATCTATGACACGATGCAGCTTGTTGAGCCCGACGTGGCCACGATCTGTACGGGAATGGCGGCCTCTATGGGTTCTGTCCTGCTTTGCGCCGGCGAGAAGGGCAAGCGTTCCTGCCTGCCTCATTCCAGGGTGCTGATCCATCAGCCTCTCGGAGGCGCCCAGGGTCAGGCTTCTGACATTATGATCGCGGCCAAGGAGATCGAGAAGACCCGCAAGGAACTCTATGACATCATCTCCCAGCATTCCGGACAGCCTTACGACAAGGTGTTCGCCGATGCGGACAGGGACTTCTGGATGACAGCCCAGGAGGCTCTGGAGTACGGAATGGTGGATGAGATCCTCACAAAGAAATCCAAGTAATGCCTCAGAAAAAGAATACCGGTACAACTAAACATTGTATGTTCTGCGGCAGGTCGGAGCGTGATGTCCCGTTCCTGCTTCAGGGCTTGGACGGCTTCATCTGCAGCGATTGTGTCGAGCTTGCCCACGACTACCTCAAGGACACTATAGGCGGCGCTTCCAAGGACGGCAAACCTTTGGGACGGCTTGAGGCCTTGAAAAAACCGGTGGAAATCAAGGAGTTCCTTGATGAATATGTCATCGGGCAGGATCGTGCCAAGAAGATGTTGGCCGTCGCGGTCTATAACCACTACAAAAGGATCAACCACAACCTTGTGGACCGTCCTGACGATGGCGTGGAACTGGAGAAATCGAATATCCTGCTGGTAGGTCCGACCGGAACCGGAAAGACATTGCTGGCCAAGACGATAGCCAAACTTCTGGACGTTCCGTTCACCATCGTGGACGCGACCGTACTGACCGAGGCCGGCTATGTCGGGGAGGATGTCGAGAGCATCCTCACGAGGCTTCTTCAGGAGGCCGACTTCGATGTGGCTAAGGCCGAGAGGGGAATCGTGTTCATCGATGAGATCGACAAGATCGCCCGCAAGA
>ERZ779890.961-NODE-961-length-30824-cov-5.971562_pt1 | contig 30824 bp, 23 predicted proteins | sample MGYA00511553_ERZ779890 | MGnify/ENA primary metagenome ERZ779890 (study PRJEB29588, sample SAMEA2152064) | human gut metagenome | biome: human gut; feature: human-associated habitat; material: faeces | place: Denmark | collected 2008/2010 ... | reverse complement strand
TGATTATATCAAAATCCTTGAGAATGTGGTGTCAACTTTTATGATACAATATCACCCTTGGCGCGAATATCAGCAATTCCTCCCTGATGAACAGAGTAAATGGTAATGTCAGCGGTGTAGCAAATGTCGGTGGCATCATTGGCATCAACCATGGTGTTATCACCGGTGGTCGCGATGATAACAAAAATTATTATAAATACCAGATTTATAACAATGGTACGATTCAGGCAGGCTCATATGATGCAACAAACGGTACTATTACAGCGTTTGCAGGAGAAAACATCGGCGGTCTGCTTGGCAATAACAGCGGCACGCTGACGGCAGGCTATAACACCGGTGTGGTCGATGCAGGACAAAGCAGCAACGTTGGCGGTATCGCCGGTACTAACAGCGGCACGCTGGACCAGGTGTTCAACAGCGTAGTAACAGTAACCAAGACCGAAACAGGCGCAACTGATGCTAATGGCAGAAAGCTTTATAATTATACTTATACCGATGGCGGTGCAATCAGCGGCAGAAGCAATGTCGGCGGTATCGTTGGCAGTAATAAGGCTGGAGGCCAACTGAGCAACGCTTATAGCACTACTAAGGTAGCAGGCAATAGCAAGGTAGCAAACATTGTGGGCAGCAATGCAGGACAGGTAAGCAATATTTATGGCTATGAAGCAAATGGCAGCACCAACGTAAACGGTGTCACTGTCAGCAACAGCTATATCATCAAGAAAGACGGTACGCTGGCAGAAAACAGCAAGGATGCCAAGAAGCTGGACAGCTATACTTTTGATAAAAAGGATACAACCTGGAAGCTTTACGATAAACGCACTAACCCACTGCTGAAGGTGTTCCTGACCAAGGTTACGGTAGCAGATGACCTGCAAAAAGGTTGGGTTTATGATGCGACAAATCATCTTGATATCCCTGGCTGGATTAATAGCGGCAAGCTGACTACAGTTGATCCCAAAAATGATGCCTTTGCAGCTTATAAGAACAACAGCAGCCTGCTGCAGGGCGAAGAGCTGAAGAACGTCGGTGATTACAGCAGCTGGCTGTGGTCCGGGCAGATTGCCAGCGGTGGCGTCGCAGGCCCCAATAACCTGGGCTATGACTTTACCGTGGGTGATATTACTGTTACCAAAAAGGTGCTGAATGTTACCGGTAATACTGTTAACAGAACGTATGGCGATTTGCTGAAAAACCATGACTATGCATTGAGCATTAATGGATTTGACGGCTTCAACGACGCTATGAAGGCAGAGCTGGATGGCAAGGTAACTATCATTGATTCGCAGGATACAATCCAAAACAGCAATGATACAGGTATTATTACTGTTGGGGATGAAAAGCGTACTAAGAATAAGGGAACCTATGAGTGGCAGGCAGGCGTTAAGCTTGATGGCAGCCTTACAGGCAATTATGAATTCCAAAATGATGGTGTAAGCAGCACAACAACGACAGTTCATGGCAAATCTAATGTTTTGGCGCGCAAGGTTTACCTGAATAATATTAATGCTAAGCTGACCTACGGCAGTAAGGATGCTATTAATAACCATATCAATGGCGTGGTAAGCATTAAGGATTTGGCAAATGCTATTGTTTATGGTGATGATGTCAAGCTGGCTGACGGTGCCGTCGTTAATGTGAAGGATGGCAGCAGCTATGCGACTAATAAGGGCGGGCGCAATACTGCGGACGCTGATACATATGCTGACAGCCTGAAAATTGATAATGCAAAGCTTACCGGCGATGCAAATAAGTTGGGCAACTATGAGCTTGTTAATGACGCTACAGGCAGCATTACCGTTGACCAGGCAACAATGCATGTTAAGCTGAACGATGTTGAGCGCACCTATGGTAATACAGCGCTGATTAATGGTACAGCATACGGCGTTAACGGATTGACTGGTAATGTCAACGGCGATAATTATGGTGTCGGCAATGTAACTATGGGCACTGTTACCGGCGATGGCGCGGTTGATGGCGTAAGCGGCAGCAAGGTAACCAATGATGCAGGAAATTATAAATGGAATGCCAATGTGGTTACAGCGAACGATAAGCTTAAGCAAAACTACAAGCTGGTTGTTGATGGTGGTGCTTCCGTGGTTAAACAGGCAACCTTGCAGGTAAGCTTGAACGACGTAGTACGCACCTATGGTAATACAGCGATTACCAGCGGCGGGTACAGTGCAAGTAATATCACTGGTCTGGTAAACGGCGACAGCTACAATGCTGGCGATGTTAAGGTAACAGTCAACAGTGATGGCGCAGTTGATGGCGTAAGCGGCAGCAAGGTAACGAACGATGCTGGCGGTTATACCTGGAGCGGTGATTTAACAACAGACAATGCAACACTGAAGAACAACTATAAGCTGGAATTGAAAGGCGATGGCAAGTCTGTTGTAGGCAAGGCAAAGCTGAATGTTGGCCTGAGTGACGTATACCGCACCTATGGCAATGCAAAGATTACCAGTGGCAGTTACAGCGCAGGCAACATCACCGGTCTGGTAAACGGCGACAGCTATAATGCCGGCGATGTTAAGGTAACAGTTACTGGCGACGGCGCAACTGATGGAGTAAGCGGCAGCAAGGTAACGAACGATGCAGGTAACTATGAGTGGACAGGAAGCGCAAGCACTACAAATGCAGGCTTGGACAAGAACTATAATTTGGTAGTAACTGCAAATGGCAAGTCTAAAGTAGAAAAGGCAACGCTGAATGTTGGCCTGAACGACGTAGTACGTACCTATGGTAATGCAACGATTACCAGCGGCGGTTACAGCGCAGGCAACATCACCGGTCTGGTAAATGGTGATAGCTATGACGCAAGCGCAATCACAGTAAACAAGACAAGTGACGGCGCAATTGCTGGCGTAAGCGGCAGCAGGGTAACGAACGATGCAGGTAACTATGAGTGGACAGGCAGCGCAAGCACTACAAATGCAGGCTTGGGTAAGAACTATAATCTTGTAGTAACTGCAAATGGCAAGTCTAAAGTAGAAAAGGCAAACCTCGTAGTAAACCTGAACGACATCACCCGCGTTTACGGTAACCTGGAAGCTAAGGATTACAGCAAAGCATTTACCTTTGGTGCAAATGCAGGCTTAGTCAATGGCGATAGCGGTCTGGTAATCAACGCTGACAAAGATGGCGCAATTGCCGAAGGCAGCGTAAGCGACGTTAAGAAGACCAACAACGTAGGCAGCTATGAGTGGAATGGTACTGCCAGCGGTGTAGATAACCTGAACACAAACTACAATGTGCAGATTAACGCAGGCAAGTCCGAAGTAACAAAGGCTAAGCTGACCTTTGTTGTAGATGACAAAACCATTACCCAAGGCGTACCGGCAAAATACACCGGCAAAGCCAACGGCTTGACCAATGGCGACACCCTGGCTGGTATCGGCATAGGCGGCTATGAGCTGGACAGCTCGGTAAATCCGTTAATCGTTGACATTTACGAAGACAAAATCGGCGTCCTGATTAATGGTAGCTTGCATCTGACAGGTAGCGACGGTCTGCTCAAAAACTACAAGGTGGAAATCGACCCGGGTACCCTGACCGTTTTGCCAAGTTTTAATCCGGCAGACGATTACTGGTTCGGCACTGCTCCCTGGGATAAGGAACGCAACCTGCGTGAGCGCAAGGCTGAATTCCATTATGTAGCTGGCGGTATGAGCCTATAAGCAAAATTAAATATTGACGGTTAAAGCACTTTTATGGATTGTACAATCCTGATAGAAGCGCAGCTAAAGCAAAGCCCCGGCATTTGCCGCATCGTAAACGATGCGTCTGTGCCGGGGCTTTTGTCAGGACGCTTTGCTGCAGCATTACCTGAAGTAAAGTAAAGCTTAATGTAAGCACTCTTTTTTGCAAGTTAACCAGAAAAACACAGCTTTTTCGCTCAAAATGTGCTACAATATATTTACGAAAAACGAAAGGAGTGTTTCGTATGTCTGAAGTATCTCAAGAAACTATGATGTTCAAACGTGAGCCGGAAAAGCTGAATGTTGCCGAAACTATAAAAGAAGTATATGCTGCCCTGGAAAAGAAGGGCTATAACCCTGTGGACCAATTAGCAGGCTACCTGCTGAGCGGTGACCCTACCTATATCACCAGCTTTGAGGATGCGCGCACCAAGCTGCGCCGCCACGAGCGCTATGAGTTGATTGAAGAGCTGGTAAAAAATTATCTGCAGCAGATTAACAAGTAAAAGGAGAAGTTGACTTAATGCGTAAAATGTCCCTTGATGTAGGCACAAGAACTATTGGTATCGCCGTGAGCGATTTGCTGGGCATGATTGCCAACGGCGTGGAAACTATTCATCGTACTACTGAGGAACGCGACTATGCCCGCATTGCCGAGCTGATAGCCGAGCATGAGGTAGATACATTGGTTGTAGGCTATCCCAAAAACATGAACGGCACTATCGGTGAACGCGCGCAGGCCTGTGAAGCAATGGCCGAAAAGCTCCGCACCATGTTCCCGAAGGTGCAGGTTGTGCTGTGGGATGAACGCCTGAGCACCGTAGCTGCCGAAAAGGTGCTGGTTGATGCGGATTTGCGCCGTAAAAAGCGTAAGAAGGTTATTGATATGATGGCGGCAGTTGTTATTCTGCAAAATTATCTGGACAGCAAGAGCTTTAAAATTTGACAGATAGCGTTACCTATTATACAATATGTTTAGATTAAAATTGAGCTTTTTATTTATTGAGCTATGACGAAAGAGGTGCCTTTATGGAAAAAGACATTAGAGATGAAGAATTAGCAGCTATGCAAGCTGAAGGCGAAGAAGAAGTTATCTGCGTTGTTCTGACTGACGAGCAAGGCAACGAGCACGAGTTCTATCAGGACATGGTTATCACTGTTGATGACAAGCAATTTGCAGTACTGGTTCCGATGGAAGACTGCTGCTGCGAGGATGATGACTGCGATTGCCACGAGCATGACGAAGAAGAAGATACCTGCGTTATCGCACGCATGGACTTTGACGAAAACGGCGAAGCTGTTTACACCGCTCCGACTGACGAAGAATACGAAGCAGTTGCTGCTAAGTATGACGAAATGTTTGAGGACGAGGAGTAATTCACAGTCAGCAATTTTACCGGACTTCGGTCCGGTATTTTTATGCGATGTGACGATGTTTTCTGATGGATATAGAAAAGCTGAAAAAGCTGGTACGCGACAATCCGGTGCAGGCTGCAGCAGGTGCTTTGGCGGTGCTGCTGGTTGCCGGCGTGGTAGCATTTACGATTTATCTTAACGGACAGGGCAATAATAAGGGCTTTGCCGTAGAAGGCTCACACCTTATTGTTGTCAAGGACGGCATGACTACGGCGGATATCGCCGAGCTGCTGCATGAAAAAAAGCTGGTAAAAAATCCTGCTGCCTTTAAAATGGAGGCGCGCTGGAAGGGATTGGCTACCAAGCTGCAGGCCGGTGCCTACCAGATTGACGGCGGCATGAGCAATCAGCAGATTGTCGATGTTATGGTCAAGGGACGCATCAAGCAGGTGCGCTTTACTGTACCGGAAGGCTACAGCGTGGCGAAAACTGCGAAGAAGCTGGAGGCCGAAGGCCTTGGCAGTGCTGACAAGTTCATGGCGGCGGCGAAGGATTATGCACCCTATCCTTACATGCAGACCGATAACAGCAATGTGCTGTTTAAAGCCGAGGGCTTTATCTACCCGGCAACCTATGATTTCCCGGTGGGAATCAGCGAGCAGGAGATGCTCAAAATGATGGTTGCACAGTTTGATAAGGAAATGCAGAGCAGCGGTATTGCCAAGACTGTGGCAGAACGTAATCTGCCTTTGCGTGATGTTGTCAATATGGCTTCAATGGTGGAGCTGGAGGCAGTCTTTGCCGAGGAGCAGCCGAAAATTGCCGGCGTTTTCCTCAAGCGTGTGGCAATCGGTATGCCTATTCAGTCTGACACGACGATTCAGTATCTTTTGGGAACGCAGAAGGAAGTAGTTACCTTTGCGGATACCAAAATCCAAAGTCCGTATAATACCTACCAAAATCCCGGCTTGCCTCCGGGACCGATTGGCAGTCCTGGACTGACCGCAATTAAGGCGGTGCTGCAACCGGAACAGACAGATTATCTGTACTTTGTTGCGGAAAAGGACGGACACCATCGCTTTACCAAAACCTATGCCGAGCATCTGAAGGCGATTGAGGAAATAGGTTAACAACAGTTTATTACATATTTCTGCGCTGTCAGTGTGGCGGAGCAGAGAAGTGTTTTAAGGAGAATTAATGAGCAGAAACTTAGTTAAACCCGAATTACTGGCACCTGCCGGTAATATGGAAAAAGGAAAAATGGCCCTGCTTTACGGTGCTGATGCTATTTATCTGGGCGGTAAGCTGTTCGGTCTGCGTGCCTTTGCCAACAATTTCTCTTTAGAGGAAATTGCGGAGATGGCAGAGTATGCACACAGCCTCGGTAAAAAGGTTTATGTAACGGTAAATATTTTTGCGCATAACGAGGATATCGACAGACTGCCGGATTATCTGCGCGGTCTGCAGCAGGCTAAGGTTGACGCACTGCTGATCAGCGATTTGGGCGTATGGAGCACTGCCCGCCAGGTTGTGCCTGATATGCCGCTGCACGTGAGCACGCAGGCTAATACCACCAACTATGCCACGGTGCAGGCGTGGGAGCAGCTGGGCGCTGAACGCGTTGTGCTGGCACGCGAGCTGTCCTTGGCGGAAATAAGCGAAATCAGCGAAAAAACCTCGGTAGAGCTGGAAACCTTCGTGCATGGCGCGATGTGTATTTCCTACAGCGGACGCTGCCTTTTGAGCGCCTATCTGACTGGGCGCGACGGCAACCGCGGTGCCTGCACGCAGGCCTGCCGTTGGGAATATAATATGTATAAGCTGGGTGAGCAAAAGCGCCCTGGCGAATACTTTGACCTCGAAGAGGACGAGCGCGGTACCTATGTGATGAACTCCAAGGACCTGTGCCTGATTGAATATCTGCCGGAGCTGATGCGCGCCGGTGTGTGCAGCCTGAAGATTGAAGGCCGCATGAAGAGCGTGCATTATGTTGCAACGGTAGTCAGCGTTTACCGCAAGGCTATCGACCAATGCTGGGCAGACATGGAGCATTACAGCGTGCCGGAAGCGTGGATTACCGAGCTGAACAAGGTATCCCACCGCCAGTACACTACAGGCTTTGCTGTGGCCAAGCCTGACAGAAATGCGCAGGTTTACACCAGCTCGAAGTATGAGCAGACACACGATTTTGTCGGTATCGTTACAGGCTACGATGCTGAGAAAAAGCGCGCTTATTTTGAGCAGCGCAATAATGTAAAGGCAGGCGAGCCGCTGGAGCTTTTGATGCCTGACGGCAGCACGATGCCCTTTGTTTTGACAGAAATGCTGGATGAAGCAGGTACGCCGATTGACTGCGCACCGCATGCCCAGCAGAAATTTTCCGCAGCCAGCGACAAGCCGCTGCTGCAATTCAGCTTATTACGCAGAAAGGTTGTAAAAGAATGAGTGACAATGACCCCGGACCCCACAGTATGATCTACGCGCAGGTTGAGCCTGAGCGTATTGCAGATGTTAACTGGATTATGGAAGGCTATGAGCATCTGGCCATGGTGAGCACCGTAGACGGCACCAGCGGACTGATTAAGTTTTATGCTACGCCGGATACGTATTTTGATACACTGGATATTATCGAAAATATGCCGTTTAAGGTAGATGTAATCGATAATATGGAAAACGGAGTGTATCACAGACTTTGGCAGATTTAAACTGCAGGGAAAGGATTGCTGTAAAAAGCTTTCGTTTTTTCTACAATCGCATATCGTAAATAGTACAAGGCTGGGAGCGTTGCTCCCGGTCTTTTTTTCGTGCTTAGCAGTTAAATGCAGCATCTTTTACTCCTGTTAAATTTTTTACCTAAATTTAACAGGAAAAAAACCAGCTTTGCGTATATAATAAGCATAAGAGTATTGATTGGTGGTGTTTTGCATGATTTTCTGCGTGGAGGATGAACAAAATATTTGCGAGCTGGAGGTTTACACACTGCAGTCCGTTGGCATGGAGGCACAGGGCTGCGGCAGCGGCCGAGAGCTTTTCGCCTTGCTGGAAAAACAGGTGCCGGAGCTGATTGTTTTAGATATTATGCTGCCGGATGAGGATGGTATAAGCATTCTCAGACGTTTGCGTGCTGATAAACGTTATGCGAATATCCCTGTGATTATGGCTACAGCCAAGGGCTCGGAGTTCGATAAGGTTAAAGGACTGGACAGCGGTGCCGACGATTATATTGCCAAGCCCTTCGGTATGCTGGAGATGGTGGCGCGCATCAAGGCTGTGCTGCGCCGCTGCGCAGCACCACGCCACAGTGAGGACGAGAAAGAAATCATCCGCATCGGTTGCCTGGAGGTCAACCAGCTGGAGCATAAGGTGAGTGTAGGCGGCAGTGATGTTGTACTGACGCTGAAGGAATACGAGCTGCTGCGCAAGTTTTTGCAGCATCCCGGTATTGTCTTTTCGCGTGATAAGCTGCTTAACGATATCTGGGGTTATGAATTCAGCGGTGAAACACGTACAGTTGATGTGCATATCCGTACCCTGCGCCAGAAGCTGGGTGATGCCGGTGAGCTGATTGAAACTATCCGTGGCGTTGGCTACAGAATGGTGGCTGTAAAATGAAGCAGAGGCTTTTTCGCAGTATATTGCTGCTGACAGGGGCAGCGGTAGGCCTTGTTTTGCTGCTCTTCTTCTGGGTTTCCTGCCAATATATTACGCAGGACAGCTTCGCCAGCCTTAAGCGTGAGGCTAATCTGCTGATTGTGGCCGACGGAGAAGGCAATGTGCCGGTGAGCGAGCTGCAGCGCTTGCAGCTTGCCGACCGCGTAACGCTGATTGCACCGGACGGGCACGCCTTGTATGACAATTATGCTGACGCCGAATCAATGGAGAACCATCTGCAGCGCGAGGAGGTGCAGAAAGCACTGAAAGGCGGCGAGGGCCGTAGCCAGCGTGCCTCCGAAACCATCGGCAAAAATATTTTGTATTATGCAGTGCGTCTGCCGGACGGCAATGTGCTGCGCCTGTCGCGCACGAATGACGCTGTTTTTCAACAGTATAAAATAATTCTTGGTTACTTTGTGCTGTTGGCGCTGGTAGTTTTGTGCGGTGCCTTTTGGGCAGCCAAAACAATTACCGCCAGAATACTGCGACCATTGGAAAACCTTAATCTGGAGCAGTCTGATTCGGAGGCTGTAGTTTATCCTGAGCTGAAGCCGATTGTGGAGTATTTTGAGCTGCAGCAGGAAAAGCTGCAGAAGGAAATGCGCCGATATAAAAATAAAAAGCAGGAGCTGAAGGCCGTAACCAATAATATGGATGAAGGCCTGCTGTTCCTTAATCCGGTTTGGGAAATCGAATCGATTAATAAAAGTGCCGTAAAATTCTTTGGCAAGGAAAAGCAGGAGCTTTTGGGAACGAGCTTTTTTATGCTTGATGACAGTGACGAAATCCGTCAGCTTTTGCAAAAGATTGAGCAGGATGGCAAGGGGCGCCTGGTAATCAACCGCGGCAGCAGCTATTATCAGCTAAACGGCAGCAGAATTACCGATAAAGGCTTTGTGCTGCTGATTATGGATGTGACGGCGCGTACTGCTTCGGAAAAAATCCGCCGTGAGTTTTCGGCTAACGTTTCGCATGAGCTGAAGACACCGCTGCAGTCGGTGCTGGGCTATTCGGAAATTATGCTCAGCGGCCTGGTAAAGCCGGAGGATACCAAGCGCTTTCTGCAGAAAATCAACGATGAGGCGCACAATCTGCTGCGTCTGATTGATGACATCATGCAGCTGTCGAAACTTGATGAGCTGACGCATGATATGATGGAGGAATTTACCCTGCAGGATGTGGCGCAGAGTGCGCTGGCACGCCTGAAGGATAAGGCAGGCAGATTGCAGGTCAGCCTGCAGCTTGTTGACAGCACCGGCGGCGACAGCAAGCTGCTGGGAATTTCTTCGCTGATGGAGGAAATTTTCTTTAACCTGTTGGATAACGGTCTGAAGTATAATCATCCCGGCGGTGAGGTTACGCTGCGCCTGAGCGAAGGAGAAAATAAGTATACGGTGAGTGTAGCTGATACCGGTATGGGTATTCCCGGCAGCGAGCTGCCGCATATTTTCGAACGCTTTTACCGTGTCGACCGCAGCCGTCATAAGGCGATTGATGGTACAGGGTTAGGCCTTTCCATCGTCAAGCACGGCGTAGGCTTCCATGGCGGCAGCATACGCGTGGTGAGCACTGTGGGGCAGGGGACGGAGTTCATCATGAAGTTCCCCAAGCCAAAGTATGAGGTGAAAAAATAAGCGCCTTCTTCATGTATACAACACAGAATATCAAAGATGTGATACAATAGGAGCAGTACTATGAGTGCTGCTCTTAATTTATTTTGAAGGAGGACGCAGATATGCGAGTTGTTCTAACTATCGTAGGCAAGGATAAGGTAGGTATTACCGCTAAGGTGAGCAATGCTTTAGCAGAAATGAATATTAACATCATCAACATCAACCAAAATATTATGCAAGGCTTTTTTAATATGGTGCTGATTGCTGATATGGCAGAGGCTAACGTGCCTATTGCCGAAGCACGCGACAAAATGGCTGCGCTGGGTGAAGAAATCGGCGTAGAAATCCGTCTGCAGAGCGAAGAGATTTTCAGCGCAATGCATCGTATATAGGAGGCTGTCATGTTATTCAATACTGACGATATTTTAGAAACTACGCGCATGATTACCCAAAATAAGCTGGACGTGCGTACTATCACCATGGGCATCAGCCTGCGTGATTGCGGTCATCCGGATATCAAGGTAACAGCGCAGAAGATTTATGATAAGATTTGCCGTAAGGCAGAGCATCTGGTAAAAACCGGTGAAGATATTGAGGTTGAGCTGGGCGTGCCCATTATCAACAAGCGTATTTCCGTAACGCCGATTTCCATGGTTGGCGAAAGCTGCGACAGCAACGATTATGTACCGCTGGCACAGGCTTTGGACAACGCAGGCAAGCAGGTTGGCGTTAACTTCATCGGCGGCTTTTCCGCTCTCGTTGACAAGGGCTATACCAAGGGCGACCGCAATCTGATTGCGGCCATTCCGGAAGCATTGGCAGTTACCGATATTGTATGCTCGTCCGTAAGCGTTGGATCTACCAAATGCGGTATCAACATGGATGCTGTAAAACAAATGGGCGAGGTTGTGAAGGCTGCTGCCGAGCGTACTGCTGACCGCGATGCAATCGGCTGCGCTAAGCTGGTTGTATTCTGCAACGCTGTGCCGGATAATCCGTTCATGGCAGGCGCCTTCCACGGCGTAACCGAGCCGGAAAGCGTTATCAACGTTGGCGTAAGCGGTCCCGGCGTTGTTAAATATGCACTGGAGCAGGTACGTGATGGTGATATCGGTATGGTTGCCGAAACGATTAAAAAGACTGCCTTCAAGATTACCCGCGTTGGACAATTGGTAGCACAGGAGGCTGCACGCCGCCTGAATACCCAGTTCGGCATTATCGACTTGTCTCTGGCTCCGACTCCGGCAATCGGTGACAGTGTTGCGCATATTTTGGAGGAAATCGGTCTGGAAAGCTGCGGCGGTCCCGGCACTACCGCTACTCTGGCTATGCTGAACGACGCAGTTAAAAAGGGCGGCCTGATGGCTTCCAGCTATGTTGGTGGCCTGAGTGGTGCGTTTATCCCCGTAAGTGAGGATGCAGGCATGATTGCTGCGGTAGAACGCGGTGCTCTGTCCTTGGAAAAACTGGAGGCTATGACCTGCGTATGCTCCGTTGGTCTTGATATGATTGCTATTCCCGGTGATACCACGGCAGCAACTATCTCCGCAATTATTGCCGATGAGGCTGCTATCGGTATGATTAACAATAAAACTACTGCAGTACGTCTGATTCCTGTTCCTGGTAAGGACGTAGGCGACCGTGTTGAATTCGGCGGTCTGCTGGGTTATGCGCCGGTTCTGGGCGTGAAGAAGTTCAGCGCTGAAAAATTCATCAACCGCGGCGGACGTATTCCTGCACCGGTAAGGAGCCTGACGAACTGATGCGTAAGGCTCAAAGAGAAGCTATTCTGGCCAAGCTGGAGGAAACCTACAAGGGCAGCAAGACGGCGCTGAATTATAATTCACCGTTTGAGCTTTTGGTAGCGGTAATTCTTTCGGCCCAATGTACGGATGAACGCGTAAATGTGATTACGGCGCGTATGTTTCCGCGTCTGAACACGCCGGAAAAAATGGGTGCTCTGACGCAGGAGGAAATGGAAGCGGAAATCCGCGACTGCGGTCTGTACCACGCTAAGGCCAAAAACCTGCTGGGAATGTGCCATATGCTGACGGAGCGCTTTAACAGCGTGATTCCGGATGACATCAAAACGCTGATGGAATTGCCGGGCGTGGGGCAGAAAACGGCAAACGTTATTGCCAGTATCATCTATAATATTCCGGCGCTGGCAGTAGATACGCATGTTTTCCGTGTGTCGCACCGTCTGGGGCTGGCGAAGGGCAAGGACCCGCTGGCTACCGAAAAGGAGCTGGAAAAAATCATTCCGCGTGAAAAGTGGAGTGATGCGCACCACTGGTTTATCTGGCACGGGCGCAAAATCTGCAAGGCACGCAAGCCGCTGTGCCGCGGCTGTGTGGTCGTAGAGGAATGCCCGTTCAAAGAGAAAAACTTTGAGTAAGGCTTCGTCTGTAAGGCTATTGCTAAACGTGTAAGCGTTTACATTAAGTGCTTGCGGTAGAAGTGCTGACATAAGTTATAAGTAAAAAGCGAAGCAAAAAAATTGGCCTGCAACCCGTGAGGGTGGCAGGCCTTTTTGCGGTGCGCAGATTTGCTTTCCTTGTGTCCGCAGAAGATGGACTTTTTCGAGCATTTTTGCGCTGTCTTTTTATGACGCACACGGTTAGCAATGGCTTTGCCTTGCTATGAGTGCAGTTCACGTTTTTGTCAAGAAATTGTCTACTGTGACAAAAATCTTTTACATTCTATTCTTTGTAATAATTATTAAAGTATAAAATATATAAAAGAGAAAATTCCAACAACTATGATTAATGCGTAAAAGTGACGAATGAAAAATTGTGTATGAATATTTTGTTATTTAGTGTATTTATAAAGAATACGAAGGTTTGACGTACGGAGACGAAAAGAGTACAATTAAAGCAGGTAAAGGAGACGAACCGCTAAATTTTCAAGGCCTTGAATTTTAGTACCACCTTATCTGAGTTATATTTGGTTAACGAAATGCTTTGTAACGAGGATTAAGCTTGCGTCACTGTGGCGCGGCGTGGAAAAGGGGGATTGAAAATGAAAAAGACTAGAAAGCAAACTGCTTTGGCAAAGTGCGTACTGGCGACAATTATGGCAATGGGTATGATGGGTTACACTACTGTGTGGGCCGAAGATACTGTTACGCCGTCTCCGATTGATAAGTCTGTTTCCAAAGACGCTGCAGGACAGATTTATGATGCTTCCCATAATTATCACCAGGGTTACTTCTGGACGGATTTAGGACATGCGCAGGTACAGATTGGCTCCGGTGAGAAGATTGAATTGTTTACACCTTTTATTTATCATACTACGAATGATCAATGGAAAAAGGGTGGCACTGGCTGGAGTCCTGTACATGAGGGCGATAACTCCGAAATGGAGTGTAAGGAGTCTATGAGCAGAATTACTGTAGGTGAATTTGACAGAATCATCAAATCCCTTTACACCAATGATATTACCATGGCTAAGACCATTTACGGTGAAGGAGACCAGGCAGGCTTGAAGGATAAGGTTATTAAAGAGGTAAAGGCAACTCCAGGGCAGGGCGCAACAGTTAATACCTAGAAATTGGTACGCGAAAACGGTACGGAGGTTGAAGTCGGTATTGTTGATACTGATACCAAAGTTGTTGATAATAAATTGACCTTTGCAAATGGCACATTGACTTCCGAGATTACTGATAATACCGGTGGAACCTTTGCAAGCTCTGTAAACGGCATCGCTTCCCAGGAGTGGGTAACCAATCAGCTGAATGGCATTGGCGGTACTGATACGGTTACTACAGCAGAATCCGGTCATGCGATCATTACCGTTGTCGATGCTAACGAGGCTCTTCCTACTGATAATAAACATCACGTAATTGGCATCAACGAGGATGCTTTGAGAGGATTTATTCAGGATGCAGCGGCAGCGCAGGATACCAACACAACTAATACCGGCATGGAAGGAAGCTTGGATGGCGATGGGAAGCTGACGTTAAAGGTTAATGATTCTGCAGGCAATAACGTTCAAGCGGTTGTAGAAGATGTAGCATCCCGTAGCTGGGTAACTAATCAGCTGGAAAATGTTGTTGACACCAACACCGTAACAACTGTAGCAACTGCCACCAATCTGTTGGAAATCACCGATGAAGGCGTAGATGGCAACCATGCTTATAAGATTGATATCAACAGCGAACAGATGGAGGATTTCGTAAAACAGTATGATACCAACACCATTACTACCGTTGGAGCTGACGAGAATGGTTATGTAACTGTTACTGAAGCGCCTGATCCGAACCAGAGCGGCAACCATGCTTACACTGTATCTTTTAATGAGCAAAAGCTGATTCAGACCATTGAAGATCAGGACAGATACGTTAACGGCGGCAGCATTGGCGAAGACGGTAGCATTACTCTCAATGTTCACAACGGCAGAGATGTTACTCTGGAAGGCCAGATGAAGGATGCACGGCTGACTGATATTGAAAGAGATAAGGAAGCTGGAACTGCTACATTAGTAGTAAATGATCGCTATAATCCTGAAGAAGTAAACAGACTGACGATTGATGATATCGCAAGCAAGGAACAAAATGATAGGGACCATGCCGAATTCAGAGAGCATTTTAATGAACTCGATCATCGTGTTGACAATCTCGGCAGCCGCGTTGACAAGGTTGGCGCCGGTGCCGCTGCTCTCGCAGCGCTGCACCCGATGGATTTCGATCCCGATGACAAGCTGACCTTTGCTGCAGGCTACGGGAACTACAAGGGCAAAAACGCTGCTGCGGTAGGCGCGTTCTACCGTCCGGATGAAAAGGTTATGCTGAGCGTAGGCGGAACCTTCGGCAACGGCGAGAACATGGTGAACGCAGGTATTTCCTTCTCCCTGGACCGTACCGCACGCGTAAGCAATTCCCGTACAGCGATGGCTAAGGAAATCGTAGACCTGAGAGCGAATGTAGCTAACCTCACCGCATTGGTAGGTCAGTTGACCGCAGGCATGGGCGGCACGATTGAGATGGATAGAATGAAGCTCTTCCCGGATGTTCCCGAAAACCACTGGGCTTACGAATACATCGGCCGTCTGGCGGCAGCAGGCATCGTTGAGGGTTATCCTGACGGTATGTTCAACGGCAATCGCATGATGAGCCGTTACGAATTCGCAGCAATGCTGTACAGAGCGCTGGAAAAAGGCGTGAAGCTGGATCACAAGCTGGTTCGTGAATTTGAACCCGAAATGGGTCGTATCCATGTTGCCCGTATTTCCGGTGCGGATGGCGACAGAGGCAAGATTGAACGTGTACGCGTATACGGCGGCGACAACCGTGACCACTACGGCAGCAAGCTGAAATAAGGCTAGATGTATAGCTTGAGCTTTACATAACACTCCCTTTTCTATACTAAAAAGAGGAGAACACCCAGTCCTTTACAGGATAAAAGGTGTTCTCCTCTTACTTTTGTTTTACACAGTGTTTTGCTTAATCCCAGCGCTTGAGCATGTCTTCAATAATTTCCTTATTGGTTTTGCGGCGCTTCTTCTCGTAGTTACGGAAGTTGTTATCTCTGTGATCGGTGGAGTAGTCGGCGTAGTCGAAGTCATCGTCGCTGCGTTCGTAGCTGCGGTTGTAGTCGCCGTGGCCATCGTCCAGAGAGAGGGGGATTTGCTGTGTATAGGTATAGGGTTGTGTGTACATGATTGACCTCGAAAGATTAGGAAGTTATTTGCTTTTATTCAGCTTCTTTCATAACTGAAAGAAGCTGGCAAGAAAGGTTCGCGCTTTTTGTAAAGCGCGGCAAAACAAAAACTTTTTCGAGAAAAAGTTTTACCAAAAAGCTTTATAAATATGGTCGCTTTGCTGTTACTAGCGCCTGTTCGAAATTCTTGCGAATGTTCTTCGTAACCTATGAAGTGCTTTGTGGTTTGTCTAAGCCTTGTTTTCGGTGACTAAACTTCGCGGTAGTCTAAGCCTTAAAAAATCTTGCACATTTGTCAATTCGTTGTAATAGCCTTTCACTTACTACGAACTAGGGAGAATATGGTAAAGCATTTTTTGCTAAGCCTTTTTGTGCGAGCAAAAAAGCGACTGTTTCCCGCGCTTTCGCAAAGCGCGCCCCTTTCTTGTTACTTCTTTCGGGGACGAAAGAAGTAAAACTAGAGCAAGCAATAACAACTTCCCTTCTTTAACTTACATATAATTATGCTCTTTTACATGGTCGGAGTGCAGCAGCTCTTCTGCTTTTTCACTCAGCGGTTTTTCCAGAAAGTCCTTATAAAGCTCCTGTACATCCGGATTGTTGTGGGACTGGTGCAGAGGACGGTTGCTGTCGATGGTATAGAGCTTATTGCCAAGTACGTCGGCACGCTCTTCCCCGTCGTGAATCGGCTGACCGCCGCCGCCAACGCAGCCGCCGGGGCAGGCCATAACTTCCACAAAGTCATAATGAACCTTGCCTGCTTTCAGCTCGTCAAGCAGCTTTCCTGCATTACCCAGGCCGCTTACGGTACAGGTGCGCAGTGTTGCGCCGCCAAGGGTGAATTCACGTACCTTGCGGCCTTCCGTGCCGCGAACGTCGGTGAAGGCATCCTCAGGAGCTTCCTTGCCTTCGATTACATGGTAAGCAGTACGCAATGCTGCTTCCATTACGCCGCCGCTGGCACCGAAGATAACTGCGGCGCCGGTGCTCTGGCCCAGCGGATTATCAAAGGGCAGTTCCCCCAGCATTGCCGGGTTGATGTGCTCGGCACGCAGCAGGCGGATAAGCTCGCGCGTGGTGAGTACGATATCTACATCATGGGTGCCGCTGCTGCGCATAGAGAAGAGAGCGGCCTCGCGTTTTTTAGAAACGCAGGGCATGATGGAAATAGAGCAGATTTCCTTTGGCTTCAGGCCCTTCTTCTGTGCAAAATAGGATTTTGCCAGCGCACCGAAAATCTGTTGCGGAGATTTGGTGGTGGAAAGGTTAGGCACGAAGTACGGGTGAGTTTTGTTGACATAGTTTACCCAGCCGGGGCAGCAGGAGGTGAACATCGGCCAGCTGTGGTCCTGCGGATTTTGCAGATGCTCCAGAAGCTCGCTTGCTTCCTCCATGATGGTAACGTCGGCAGCGTAGCAGGTGTCGAAAACATAATCGAAGCCGATTTTCTTCAGTGCTGCTACCATGCGGCCTTCGGTTGCCAGCTCGGGCGGCAGGTTAAAGGCTTCGGCCCAGGCGGTGCGTACTGCAGGTGCAACCTGTACTACGGTTACCTTATTGGGATCGGCCAATACATCATAAATTTTTGGAACATCGTTACGCTCCTTCAGCGCGCCAACGGGGCAGTGGGTGATACACTGACCGCAGAGGCTGCAGTCACTGTCCTCAATGGAAACATTGCCGGCAATGTCTACGGTAGTACGGGCACCGGTATTCTGCACATCCCAGATATGCAGCTTTTGCACCTTGTCACAAATCTGGACGCAGCGCATGCATTTGATGCATTTTTTGGAATCGCGGATGAGCGGGAACTCCTGGTTCCAGGGAGTGTCGACAACATCGCGCTCATAGGGAATATCGTAAATGCCAAGGTCATTGGCCAAAGTCTGCAGGCTGCAGTTGCCGCTGCGCACGCAGGTAGCGCACATGCAGTCATGCTGGGATAAAATCAGCTCCACGTTGGTGCGGCGGATGCTGCGGGCCTTAGGGGAGTTGGTATAAACTACCAGACCTTCCTGTACCGGAGTGGTGCAGGCGGTAACTACACGGTTCTGTCCTTGGATTTCAACTACGCAGACCTTGCAGGCACTGATTTCGTTGATGCCTTTGAGATAACACAGGCGGGGGATTTCGATGCCGACGGTGGCAGCAGCCTGCATGATTGTTGTTCCTTGAGGAACGGAAACTGTTTGTCCGTCGATTGTGAGGTTTACCATTTTAAGGTTCTGCCTCCTTTCAGTGTGCTGAAGCCGAATTTGTCGCAGCGCAGACAGCGTCCTGCTTCCTGGCAGGCCTCCTGCTTAGTCATGCCGCATTCAATAGGCTCAAAGGTATGCTTGCGTTCGCCTGCTTCAGTTTCGTGCATCTGGATACGGCCGCAGGGACGTTTATCGTCAATAGACGGATCGGGAATAACTACATCACAGGAAATGGTGTGGTTATAGCCCAGATATTCATCAATATTAGCGGCAGCAACCTTACCGGCAGCAATAGCACGGATTACGGTTGCAGGACCGGTTACGCAGTCGCCGCCGGCGAAGACGCCTTCATTGTTGGCAAGCTCACTGCTGGAAAGAGCGGAAATAGTACCGCGTTTGATTTTGATGCCGGCTTCTTCGAACGGACGCAGCTCAATGCCTTGGCCGATAGCTACAACGATAACGTCGCAGGGAATGCGCTCCAGCTCTACGTCAGCGTGAATAGGACGCGCACGTCCCCAGGCATCGATAGGACCGATGATTTGCGGTTCTGCCCAGAGAGCGGCCACATTACCTTCGGCATCCGCCTCAATGTGGTGCGGAGCTTTTAAGCCGTACAGCTCAGCGCCCTCGGCAATAGCACCTTCGATTTCCTCGGGCAGCGCTGTCATATCGTCCTGACGACGGCGGTAGGCGATGATAACCTTTTTGGCACCGAGACGGATGGAGCTGCGGGTGCAGTCCATAGCAACGTTGCCGCCGCCGATAACGACAACGGTTTTATCCTTAAAGTCAGGCATTTTTTCCTCACCGATATTGCGCAGCATTTCTACCGCACTGATAACACCGTGGGAATCCTCGCCTTCAATACCGATTTTCTTGTCGGTGTGAGCACCGATGGCAATATAAACTGCGTCAAATTCCTCACGCAGCTTTTCGAAGGGGATATCGCCCTCCTCGTTGCCGATTCTGGTGTTGCGATGTACCTCTACGCCGGTGGACAAAATAGCGTCCAGGTCCTCCTGCAGACGTTCGCGCGGGAAGCGGTAAGCAGGAATGCCGTAGCGCAGCATACCGCCGAGCTTGCTCTTTTCTTCAAACACAACAGCATGATGTCCCATTAGCTCCAGATAGTAGGCTGCGGACATACCGCTGGGGCCGCCGCCGATGATGGCGATACGTTTATTGGTAGCAGGCTGTTTTTCGGGCAGCGGCACAGTGTTGCTGGGCGCATTGTCAACAGCCATACGCTTCAGGCCGCGGATATTGATAGGAGCATCAATCATGCTGCGGCGGCAGCGTGCTTCACAGGGATGCTCGCAGATAAGACCGCAGGCAGTCGGGAAGGGGTTATCCTTGCGGATGAGCTTGACAGCGTCGGCATAACGGCCTGCGCCAACTAATGCAATGTAGCCGGGGATATCAACCTGTGCCGGGCACAAAGCAACGCAGGGGATAGAATGATGGACGTTGACAGAGCATTTCCCCTTCTTTATGTGGTTAATGTAATCTTCACGGAAGCCTTCCAGACCGGCCAAAACCATTTTGGCTGCTTCGAAGCCTATGGCGCAGTCAGCGCTGTTGGCAACATTTTGCGCGGTGCTTTCGATTAAATCCAGAGTGTGCATGTCAGCCTTGCCGGCGAGCACGTCTTCCATAAGATTCTGCAGCTGCGCGAGGCCTACACGGCAGGGTACGCATTTGCCACAGGTTTGTGCGTGGCAGACTTTGAGGAACGACAGCTGCAGATCAACAGGGCACAGTCCCGGGGGGCTGGCGATGATGTGTCGTTCCAGGTCCTTGTACAAGCGCTCGACCGTAAGCTGGGCCTGGTCGGGTGTTTCGATTCTTAAACGGCTCATAATTTTCCTCCAAAAAGCATACACTAAATATATAAAGATATAAACTATATTATACAGAAAAAAGCTGAATTTCGCAATAATAAAGAAGATAGTTTTTGTGTAACAATCTGAGCAAAACAAGCTCGCAAGCGCTTTTTTCGTCTGCTGCCGCAGCAGAGCATTCTTGCGGGGGCTATGCTTTTTTTGCCGTATTTTTTGTGTTATACTAATACTGAGCTTTTTAGCATTAATGCTGTCGGCAGAACGTTTGCATCCGGCAGCTTAAAATATTGGAGGGTTGGATATGCAGCTTACTGCTACACATTATATCAGCTTGGCTGTGACGCTTTTGGTGACGCTTTTGCCGGGGCTTTTGGCAGCCAGAAGGGTGAAGTCTGCCGATGATTATAACGTAGGCGGCCGCAGCTCGGGCGCAGGCCTTGTCGCGGGCACGATTATCGGTACGATTGTAGGCGGCGCTGCTACCGTTGGTACGGCGCAGCTTGGCTTCAAGCTGGGGCTGACGGCTTGGTGGTTTACGCTTGGCAGCGGCATTGCGCTTTTGCTGATGGCGGCGTTTTATGCTGTGCCATTGCGCCGCAGCTCACTGACCACAGTAGCGGAGTATCTCGTTACGGATTACGGCAAGCCTGCGGGGTGGCTGGCGACCTTCAGCGCTTGCGCCGGTATTTTTTTCAGCATCGTGGCGAGCACGCTTACCGCGCTGCATCTGATTGCCGGCTTGTTCGGTGTACCGCTTTTGGCTGCAGCGGCAATTGTTATCGCTGTTACTTTGTTGCTGGTGTTTTTCGGCGGCCTCAGCAGCAGCGGTATGGCCGGCATTTTTAAGATTGTGCTGATTTTCGCCAGCATTTTCGTCGGCGGCTTTCTGGCCTACGCCGATATGGGACATTGGCAGGGCCTGACGCAGAGCTTCGCAGCATATCCCTGGTTCAACCTTTTCGGACGCGGCGTGGAGGACGGTCTTGTCAGCCTCGGTTCGATGATTGTGGGTGTTATTTCTACGCAGACCTATGTGCAGGCACTGTTTTCGGCGCGCGATACCAAAACTGCAGCTGTCGGCTGCTGTGCTGCCGCGCTGGTAGTTATTCCTGTGGGGCTGCCGTCGGTGCTTATCGGTATGTTTATGCATCTGCATCACCCGGAGATTAATTCTATCGATGCACTGCCGTTGTATATTATTACGTATTTGCCGCAATGGCTTGGCGGTATCGGTCTGGGCGCTGTGCTGCTTTCGGCCCTGGGCTCAATCGCCGGTCTGGCGCTGGGCGTAGGTACGATGATTTCGCGCGATATCGTTAGCAAAATCTGGCTTAAGGCTACGGCTGCAGGCCAGCTGTGGGCAAGCCGCCTGAGCGTGCTGGCCGTTTCTGTCGCTGCGATGGTGTTTGTCTTTATGCACCTTGATTCGTCGGTGCTAGAGTGGAATTACCTCTCCATGGCGCTGCGGGGCAGCGGTATCTTTCTGCCGCTGACGTTCTGCATCTTCTTCCCGGGCAGGGTGCGCGCTTCAATGGGCGTGGCTGCTATGGGCGCAGGCATTTTTGCGGCGCTTTTCTGGAAACATATCAGCCCGTGGGAGATCAACAGTCTGTTGCCGGCGCTCGTGTATAATCTGTTCTTTTTACTTATCGGTCTGGCGTGGGGTAAAAAAGGGGAATAGAAGCGAAAAAGCTGCTTTTACAGCAAGCGGTTTGCTTGCAAAAAGCAGCGTAATATGCTATATTATAGACAAAGGACAACCGCCCACGTCGGTGGGTTGCCAAAGCTTTTATTGCGGAAGAACCGCCCTGTCACCTGGCAAAGTTTAAGGGCGGTTTTCCTATGTCTGGGTTAGTAAGAAAAAAGCTGCTTTTACAGCAAGCGGTTTGCTTGCAAAAAGCAGCTTGATGTGCTATATTATAGACAAAGGACAACCGCCCACACGGTGAGTTGCCTTAGTGGAAAATTAGCTCAAGAAGCCACTCCGCCACCGGGCAATGTGTAGGAGTGGTTTTCTTATGTCTGGATTACTTGTTATATTGAAAAATAAATGTCAGTAATGCCAGGAGAAACATGCCGAAGGCCATCAGGTCCTTAAAGTCATAGTTCTTCATAAGCATCACCTCCATTCTACAAGAGAATGTCGGCAACACCACCCTGCAACACGGTTGTCAGTGTCTTGCCTTATTGTAACATATGTTAAGAGAACATACAACGAACGAATTGTGAATTCACGGTTGTATGTTTTTTCAGTTTTAGGCAGGAAATTTATCTGTAATGCTAGAATAGTTTTACATACATTTGCCGCGGATTTGCGCGGCAGCGGTCTTTTAAATTAAGGAGCAAGAGATGACAAAACGCTTTACTCATTTACATGTACATACGGAATACAGCCTGCTGGACGGCGCTTCGAAAATCCCCGAGCTGGTGGCCTATGCCAAGGAGCTGGGCATGGACAGTCTGGCGATTACCGACCATGGCGCAATGTACGGCGCAGTGGAATTTTATCAGGAGTGCACCAAGGCAGGTATCAAGCCGATTATCGGCTGCGAGGTGTATCTTGCGAAGGGCTCGCATCTGGAAAAAAATAACCGCGGCATGTACCATCTGATTCTGCTGGCGGAGAACGATACAGGCTACCATAACCTGATGAAAATCGTCAGCATCGGTCAGCTGGAGGGATTTTATTATAAACCACGCGTAGACAAGGACGTGCTGCGAACGTATCACGAGGGCGTTATCTGCCTCAGTGCCTGCGTTGCCGGCGAGGTGCCGCAGATGATTCTGCAGGATAACCTGGAGGGAGCACGTCGCTGCATTCAAGAATATATAGACATTTTCGGCAAGGAAAACTACTTTCTGGAAATTCAGGACCATGACCTTGATGAGGAGCACAAGGTAAGCGCGGAGCTGAAGCAGCTGGCGCAGGAGTTCGGTCTTGGTCTGGTGGCGACAAACGATTTGCATTATGTGCAGCAAAAGGATGCCGCGGCGCAGGATATTCTGCTGTGCATCCAGACGACGAGCACGGTTGATGAGCCTGATCGTATGCGCTTCAACAACGACAGCTACTATCTTAAAAGCTATGACGAGATGGAGGCGCTGTTCGGCGATTGTCCGGAGGCTTTGAGCAATACCAATAAAATTGCTGACCGCTGCAACGTGAAGATGGAGTTCGGCCATCTGCTGCTGCCGGAGTTTCCGGTGCCGGAGGGCTTTGATGCCGTGAGCTATCTGCGTCACCTGTGCGAGGAGGCTTTGCCTAAGCGCTATGAGGTTGTGGATGAGAAGGTCCGCAAGCGTCTGGATTTTGAGCTGGACATCATCAATACGATGGGCTACGCCTGCTACTTCCTCATTGTCTGGGACTTTATCAATTATTGCCGCAGCCATGATATTCCGGTCGGTCCGGGACGTGGCAGTGCGGCAGGCAGTATCGTGGCCTATCTGCTGCGTATAACGAATATTGAGCCATTGCGTTACCATCTGCTGTTCGAACGCTTTTTGAATCCTGAACGTGTCAGCATGCCTGATATTGATACCGACTTCTGCTATGTGAAGCGTAATCAGGTGCTTGATTACGTGGTGCGCCGTTACGGACAGGAGCGTGTGGCGCAGATTATTACCTTCGGCACACTGCAGGCGCGCGCGGCGGTGCGCGACGTAGGCAAGGCACTGGGCATGAGCTACGGCGAGGTCGACGAAATCGCTAAGCTGATTCCGCGTGAGCTGGGTATTACACTGGAGAAGGCGCTGAACGGCAGCAAGGACTTCCGTCAGGCGTACGACTCGCGCCCGGAGGTCAAAAAGCTGATTGACCTTGCACAAAGCGTAGAGGGCCTGCCGCGTAACGCAGGCACGCATGCCGCCGGTGTAATTATCGCACCGCATAATATGAAAAATTACGTACCGCTGCAGCAGGGCAGTGAGGGTGGCGTCATCACCCAGTACGATAAAAATAAAGTAGAAGAGCTTGGCTTGCTGAAGATGGACTTTTTGGGTCTGCGCACGCTGACTGTTATCGGTGACTGCATTCGCTTTATCCGCGAAACTACGGGTGAAGAAGTTGATATTGATAACATTCCGCTGGCAGATGAGGCGACCTGCGCAATGCTGCGCCGAGGTGAAACGGCCTGCGTTTTCCAACTGGAGTCGGCAGGCATCACCAAGCTGGTTGTGGATTTAGCACCCGAAAGCTTTGAGGATCTGATTCCGTTGGTGGCTCTGTACCGTCCGGGTCCTTTGGGCACCGGTATGGCGGAGGACTTTATCGCCGGCCGTCACGGACAGCGCACGGCGAAGGTATTACATCCGCTGATGGAGCCTATTTTGAAGGATACCTACGGCGTTATTCTGTATCAGGAGCAGGTTATGCAGATAACCTCCGCACTGGCAGGCTTTACGCTCGGTCAGGCAGATATTCTGCGCCGTGCGATGGGCAAGAAGAAGGCCAAGGAGCTGGATTCTATGCGCCAGTCATTTATCGACGGTGCCAAGAAGCTGCACAATATTCCCGAAGAGCTCAGCGACCAGATTTTCTCGCTCTTGCAGCACTTCGCCGGTTACGGCTTCAACAAATCCCACTCCGTAGCCTATGCGCTGGTAGCCTATGAAACCGCTTATCTGAAGGCGCACTGGCGTCCGCAATTCTATGCGGCCTTCCTCAACAGCATTATCGGTGATGCGGATAAGGTGAGCTGGTATATCAACGTCTGCCGTAATGATAATGTCAAAATCCTGCCGCCGGATGTCAACGAGAGCGGTCATAACTTTACGGTACATAAAAATTCGTCTATCCGCTTCGGCCTGGCAGGCATCAAAAATACCGGTGATGCCGCAGTCGATGCCATTATCAGCGCTCGCAACGAGGGCGGTCCGTTCAAGAGCCTGACGGATTTCTGTTGCCGTGTGAATATGCGCGTGGTCAACAAGCGCGTTATCGAAAATATGATTAAATGCGGTGCGATGGATTCCTTCGGCGCCAGACGCTCACAGATGCTGTCTATTATGGAGCAGGCGGTTGATTTGGGTGCCGCCTGCCAGAGGGACAAGGCCAACGGCCAGCTGGGGCTGTTCGGTGACGATAGCTTCGGTGTGACGGAAATCAAGCTGCCGCCGCTGCCGGAAATCCCCAAGCAGCTTATTCTGCAGAACGAAAAGGAAATTATCGGCTTTTACGTTACCGACCATCCGCTGAGCGATTACAAGCAGATGCTGCAGCGCTTCATGCCGCTGCACCAGTTCGGCGGTGAAACGCAGGTGCATGACGGACAGTTTGTGCGTGTGGCCGGTATTATTACGGATTGTGTGATAAAAAATACCAAGCGCGGCGATACGATGGCTCTTCTGACACTGGAGGATTTCAGCGGACGCTTTCCGATTATCGTTTTCCCGCAGGCTTATCATACAAATGTCAAGGATATCTATGAGGACAGCATTGTGGCGATTGAAGGACGCTTCAGCGTGGATGAGCGCGAAAGCAAGATTATTGCCAACAGCGTGCGCGCTCTGCCGTCGAAGCCGCCTACGGAGATCCGTCTGCGCATCGAAGCGCATCTGGAAAACCCGCTTGTGCAGCGTGAGCTGATGCAGCTGTTCCAAAAATACAAGGGCGATGACTGCGTATACCTGCAGCTGATGGGCTCGCGTAAGCTTATCAAGACAACGCCCAACTTCTGGGTGAACAGCGAAGCACCGGGCTTTGCCGAGGATGTGGTCAAAATACTTGGTGAAAACTGTGTGGTAAAGAAAGATTGATGTAATTATTTGAGCTGTTTTTCATAAACTTTCATGATATACTTGCAAGTTTAAGTACAAAAATGCTAAAATAAAGAGAAGAATGTAAAAAAGCCGGAGCAGCAGCTCCTGTAATAAGCTTAAGGAGGCAGCAAATGAATATTCTCGTTTGTTTAAAACAAGTGCCGGATACGGCAAAAGTAAAATTTAACCGCGAAACCAATACCTTAGACCGTACGGGTGTAGAAAATATTATGAATCCCTATGACCGTCAGGCATTGGAGGTAGCACTGTGCCTGAAGGATAAGGAAGGCGCTAAGGTAACAGTACTGACCATGGGCCTGCCCCAGGCAACCGATATTCTGAAGGAAGCAATTGCTATGGGCGCTGATGACGGCGTTCTGCTGAGCGACCGCGTTCTGGGCGGCAGTGATACTCTGGCAACCAGCCTGGCTCTGGCTGCTGCTGTAAAACATCTGGGCGAGTTCGACCTCGTACTCTGCGGCAAGCAGGCAGTAGACGGCGATACCGCACAGGTTGGCCCGGAAATGGCAGAGCATCTGGGAATTCCTCAGATTACTGGCGCTCTGAGCCTGAGCTATGAAGACGGCAAATTTGTTGTTGTCCGCGAAAACGAAAATTATCAGATGACCTTGGCTTGTGCAGCACCGCTGCTGGTTACCGTAACCAAATCCGAAAAAGAGCCGCGTTTTGCCAGCATTAAGGGCAAAATGAAAGCTCGTAAGGCACAGATTCCTACTCTGACCGTTGCTGACCTGGATATTGATCCTGCAACCGTAGGCCTGAAGGGCTCTCCGACTAAGGTTAAAAAAGCCTTCACCCCAACCCCGCCTGAAATCAACGGCGAAATCATTACCGAAGCAGATGCTGATGCAGCAGTAGACATGCTGTTTGAAAAGCTGGTTAAGGCAGAGGTTATTACCCGCTAAGGTGAACCATGCTGATAAAAGTAAACAGGCAGCTTTGCTGTGGCTGTGAGGAATGTGTGGCAGTCTGCCCAATGGGCGCTGCGACGCTGCGTGAGGGCAAGGCGCAGATTGATATGCAGCAGTGTGTCTGCTGCGGTGCCTGCATCCGCGAATGTCCCATGGAGGCTATAGCTATTGCCGAAACTGACGATACTGAAGATAACGAATAGGAGTGTGTAAATATGTGGGTTATTGCTGAACAGGAAAATGGTCAGCTGATGAATGTTACCTTTGAGCTGTTGGGCGCTGCCAAAGAGCTGTGTGCCAAGCTGGAGGAAAAATGCTGTGCGGTACTGGTGACCGCTGCTGCCGGCGAGCTGCCGCAGCAGCTGATTGCTGCCGGCGCTGATGTTGTTTATGTTGTTGAGGATGCTAAATACGCAGATTATGATACCGAGTTATATACCGATGCTATCTGCCAGCTGTCCAAGAAATATGATCCGGCTTCCATTATGTTCGGTGCTACCGATGACGGCCGTGACCTGGCTCCGCGTGTTGCAGCACGTCTGCATACCGGCCTGTGCGCTGACTGCACCGCTTTGGATATAACCGATGACAAGCTCGTTGCTTGGACTCGTCCCGCACTGGGCGGCAATATCTGCGCTACCATCATCTGCGACGTTAACCGTCCGCAAATGGGTACCGTTCGTCCTAAAGTATTCAAACCAGCTGAATTGGATAACACCCGCACCGGTGAGGTTATTGCCTTCACTCCGGAAGCAGGCGTTGTAAGCCGTGTTGAACTGGTTAAAAAAGAAGCTCTGAGCAGTGAAAATGCTGTGAAGATTGATGAAGCCGATATGATCGCAGCAGGCGGCCGTGGCTTCGGCAGCAAGGAGAAATTCGACGTGCTGGAACAGCTGGCTGCTCTCTTTGAAAATTCCGCAGTAGCAGGCACCCGTGCCGCTATTGATGAGGGCTGGCTGACTCACTCCCAACAGGTTGGCCAATCCGGTAAATCCGTTACTCCGCATATCTACTTTGCCTGCGGCATCAGCGGTGCTATCCAGCATCTGTCCGGCATGAAGGACAGCGATATCATTATCGCTATCAACAAGGATGCAGAGGCACCGATTTTCACCGTTGCTCATTATGGCATCGTAGGTGATGTAAACGTAATCCTGCCGAAGCTGATTGAAAAAATCAAAGCTTACAAGGCATAATCCAATTACCTGATTTACAGGAGGCATTCTAGTATGTGGAAAACAATTTATATTGCCCACACTGAGGAACAAGCCCAAAAAATAAAGCAAATGCTGACGGAAAACGGCTTTTTGGTACAGCTGAAAAGTGCCGGAGGCAAGCATAATAAGGCTTATGAAATCTGTCTGCCGGTTTCGGAGGCAGAGGATGCCTATGAGGTTTTGTGTGAGAATAAGTTTCAGTACTGAGGAGGCGCAGTCCTGATGAAGAAAACGAAGATTATCTGTACAGTGGGTCCAAGCACGGACAATGTAGAGCTGTTGCGCAAGATGATGCTTGCAGGCATGGATTTGGCACGCTTCAACTTTTCGCACGGTAATCATGAGGACCATGGCAAAAGGTTGCAGCTGGTGCGTCAGGCAGCAGAAGAGGCCGGTAAGGTAATCGCTACGATTGCTGATACCAAAGGCCCGGAAATGCGCCTGGGCATGTTTGCAGAAAGTAAAATCGAGCTGAACGAGGGCGATGATTTCTGTCTGACTACGGAAGAATACCTGGGCGACCGCCATATGGCACATGTCAATTATGCCGGCCTGCCGCAGGAGGTAGAAGTCGGCAGCAATATTCTGCTGGCCGACGGACTGCTTTCCTTAAAGGTTGTACGCATTGACGGCTGCAAAATTTATACCAAGGTAGTCAACGGCGGTGAGCTGAGCTCACGTAAGCGTGTGGCCTGCCCCGGTATCGAGCTGAAGCTGCCGTTTTTGTCGGAGCAGGACAAGGCAGATATTCTTTTTGCTGTCGAGCATGATATGGATTATATTGCGGCATCCTTCGTGCAGAAGGCCGATGATGTTATCGCTATCCGTAAAGTGCTTGAGGAAGCAGGCTCTTCCATCGGGATTATCTCCAAAATCGAGAATGAGGCCGGTGTGCAGCATATCGATGAAATTATCGGCGTATCAGACGGTATAATGGTTGCCAGAGGCGACCTGGGCGTAGAGATTCCGACCGAGGATGTGCCTTTGGTACAGAAGGATATTATCGCGCGCTGCAACAAGGCGGGCAAGCCTGTTATCACGGCTACGCAGATGCTGGAAAGTATGATTAACAGCTACCGTGCAACCCGTGCCGAGGCCAGCGACGTTGCCAACTCTATTTTCGACGGCAGCGATGTTATTATGCTGAGCGGCGAAACTGCCAGCGGCAAATATCCGCTGGAGGCGGTGCAGACGATGGCTAAGATTGCCGTTCGCACGGAAAATGCGCTTGATTATGTGCATATCTTCCAAAAGAAGGGCATCAGCGAGCGCATCCATTCTACTGACGCAATCAGCCATGCTACCGTACAGATTTCTCAGGAAATAAAGGCAGATACTATTCTTACGATTACCGAATCAGGCTTTACGGCGCGTATGATTGCCAAATATAAGCCTCAATGTACTGTTGTTGCTGTATCACGCTTGCCTGAACGCGTGCGTGCAATGCAGCTTTATTGGGGTGTGCTGCCGCTTTTGGGGCCATACTCCACAAATACTGATGAAATGATTGAGCTGTCTTTGCAGTGTGCTTTGCATCACTCCGTGATCAAGGACGGCGCATCTGTTGTTATAACTGCCGGCGTGCCTATCGGTACTCCTGGCAGTACAAATCTGATCAAAGTGGTTACAGTGGGTACCAAGCTGCTCAGCGGTACCGGTATCGGCAGCAAGACTGTCACCGGCCGTATCTGCGTAGGCAGAACTGCGGCAGACTTCAAGGACAAGCTCCAAAAGGGTGATATCGTTGTAGTTGATGTGCTGAATGATGAGTTTGTACCGCAGGCTGCTGCCAAGGCAGCAGCAATTATTGCTGAAGAGGGCGGGCTGACATCCTCCACTGCTATTGTTGCCGTAACCTGCGGCCTGCCTGTTATCGTAGGCGCGGAGAAAGCAACCTCTAAGCTGGCCGACGGCCTGCTGGTAACAGTGGATCCTGTTTCCGGTGATGTCTACGAAGGCGATATTAACCTGTAGAAATATGGTAACAGAACTTATTTTAGAAACATGTATTGCTCTGCGTGACGGCAGAGAACAAAACGCCTGCACAGCTTTTTTGGGTATTATTGCTGAAGCAGCAGATAATGAAGCATTACAAGCAATCAGCTGCTGTCTGCTGGTGGCCTTACGCCACCGGCAACGGCAGCTTTTTACGGCTTGGATGCAGGAAAGCAGGCCGCGTCTGGAGCAGCTGCTGGTCAATCCGCAGCTGGCGCATCAGGGCGGCAGCGTTCTGCTGAGGCTGACGTTTGCCGTGTGCGACAGGCGTTTGGCTGAGGTACGTCCTATGCTCGCACTGCTGGTACGGCGCTGGCTGCGGACGCACGCCTGCGATACTGCAATGCTGCAGGAATTTATGGGCGAATGGCTCAGTCTGGCGGCGCGTATGGCACGCAGGCGGTGGCACGAGGAAACCGCGTTTCTGTTGCGTGAGGCCGGGCGCTGGCTTTTAAAGCAGCAGGACCTGCAACGGTTGGCGTGGAGCCTGCAGCAGCTGCAGCTGCATTTTGTCGTGTACGCACGCTGGGATGGCTTTGACAAGGCCTGCAGAATTTACAGAGAGCTGACGCTTTTGTATCGCCTGCTGCTGCGGCGTGTGCCGAAGGCACCGCCTGAGCGGCAGACAGCGCTTCTGCAGCTGCTTGTGCGTCACCTGCGTGATGTTACAGCCAACGTATCGCGTTCGGCGATGCTGGATGATGCGGATATCTTCCGCCAATGGTACAGCTTTTTCTGGCAGCTGACTGCCGACGACAAGAGCGCCAGAGAGGAGCTGCTGCGTCTGCTGCAGCTTCCCGCAGAGCTGTTGCCTACCGGCGTCACATACCTGCGCATCACGGCTGGGCTGCTGCTGGGCAATGCACTGTATAACGCTGCCGGGGCCGTGCTGCG
>ERZ779890.926-NODE-926-length-31515-cov-5.305944_pt1 | contig 31515 bp, 32 predicted proteins | sample MGYA00511553_ERZ779890 | MGnify/ENA primary metagenome ERZ779890 (study PRJEB29588, sample SAMEA2152064) | human gut metagenome | biome: human gut; feature: human-associated habitat; material: faeces | place: Denmark | collected 2008/2010 ... | reverse complement strand
ATATCCGAGCGCCTGCAGGAGTGCCTGCGCCCGATCTCGCGCTGCGCGCTCACCACCGTGGTCGCGCCGATGGGCTACGGCAAGACGACGGCGGTGAACTGGTATCTTTTAGAGCGCGCCAAGCTCGACGAAGCCGCCGTTGTGCGTATCAGCGTGTATTCGGACAATCTGGCCATCTTCTGGAAAAGCGTGCAGGAGGCCTTTTCCCACGCGGGGTTCGACTTTCTGCGCGCCTACCCCTGCCCCGACGACGCCGCGGGCGGAAGCCTCCTGACGGACGATCTCTGCCACGCGCTCGCGGGCAAGCGGCCCTGCTATATTTTCATCGACGACTTTCACCTCTTGACCGACAACCGCGTGCCCGCCTTTCTCTGCACGCTGACGAACCGCCTGCCCGAAAACGTTCACCTGATCGTCGCAAGCCGCGACCGCTTCCTGCCCGCGGAGGAGATCCTGCGCCTTGGCGGCAGGCTCTACACCGTGGGCGCCGAGCAGCTGCGCCTCAACCACACGGAGCTCTCGATCTACGCCCACCGCTGCGGCACGGAGCTCTCGGACGCGCAGATCGAATCGCTGCTCTATTCGAGCGAGGGGTGGTTCTCGGCCATTTACTTAAATCTCCGCACGCTGCACGAGCGCGGCGAGCTGCCGAGCCGCAGCTCGGATATCTACGCGATGTTCTCCGCCGCAATGATCGACCCGCTGCCGTCAAAGCGGCGCGAATTTTTGGCCGTCATGGGTCTTGCGGACGAATTCACCGTCGAGATGGCTGAAACCGTCACCGGCAGCAAAAACACCGCTGCGATCTTACAGACGTTGACCGAGCAGAACGCCTTTGTCAAGCGCCTGCCGGACGGCGTGACGTTCCGCTTCCACCACATGATGAAGGACTGCGCCGAGCGCACGTTCCACACGATGGAGCCGCGGCGGCAGGCAGTTTACCATAATAGATATGGCGAGTGGTACAAAACGCATGGGCAATATCTGCATGCGCTCAAATTCTACTGTCTTGCCAAAAACTACGACGCGGCGCTGCGCGTCATCCAGCGCGACGCGGGCATCCTGCTCACGTCGCTTGGCGCGCAGCAGGTGCTCGACTTCATCGCCCACTGCCCGGTCGAAACGCTCAAGGAGCACCCGCTTTCGCTCCTCGTTCTGATGCGCAGCATGTTCACCTGGCGGCAGATCCCAAAGATGCTCGAGCTCAAGGAGCTGCTGCTCGCCGCAATCACCGAACACCCCGACTGGCCAGAGAGTGAGCGCGGCGACCTTCTCGGCGAGTGCGACCTCATCATGAGCTTTTTGATGTACAACGACATCTCCGCGATGAGCCGCCTGCACCGCAGCGCGAGCGCGCAGATGTCGCGCCCCGCCATCAGCATCCAGAAAAGCGGGGGCTGGACGTTCGGCTCGCCGTCGGTGCTGATGATGTTTTACCGCGCGTCCGGCGAACTCCAGAGCGAGCTCACCGAGATGGACGAGTGCATGCCGCACTACTATAAGATCACAAACGGCCACGGGCAGGGCGCTGAGACCATCATGCGCGCGGAGGCCGACTTCATGCGCGCCTGCTTTGCCGACGCGCAGATCATGCTCGAGCGCGCCTATGCGCAGATTGACGGCAACGGGCAGGAAAACATGGCCTTGTGCTGCGACTTTCTCGCCTGGCGGCTCTCGCTCTGCACTTCTTTCACGCCGCGCGAGTCCTTTGAGCAGCGGCGTGAGGCGCTGCTGCAGCAGCACAACGTCGCATGGCTCAACATTCTGCAAAGCTCCTGCGCCTATTACTATGCGCTGCTGGGACTGCCCGAAAAAATTCCCGCGGTCTTCCGCGAGCATCAACTCGCCTCCATCCACTTCCTCGCGCCCGGAAAGCCGATGATGGAGCTCATCGAAAATCAGGTCTACCTCGCCCAGGGCGAATATGCCAAGGTCATTGGCCACAGCGAAGCGCTGCTCGGTATGTGCGAGGCGATGCACTATGCGCTCGTCGCGCTGCACATCCGCCTTCAGACCGCCGCGGCCTACGAAATGCTCGGCAAGCGCGAGACGGCAGACGAGCTTTTGACCTCTGCCCTCGCCGCGGCGGAGCCGGACGCGCTCTATCTGCCGTTTGTCGAAAATTACCGCTATCTCAAGACGGCGCTCACGCGCGGCGCGGGTGCGAAATTTGCCGCGTTTGTCCGGACGGTCACACCGCTTGGCGAGGACTTTGTGCGCCGCTGCGACGAAAAGCGTGCGGAAGGCTCCCGTCCCGCCGCCCTCGCGGGCCTCACCGAGCGCGAAAGCGCCATCGCCGCGCTCGTCGCCAAGCGCCTGAGCAACCGCGAGATCGCCGAGCAGCTCTTTCTGTCCGAGGGAAGCGTGAAGCAGTACATCAATCAGATCTATTCTAAGCTTCTCATCACAGGCGACGTGCGCACCAAGCGCAAGCGGCTCGCCGAGCTCGCCGCGCCGAAGAGCTAAGGCACAGCAAGGACGCAGCACGCCTATTTTGCATTGATATTCCTAAGAAATTATCTAACCTTTGGTTAATACCAACTTTTTTCGATCCACCGTACAATGGCTGTACGGTGGATCTTTTATTTTCCGGAGGGGAGGAATGCCTTTGTACCGAAAATACATCTCAGCCGTCACACCGCTCCCGGACTACATTCTCCGGGTGGACTTTGTCTCCGGCAGCCGCCTGCTGCTCGATATGAAGCCGTATCTCGACAAGCTCCGCTTCCGCCCGCTTGCCGATCCCGCGGTGTGGAACAGCGCCATGACGAACGGCATCTTTGTCCGCTTCGACAACGTGGAGCTGAGCCATGACGAAATTCTGTCCATGGCGGAACGGGCGCACTGAGCGCGCCGATTTTTGAAAATTGAGAGGAGAACAACATGAAAAACGCTTGTAAACACCTTGCCCTTTGCACCCTGACACTGATCCTTTGCCTCGCCCTCGCCGCCTGCGGCAGCGACAACTCCGGCGACTCCGCGGACTACGGCAACGACTCCACTGTGCCGTCGACGATCGACGGCTTTGTCAAGGAAAGCTACGACAGCTATGATTACAGCGCTTTCGAAGGTTACTATCTGCCCGACAGCGGCACGGACTTCGACTATCTCATCATCGACGAAGCCCATCACTGTATTTCGGACAGCTACCAGAGAGTGCTGCAGCATTTCCCGCATGCGCATGTATTGGGAGTAACAGCGACACCGGACCGCGGCGATATGCGGAATCTTGGAGTTTATTTTGAATCGCTGGCCTATGAATATACGCTTCCAAAAGCAATCAAAGAAGGGTATCTGTCCCCAATCAAGGCACTGACTATTCCGCTCAAAATTGATATGAGTAGTGTATCAGTGCAGGCTGGAGACTTTAAAGCAAGCGAAATCGGCACCGCACTGGATCCATATCTGCAGGGGATCGCAGAAGAAATGCAGAAATACTGCATGGATAAGAAAACAGTGGTATTCCTTCCGCTGGTAAAGACCAGCCAGAAATTCCGTGACTTGCTGAATCAGTATGGATTTAGGGCGGCAGAAGTAAATGGAGACAGCCAGGACAGAGCTGAAATTCTGAAAGATTTTGATGCCGGGAAGTATAACGTGCTGTGCAATTCGATGCTCCTGACAGAGGGCTGGGATTGCCCGTCTGTGAATTGTATTGTGGTTCTCAGACCAACCAAGGTGCGGAGCCTGTATTGTCAGATGGTGGGGCGCGGTACCCGATTGTCCCCGGAAACAGGAAAAGACCATCTACTGTTGCTTGATTTTTTGTGGCACACAGAGCGGCATGAGCTGTGCCATCCGGCGAGCCTGATCTGCGAAAATGAAGAAGTAGCCCAGCAGATGACAGAAAATCTGGAAAAAGAAGCAGGCATGCCGGTTGACTTAGAAGAAGCAGAACAGAAAGCATCTGAGGATGTCGTAGCACAAAGAGAAGAAGCTTTAGCAAAGCAGCTTGCAGAAATGAAGAAGCGCAAAAAGAAACTGGTGGATCCGCTGCAGTTTGAGATGTCCATCCAGGCGGAAGACCTGTCCAGCTATGTTCCCTCTTTTGGGTGGGAAATGGGACCGCCATCTGAGAAGCAGAAAAAGACACTGGAAAAGCTGGGCATTATGCCGGATGAAATCGAGAATGCAGGAAAAGCAGAAAAGATCTTGGATCGATTGAGTAAAAGACGCACGGAGGGGCTGACGACACCAAAACAGATCCGTTTTCTGGAAAGCAGGGGATTTGAGCATGTAGGAACCTGGCAGTTTGAAACAGCAAAGAATCTGATCGACAGGATCGCAGCGAATGGCTGGCGGATTCCAATGGATATCAACCCGAGAGAATATAAAGGAGCTTAAAGAGTATGGAACAGAGGACGAGCCTTACAGAAATTATAGAACATATCAATCCATCCGAGCTTACTTATCAGGAATGGTGTTCTGTTGGAATGGCTCTGAAACAGGAAGGGTATCCGGTTTCTGTGTGGGATGCCTGGAGCCAGAAAGATTACGGCAGATATCATACAAATGAATGTGAGAAAAAATGGAGAACCTTTTCCGGCTCATCCTCACCGGTAACCGGCGGCACGATCGTACAGCTTGCCCTGGATCATGGATGGGTTCCGGAGAAGGGCCATGAACTGGATTGGAACGACAGTATCGCGGTGGACAGTGATCGTGTTGTTGTGGATAAAAACTGGCTGGAAGGGAAAGAGATACAGGAGCCTTCCAACTGGAATCCGGCGGAGCAGCTGATCACGTATCTGGAAACACTGTTTGAAGCAGGAGAAAACGTAGGATACGTCACTGGAAGCTGGGAAAAGACAGATGAAAAAGGTACGCGCTGGCTGCCACAAAAAGGCAGCTGGGACCGTACTGCCGGACAGTTGATTGAATTGCTGAACGACTGTAAAGGGGACATTGGCGCAGTACTTGGTGACTACAATCCGGAAGCCGGAGCGTGGATCCGCTTCAATCCGTTGGACGGAAACGGCTGTAAAAATGAAAATGTAACAGAGTACCGGTATGCTTTAGTAGAGTCAGATCATATGGAGCTGGAACAGCAGAATGCTATCCTGCGGGAGCTAGAACTTCCGATCGCCTGCCTGGTATATTCCGGAAAAAAGAGCCTGCATGCTATTGTGCGGGTAGATGCGGCAGATTACAACGAGTATCGAAAACGGGTTGATTATCTGTATGAAGTCTGCCAGAAAAACGGTATCGACGTGGATACACAGAACCGGAATCCATCGAGACTTTCCAGAATGCCAGGAGTGCAGCGTGGTGAAAAGAAACAGTTCATCGTAGATACCAACATCGGAAAACAGTCATGGAATGAATGGTATGAGTGGATTGAGGGTGTCAACGATGATCTGCCGGAGCCGGAAGGGCTGGAAAGTGTATGGGATAATCTGCCGGAGCTGTCACCGTGTCTGATTGATGGAATCTTAAGAAAAGGGCATAAAATGCTTATTTCCGGTCCGTCTAAGGCAGGTAAGTCATTCCTGCAGATCGAACTGTGTATTGCCATCGCAGAAGGAAAGAAGTGGCTGCAGTGGCATTGCGCGCAGGGACGTGTCATGTACGTCAATCTGGAGCTTGACCGGGCAAGCTGTCTGCACCGTTTTAAGGATGTATACGAAGCAATGGGCTTTACACCGGATAATCTGCAGAATATTGATATCTGGAACCTGCGTGGAAAATCAGTTCCTATGGATAAGCTGGCACCAAAGCTGATCAGGCGTGCTGCAAAGAAAAACTATGTGGCTATTATTATTGATCCGATTTATAAAGTCATAACGGGAGATGAAAACAGCGCGGATCAGATGGCGAATTTCTGTAACCAATTTGATAAAGTCTGCACAGAGCTTGGATGCGCGGTGATTTATTGCCATCATCACAGTAAAGGAAACCAGGGCGGAAAGAAGTCCATGGACCGTGCTTCTGGTTCCGGTGTATTTGCCCGTGATCCGGATGCTCTGCTGGATCTGATCGAGCTGGAGCCTACAGAAGCGCTGATGAAGCAGGAAGAAAATAAAGCGATCTGCAAGGCGTGTACGGATTATCTGGATGCGCATTTCAAGTGGGAGGATGATCTTTCGCAGGACGATTTACTAAGCAGTGCGCAGATGATGAGCTACTGCGAGGCGCATCTGGACCGGTGGCAGAAGATAGCCCTGGATAAGCAGATCACCGAGGCAAAAGCGGCAGTACAGGCCCATACGGCATGGAGAATCGAAGGGACACTTCGAGAATTTCCAAAGTTCGAACCGGTCAACATGTGGTTTGAGTATCCGGTTCACTGCCTGGATCAGATCGGCGTGCTGAAAGATCTTGAGCTGGAAGCAGACAAACCGGCATGGCAGAAAGGTAGAGAAGCCAGAAAGAAACAGGGAGAGCAAGCACGTAAAGCCAAAAAGGAAAAATATAAGATGGCGATAGAAAATTTCCGGTTTACGCATGAGGACAAATATCCGACGGTAAAGGAGTTGTATGAAGTCCTGAAATCGGATGCAGAAGCAACCGGCGAGAAATATCCGGAGGAAAAAACGGTTCGAAATTCATTAAAAGAAATCGGATTTATGGTAAATAAAGATACGCGTTGTATTTGCCCGATACCTGAAACATTTTAGGTCATGGGCAAATGCCCGACACCTAAAATAACATAGGTCACGGGAATTCCCGCAATCATGGTAACGGGCATCGGGCAGAAAGTTGCCCGACACCTTGTTTTTTAGGTGGCAGGAATGCCCGCCCGGCACCTGTATATAAATATATACCCTAATCGGGCGGGAATGTGCGGGCATGCCCACCCTAAGTGTGGGGCGATTGAGTACGCCCCCACAACGGGTTAGGAGCATACCCACCCAGCACAGACGCGCAGGAAAGGAAAGATGAAAAATGACAGAGTTTTTTATGGCGATGGAACCGCCAACAATAACACACCAGGAGCACAAGGTCACAATCGTGAATGGCAGACCTGTGTTCTATGATCCGCCGGAACTGAAAGCTGCTAAGGAGAAATTGATTGGCAACCTGTACAAGTATCGCATTATGGCACCGTACAGAACGGGCGTAAGGCTGATTACCAAGTGGTGTTTCCCGAAGAATGGACATAAGGACGGAGAGTACAGGATCACAAAGCCTGACACCGATAACCTGCAGAAGATGTTAAAAGACTGCATGACGTTGGTAGGCTTTTGGAAGGATGATGCGCTGGTGGCATCTGAGATCACTGAAAAGTTTTGGGCGGAGAAGCCTGGTATCTATATCCGGATTGAGGAGCTGCCATGATGAATTATTTTAAATTCTTTACAGAGGTCTGGCGATTCTTCAAGAAGTATTATAATCGGCCAGGAAAAGAACAGGACTATGAGGAGAGTGTTCGGGAATGCTCTCAGCTTGCGAAAACGTTCGGAAATGGAGAGTTTGTAAACCAGGTATGCATGGCAGTCCTGGAAGAACTGGAACGCTGCTGGAAGGGCAGAGAGGAGGAGTAGATGGCAGTGATTGGAATTGTTGTGTTTTGCGGGGGGATCATCTGTGCGGCGACGTGGTTGCTGAACCGACCAGGACATCCAAAGGATCCGCGGGAGGATGATGAACAGATGGAATACTTGGAAGCATGGAAGAAAAAACATGAAAGGACGGACAAAGAAAAATGATACCGAGAAAATTTACTGGAGAAATGCTGAAAGGAAGAAAAGCAACGCTGGAACGCGATATAAGAAATGTGGCAGGCGTAGCGATAGGGAAAGGGGCGACAGTTACAATTACGGAGGTTGTGCGCGGAAAAGGGCTGACAATTAAAACGGAGAAATGCCCACATTGCGGACAATATTCATACATCACAAGAGTACAGAGAGAGGATTTAACACTGCTACCAAATGTATAGTAGTATTTTGTGCGCTGGTAATCGGAGAAAGTGGAAGGAAAAGCATAAAAAATAACAAGCAAAGAAAGGAGCCAGCCTCCGGCCGGGGCAAGGGTATACCGGGCTTCTTGAAATAATGGGAGAATTAAGCACAGAAGAGTGGAAAAAACAGAAGAAGATACAGAGAGCGATTTTTACGGCGAAGCAGAATCTGCCGTATGAAGTGAAACTTCGTCGTCAGGCCAGAAGAGCGTGGGAGTTCTGGACGGAAATGGAATACGAGAATAAAAACTGCCATGTGAGCGTTGGTGGATTGGACAGCATTACGCTGTTTATCTGGCTGCACAGTATCGGCATCCACGTTACAGGAATTACGGTATCTGGTATTGAGGATCAGAGTATCCAGAAGGTACATAGAGCACTGGGGCTTGAAATTGTGAAATCGTATAAGAGCAAGGTCACGATCTTGAATGAGCTTGGATTTCCGGTGATCAGCAAAAAAATCGCGGGGCGGATCAATACGCTACAGAACCCGACAGAGAACAATAAAACGGTGCGGCATGCGATCATCACCGGCGAATGCGGTGCACAGGGGCATTATGCCAAGAACAGCCGCATGCAGTTGCCGCAGAAATGGTTACGACTGTTCGGCGGTTATGAAAACGAGAACGAGGGTGTCAACTATGGCAAGCCTGAGCCGGACATTAAAATTTCGAATGAGTGTTGTTACTGGCTAAAAGAGAAACCTTGCGACGACTGGGCGAAGAACCATAACAGCAGTCCTTACCTTGGAATCATGGCAAGCGAAGGGGGACAGCGTGAAGAGGCGCTGATCGATCATGGTTGCAATTATTACGGCAAGACGGTGATACGATCTGCTCCCTTTGCGATCTTCATGCGGCAGGATATTCTGCAATTGGCGCTGGATATGGACCGCTGGTATCATGAGCATCTGGAATTATTTGAGAAACTGTATCATGCGCAGCCGTATGGCCGGAATAAAGACGGGAGCCCGAAAAAATATGTTCAGCTGGAATCCATCGTGCCGAAAATCTATGGAGCGATAGCAAAGCGGCAGAATGGAGAACTCTACACAACGGGAGCACAGAGAACCGGCTGCAGCATGTGCGGGTTCGGAATCCATCTGGAGCAGCGGCCGCACCGGTTTGACAAGCTCCGGGAGCGCAACCTGAAAGAATGGGAATTTTGGATGTATCGCTGTTGCACAGACCCGAACACAGGCGAGAAATATGGCTGGGGAAGAGTCCTGGATTATATCGGTGTGGAGTGGGAGGACATTCCGGCAGTGCAGATGAGTTTGGAGGATTTTCTGGAGGTAACACCATGAAAGAGAATACACCAGAACAGCAGTTAAAATTACTTTGCAGACTGATAATCCGCGAACGTGCTATTTGGAACTATTTCAACGAAAACGGTTGCAATGATCCGTTCTATCCGGATGGCTGCAATATGAATCTGACGAGAAATCATATTATTTCTTACAAGAGAGATATTGCAGAGTTATGTGAAAAAGCTGGAATGTCACTTCCGGAAGAATATTTTTTGAAAATTCCACCGGAAGTAGACGATAATTATATGGCTAGTCTGAAACAGAAAGCACGTGTTGAGCGGTTGAAACAGCAGGGAGATAAATTAGGCCGGAAGAAGCAGAAGTTTGTTGACGATGGACAGTTGGAATTTAGTTGAGGAGGAACGAAAAATGGCACGATTGATAGAACGTGATGAGTCAGGATTCTGGAGCCTGAGAGGCGTAAGCTGGAGAAATCTGCAAGAAGGAGCGACCATTACCAAAACAGCAAGCCAAAGCATCTACGGAGCGCTTGCAAAGTTAAAAGACTACGAAAAGTCCGGAATGGATCCAGATCAGACAGCAGAAGCGGCTGAAAAGAATATCCCGTTGGAACCAATAAGGACAGAGGGAGGATTTCGCTATACAGAGACATACAACTGTCCAAGGTGCTCCAAAGGGTTCCAAGGGACAGGTATTGCCAGATACTGCTATCACTGCGGCCAACGACTGAAATGGGAGGAGTAGCCATGAATGGTGAATGATATCGTGATCCGACTGCGGACAGGGCAATTCGAAACGCCGCCCGCCTGCCGAGGCCAATCTGGAATGTGGTCAAGGCTGTACGGGAAGTTTTGAACGTGTCGCATCTGGAATTGGTCGAGATCAGAATGAGAGACAGAACAACCGGAAGAGAACACACATGGGGAGGTGATACCAATGGAGAAAAAGGTTCTGGAGCAGTACATAGACGCATGCGAGCTGATCAAAGAGACGGAAAAGGACATTAGACGGCTGAAGAAGAAGCGTCAGACTATTGTGCAGACGAATGTATCCGGGAGCAATCCGGATTTTCCGTACAATCCGCAGCACTTCAAAATCGCGGGGACAGCGTTCACTTATGAGGAGGATGCCCGCCTGCGGCATGAGGAGAAGATTCTGGAAGAGCGCCGGGAGCAGGCGCAGCGGCTGAAAGTGGAGGTGGAGCAGTGGATGAACCACATTCCACAGAGGATGCAGCGGATCATCAAGTACAGAGTCTTCGAGGAGATGAGCTGGAGCCAGGTGGCGGCAAAGCTCGGAAGAAAGGCAACCGCAGATAGCGTGCGGATGGAATATCTGAGGTTCATGGAGGCGGCATAGAAAAATTTGAGAGAAAATGAAAGTTTGTTCGTTTTGTTCGCAATGTTCGTTTTCAAAATGTTATAGTGTATCATGGATAGAACGGCAGGAAGGGTTTCATCTTTTCTTTACCTCCTTGTGAATGTATTTTGATCGGCGGTCAGGTGTCACAGCCTGGCCGTTGAATCGGGCAGACATCAGCCCATGGAAAAAGTCCGAATGATGCACGGTGCAGATTGGTACCCTGCACCTATTGGAACGTAGCTCAAGGAGAGCACAGAGACGCCGGCACGAGGCGCAGGTTCGAATCCTGCCGTTCCAACTCTCCATTGACTGGAGATCATCTCCCATATACTTCTTTTAAAACGTCCTGTAGAAATGCAGGACGTTTTGTAGTATGATGACAGAAAAAGGAGGAAAGTATAGGATGGATATAGGATTTGTAATTACGTATTTGCTTTGCCCAATTATTGTTTCTGTTGGCTTAATAACAGGGAAAAGGACAGGAGACCATCATCAATTATTGACGGCATATGCATTTAAAGGAATGTTTTATTTTTATTCGGCTGCGGCGAATTTGATCCATTTTATTAACCAATCGCATACAGAAAGAGATATTATTGGGCTTGCGATTGGATTGGCGATTATTGAGGGGACAAATGGAATAATGGAAGCAAAAACAGCTGCTTTAGAATGGGCAAAAGAGCAAGAAAAAAAATAATATGTGAAAATCATAGGCGGTCTTGCATAGAGACTGCCTTTTGTTATATTCAAAAACGACGAATCGAGGTGATGGAACATGGCCCGGGCGCCAGATAAAAGAATAGAGCAGGCAAAGGGCATGTACCTGAAAGGCATGAAATTGGTTGAGATTGCAAGTCAACTGAATCTGCCGGAAGGAACTGTTCGCCGTTGGAAATCTACTCACAGATGGGATAACGAGCGTTCGGATAAAAAAAGCGAACGTTCGGATAAGAAAAAAAGAGGCGGTCAACCGGGAAATCAAAATGCGACCGGTCCGCCGGGAAATAAGAATGCAGTTAAGACAGGAGAGTTTGAAGCTCTCTTTTTTGATTGTCTGGATCCAGAAGAAAAACGGTTGACTGAAATGGTGACGCCGGACAAGGAGCAGTTGCTCCTGCAGGAAATTCAGCTATTGACTGTGCGGGAACGGCGGATGTTGAAAAGAATTGAAATGCTGAAGAACATGGAGCAGCCGACGGCTGATGAAAATGCTGAGCCAGAAGAACAAGTTCCAGCGGGAATGAGTGTTACCGGATATCGATCTGGAATTGAAAAAGGAAAACCAACTGTCTTAAAAGAATACGAGGGAATTCTGGGACAAATCCAGTCCATAGAAGATGCCTTAACCCGCGTGCAGGCGCGGCGCCAGAGAGCCATTGAGGCTTTACATAAATTTGGTTACGACGATGCACGGCTGGAACTTGCAGCAATGCAGCTTGAATTTGAAATGAGCAAACAGGATGTTCAGCAGGAAGAAACCGGCGATGATGGATTCCTTTCCGCGATGAATGCCGTGGCGCAGGAAGTCTGGGGTGATGAGAGTGTATGAGAAGATCTCATCGTTGAAAACAAAGCTGCAGAATCTCACGCGAAACATTAAAAATTGTCAGAAAGACCAGACATTCCATTTTTCGCCGTTTTCCAGAAAACAGAAGCAGGTTCTTACCTGGTGGTGCAAGGATTCGCCAGTCCATGATAAGGATGGAATCATAGCTGATGGCGCTATCCGTTCTGGAAAAACAGTCAGTATGTCGCTGTCATTCGTGCTGTGGGCAATGAACAATTTCTCTGGCCAGAATTTTGCCATGTGCGGCAAGACGATCGGTTCATTCAGACGAAACGTTTTGTTCTGGCTGAAACTGATGTTGAAATCCAGAGGATACAGAGTTGCGGATCACAGAGCCGATAACTTAGTTGTCGTATCCAGGGGCAGTGTTGAAAACAATTTTTACATATTTGGTGGTAAGGACGAACGTTCACAAGACCTCATCCAGGGTATTACTCTGGCAGGGGTCTTTTTTGATGAAGTTGCTCTGATGCCTGAATCATTTGTCAATCAGGCAACCGGTCGATGCTCCGTTGAAGGTTCCAAATTTTGGTTTAACTGCAATCCGGACGGGCCATATCACTGGTTTAAAACCAATTGGATTGACAAAAGGAAAGAAAAACAGCTGCTGTATCTCCATTTTACAATGGATGACAACCTAAGCCTATCCGAGAAAATAAAAATCAGATACCGAAACATGTATACCGGGGTGTTCTATAAAAGATATATCCTGGGCTTGTGGGCTATGGCTGAGGGTATTATCTACGATATGTTCAGCGAAGCACAACATGTGAAAGATCCATCGCTATTTGAAAATTTATTGCTTGACAGCAATAGATATGTCAGTTGCGATTATGGAACTCAAAATGCAACGGTGTTTCTCCTGTGGGAAAAAGGAACGGATGGCGTTTGGTATTGTACGAAAGAATATTATTATTCTGGACGAGAGGAAGGAAAGCAGAAAACGGATGCAGAGTATGCAGACGACTTGGGGAATTGGTTGGATAAGATGGAAATTCGCGCAATTATAGTGGATCCTGCGGCTGCTTCTTTTATTGCGGAATTGCGAAAACGTGGATTTAAAATCATAAAAGCCAAAAATGATGTAGAGGACGGAATTCGATTGGTAGCAACCAAATTGAATTTGCAAAAAATTGTATTTTCAACGACTTGTATAAATACAATTAAAGAATTTGCATCTTATATTTGGGATAAAAAAGCTGCTGAAAACGGAGAAGACAAGCCAGTGAAGCAATATGATCATGCGATGGACGCTGTACGATATTTTGTATATACAATACTTGGGGAGCGACCACGGCTGAACAGAAAGGTGAAAGGAGGGATATAGAAGTGCGAACGAATTTATATAGGCTACCGTCGGAAGAGACGCTGACAGATGCCAAATTGAACGAATTTATCATGCGGCATTCCGGAGAGTGCGCATTTAGATACAGCAGGCTGCAGGAGGCCTACGAGACGGATTACCCGCTCCTGCATGAGCCGTTAAAGCCCAAGTGGAAGCCGGACAACCGGATCATGGTCAATTTTGCGAAATACATCGTGGATACGATGAACGGCTTCTTCATCGGGCATCCGATCAAACTGCAGGTAGACGATGGAAACGAAGCGGTTGAGAAATATGTTGATTTTCTGGATCAGTATAATGATCAGGACGATAACAATGCCGAACTGTCCAAGATCTGCAGTATCTTCGGTAAAGGCTATGAAATGTATTACGTAGATGAGAACGGAAATATCGGTATCACCTATCTGAGCCCGCTGGATGCATTCATGATCTACGACGATTCCGTGCTGGAAAGGGAACGATATTTCGTGCGGCTGTATTACGATTCGAATCAGATCCTTCATGGAAGCGTATCGGACGAGACGAAGGTCCGCTGGTTTACAATCAAAGGAAAATTGCTCTGGGATGCAGACGAGAAGATACACGGTTTCGACGGCGTTCCGGCATCGGAGTACGTAGAAAACAATGAGCGTATGGGAATCTTCGAGCCGGTCCTTACGATGATTAATGCATACAACAAGGCGATCAGCGAGAAAGCCAATGATGTTGACTATTTCGCGGATGCCTATCTCAAGGTTCTTGGTTCCAAGCTGGAAGAAGACGATGTGGCGCATATCCGGGATGACAGAATCATTAATTTCGACGGGGACACCGAACGGTTGATTGTCGAATTTCTTCAGAAACCGGATGGTGATACCACGCAGGAGCATCTGATCGATCGTCTGGAAAAGCTCATTTTCCATATCAGCATGGTGGCCAATATCTCGGACGAGAATTTTGGCACCAGTTCCGGCATCGCCATGAAATATAAACTGCAGGCAATGAGTAACTTGGAAAAAACGAAAGAGCGGAAATTTACCAGTGGAATGAACCGGAGGTATCGTCTGATTTTCTCAAATCCGGTCTCAGGAATGAAAAAAGATGACTGGGTGAAGATCCATCCACATTTTACGCCAAATTTCCCGGCAAACCTGCAGGAAGAGGCAGAGATCGCGAAGAATCTGGAAGGTGTGGTCAGCCAGGAAACACAGCTCGGGGTGCTGTCTATTGTGGACAATGTACAGGATGAAATCAAGAAAATTGATACCGATCAGAACAAGGTGAGAGCGGATCCAGTGATGAAGCAGATGTTTGGCGGCGGTGGACAGGATGACGAGTAAGGAATACTGGCAGAAACGTGAGACGGAACATGCCAAGAAGAATAAGATGTCTGGGCAGACCTATGCAGAAGAGATCCGGAAGACCTATGCGTATATGGCGGATCAGATTCAGAAGGAAATCGATGGATTTTACGCAAAATACGCCAATGCTGAGAAGATTTCGCTGGCAGAAGCAAAGAGAAGGGTTTCCAAGCTCGATATCGAAGAGTATGGCAGGAAAGCGGCGAAATACGTCAAAGAAAAAGATTTTTCCGACCAGGCGAATGAAGAGATGCGGCTGTACAATGCAACCATGAAGATCAACCGTCTGGAACTGCTGAAAGCCAATATCGGGCTGGAAATGGTATCCGGTTTCGATGAACTGCAGAAATATTTTGACAAGACGCTGACACAGCAGACAATAGAAGAATTTCGCAGGCAGGCGGGTATTCTTGGCAATTCCGTGCAGGAAAATGGGAAAATGGCGCGGGCAATTGTCGATGCGTCATTCCATAACGCCACTTATTCCGATCGAATCTGGATGTATCAGGATATGCTGAAAGCAGAGCTGGACAAGCTGCTGAAAACAGGGCTAATCCAGGGCAAGAACCCGCGGGAGCTTGCGGTGCACCTGCAGAAACGCTTCGGTGCAAGCCGGGAGGATGCAGAGCGGCTCATGGTCACGGAGCTTGCCAGAGTCCAGACAGAAGCGCAGAAGCAGTCCTATATTCGAAATGGATTCGAAGAATATACATACGTTGCCTGCGGGAATGCAGATGTCTGCGAGCGGTGCCAGGCGTTGGATGGTAAGCATTTCAAAGTGCAGGATATGATGCCGGGAACGAACGCGCCGCCGATGCATCCACGGTGTCACTGCTCCACAGCAGCCTATGAAGACAGTGCAGAATATGAGAAATGGTTGGACTTTCTGGAGCAGGGTGGTACCACAGAAGAATGGGAAGCATCGAAAAACAGAAAGGCAAGATATAAAGACAACGAAGGAATATTCCAAACATTGGATGGCAGATCAAAGGGGCGAGACGTTATCAAACCTCGAAATATCATGAAAGAAATGAAAAAGTCCAGCATCGGAACGGAAATGTTGGAATATCTTCAGGAAAATGATATTCAAATAAAGGTATGGTACGGAGTTGATGTTGATGAAGGACTGGACGGACTTTTCGAAGATGGAGAAATCAACATTTATGCTGATAATACCAAAACGGTTCGTGAAACGGCTATTACGGTGATTCACGAGGCCACGCATGCCAAAATCAACAAGCCAAATACCAAAAGTCAAGAACTGCAATGCTATGTGAACGAGTACAGGCATCAAAACATTGAATTGACAGAGAAAGTGCTCCAGGATATAATTAATCATATAAATGATAAATATCCGAATCTGAAATGGGAGTGATTGTGTATGACGAATACTCTGAATATTCCGCCTCATGAGAGAGTAAAGCTCTTGAGGAAAGGCGAAAAAGTTTTGTGCAAAAAATGTAAAACAGGAATCATGATTCCTGTTGGCGACCGTGAAAAAACCAATACTTTTTACTGTGATTCTTGCAAGAATCAGTTAATTATCAACTGATGATAAGGAGACAGGACAAATGGCTCAGAATGATTATTTCGTGATTGTATACCAGGTACTGAAATATCTGTATGAATGCTTGAAAAAGGGTGAAAAACCAGAAGCGTGTTACCTTACGGCATCAGCTTATAATATTCCTGAGAATTATTGGCAGTATATCATTTTAAGCCTGATTACGGAAGAATATGTAAAAGGCATTGCTGTTAATCATACGAAAGATGGCGTTCTTTTAGGCGATCTGCCGGATGCTATTATCACGCCCAAAGGTATTTCATATCTGTTTGAGAATTCATTGATCGAAAAGGCAAAAAGGACATTGAAAGACGTAAAAGAAATGGTTCCATTTGTATAATTAACCACCAGTCGAGAGGCCGGTGGTATTTTTGTGCCCATTTGTTAAGAAAGAGAGGATCAGAGAATGATTGAGGTGCGCGTTCGTAAAAACGAAATTAAGGTGTCCGGTCATGCAATGTACGCACCGCACGGGCAGGACATCGTCTGTGCGGGTGTTTCCAGCCTTGTGCGGACGCTGATCCGCTCGATCGAGGCTCTAACAAGGGATGAAATAGAATACAAAGTATCGCCCGGATGGGTTGATATACAGTATGGGAATCTATCGGAGAAAGCAAGAACTCTGGTGGATTCCTTTTTTGTCGGCATCTGTCTGATGGCCGATGAATTTCCGGAGTATGTCCGGATCGTGTAACCGATGTGACCGGAATGTCGTTAAACTATGATTCCGGAGCAACGGCACGGGGCTATTACAGAACGGGACGGGGCAGAAAGGACCGAACATGAAGTATAAAAACAATCGTTGGAGATCTCCAATGATCAACCTGCAGTTATTTGCAGAAGGCGAAGGAAACGACAATGGAGCCGGAAACGGAGACGATGGCGGAGCTGGAGCAGGTTCTGGAGATGGCGGCAATGAGATGTCGTTTGATGATTTTCTGGGGCAGGCAGAGAATCGCGCGGAGTTCGACCGCAGAGTGCAGAAAGCGGTAAATACAGCAGTGACCAAAGCGCAGGAAAAGTGGCAGGCACTGACTGATGATAAGCTTTCAGAGGCGGAAAAGCTGGCGAAGATGACAAAGGAAGAGAAAGCGGAGTATAAAAACCGGAAGTTGGAAAAGGAACTGGCAGATCTGAAACGGCAGAATTCGCTCTCGGAAATGTCAAAGACGGCCAGAAAGATGCTGGCAGATGAAGAAATCAACATCCCGGATGAACTTCTGGCACATCTGGTATCGGAAAGCGCTGAGGATACCAAGACGGCAGTCGAAGCTTTCACAAAGATGTACAAGGATGCAGTACAGGCTGCCGTAAAAGATGCCCTGAAAGGAAATACCCCAAAGGGCGGATCCGGCGGAAAAGGCGCTGTGACAAAAGAACAGATTCTTGCAGTCAGCAACCCAATTGAACGGCAGCGGCTGATTGCGGAAAATATTGCATTATTTCAGTAGGAGGAAAACAGCATGCATAGAATTGGAAAATTAGGGCTGCAGGTATTTGCGACACCGGATAACATGACAGGTCAGGCACAGATCCAGGTAAAAGCCCGCGAGATTGATTTCGTAACATCTTTCGGCAAAAACATTCAGGCACTGCTTGACGTCCTGGGTATTATCCGAATGATCAAGAAAGATAACAACACCGTTTTAAAGACAAAAAAGGTGACAGGAAACCTGCAGTCCGGTGAGGTCGCAGAGGGCGAAGAGATCCCGTACTCCCAGTACGCTGTGGAAGAAATTCCGTTTGATACTATTAAAATCAGCAAGTATCGTAAGGGAGTAACCCTGGAGGCAATCGCGGAAAAGGGATATGATGCCGCAGTACAGGATACCGACGAAGAGTTCAAAACCGATCTGCAGAACGTTGTCATGGATAAGCTGTACGCACAGCTGAAAGCAGGTTCTCTGACTGGCCATGAAAGCACTTGGCAGATGGCGGTTGCTATGGCAATCGGAAAGGTTAAAGATAAGTTCAAAAAGATGAGAAGAACGGCTACCGGCGTAGCAGTATGGGTAAATACACTGGATGTGTATAAATATGTCGGTGCCGCGGATATCTCCCTGCAGACAGCGTTCGGCTTTGAGTACATGAAGAAGTTCCTTGGCGCTGATGTTGTCTTCGTAAGCTCTGAAATCCCGGAAAACGTCGTCATTGCTACTCCGCTCAACAACATCATCGGATATTACATCGATCCGGGCGACTCTGAGTTCGTAAAAGCTGGCCTCAGCTATACAACGGACCCGACTACTCATTTTATCGGTTTCCATGCACAGGGTACTTACGAGAGAGCAATTTCGGATCTGTACGCTATTATGGGTCTGCGCTTATTCTGTGAGTACCTGGATGCCATCGCCTACATCTCCGTTGGTGGCGCGGATACACAGACTCTTGGAAAACTGACCGTAACGGCGGCAGAAGGATCTGAAACAGGAAAAACAAAGATCTCCGTAAAAGAGCAGCTGATGTCTATGAAAAACTGTTGGAAGTACAAAGATGCGGCATCCGCGACTACCGTGAAATACGGCGATGACGTGAAAAACTGGAGCAAATGGGATGGAGAATCCGAAATCGCATCTACAGAAACCCATCACATCACGCTGGTTGAGTGTGATCAGAACTATAAAGCAGTCCGTTCTGGCGATGTAACAGTAGCTGTGAAGAGCTGAGAAGGAGGAACCTATGTACAGGGTGATTGAATACTTTACGGATCTTCATGACGATGACCATGAGTACCGAGAGGGTGATGTTTTCCCGCGCGAGGGAATCAAGGTCTCGAAAGAGCGCCTGGAAGAGCTTGCTTCGGATAAAAACCTGCGTGGAACCCCGGTGATCGAACTGGTAAAAGAACCAGAGAAGTAGGAGGCAGTCGATGCTCGAAGATCTGAAACTGCTTCTTGGACTGGAAGACACAGATAAAAAGACAGAACAGCAGCTACAGCTGATTCTGAATGCCACGAAACAGCGGTTGAAATTTCTTCTTGGCGGTCTGGAGCCGCCGGAAGAAATGGAATACATCATATTGGATGTTTCAGTCATTCGATTCAACCGAATCGGATCAGAAGGGCTCTCCTCTCACAGTGTTGAGGGCGAGAGCCTTTCCTGGTCTGAAAATGATTTTGCCGGGTACATGGATGATATTCAGTCTTATCTGGACAGCCAGTGGAAGGCAAGGAAGGGAAAGGTAAAGTTTCTGTGAGATATGATACACCAGTTTTCTTCCAACGGGTCCTGCCGGGCGAATATGATTCGAAAACCGGAAACTATGCTGCAGACCAAGTCACAGAGGTGCAGAAAATGGCTTCTGTGATGGATACGAGAGCAGAGATCATGCAGATCGTATACGGAGGAATCCGTCAGGGCAGCGTGACCGTACAGCTTCAAAATCATTACCAGAAACCGTTTGATCGGATACGGATCGGGAACACAAACTATAAAGTGGACTATACGCGGAAACTTCGCGTGAAACAGACTTTTATTTTATCGGAGGTGGTCTGATGCCGAAAATCAAACTGGAAGGAATGGAAAAACTGCAGGTCAAATTGAAGAAAAACGTGCAGATGAGCGATGTAAAGCGGGTTGTAAAGGAAAATGGAAAATCTTTACAGGAGGCGGCACAGAGAAAAGCACCAGTAGATACCGGTACGTTGAAACGGAGTATTGGTCTTGAGATCCGGGACGGAGGTCTTACGGCCGAGATAGAGCCGACAGCAGAGTACGCAGCATACGTGGAGTATGGAACCCGTTATATGAATGCGCAGCCATACATGCGGCCTTCCTACACGGCTCAGAAAGAGAAGTTCAAATCCGATCTGAAAAAGCTTACGAGGTGATACCATGGATCCACAACAGGAATTATTCAGTGCATTACTTCTGGAATTGAAAAAACAGTATCCGGACAGTGTGTATGACACGTTTTTACCGCCGGAAGGCACGCCATATCCGTTTATCTATCTGGCAGACAGCGTTTTAACCGACAAAGCCAATAAAACGGCTGTGTTCGGCAACGTAAGCCAGACAATCCACGTCTGGCACGATAATCCGCGGCAGCGCGGCATAGTTTCACAGATGCTTCTGCAGATCAAGCAGATTTGCAGACATCTGGAGCACACCGGCAACTTTTCCTGGTCCGTGCAGGACTTAAATCAGAGAATATTGCCGGACACAACCACCAATCAGCCACTTCTTCACGGTATCGTGGAAGTGACTTTTTTATTCAGTTAGGAGAACAGCATGAGAAAAACAATTGATTTACAGTTATTCGCAGATGCGGTACGTGGTAAAAAGATCGTTTATCTGTACCGTCTAAAAAAAGATGCGGCTAAAAATGCAGCTACAGCATTAGCGTTTACGACAGAGAACGGCAGAACGACAAGCAAGGATGCCGATACCACAGAGACAAAGGATGGCACGATCCGTACCCCGGGAGCAGCCGAGGTTGAGATTACGGCAACCAGTATTCTTGCCAAGGGCGACACACTGATCGACTCTCTTGAAGATGCCATGATCAATGATGAACTGGTCGAGATCTGGGAAGCAAATCTGGATGAACCAGCATCCAGCGGAAGCAATAAATTCAAGGGAAAATATTTCCAGGGTTACGTAACGGAGCTGGAAAAGACTTCGAATGCCGAGGATATGGTAGAAGTATCCCTTACCTTTGGCGTAAACGGAACCGGCGAGAAAGGCGATGTGACAGTGACAGCCGCACAGCAGGAAGTAGCGGCATACGTATTTACAGATACAACTAAAACAGGAGCGTAAAAATGCAGAGGGCGAGCAATCGTCCTCTTTTTTGAACAGTAAAGGAGAAAAATGATATGGAACTTACAATCAATGGACAGGTGTATCAGTTTAATTTTGGCATGGGATTCATGAGAGAAATGAATAAAAAAGTAACTATGCCGGTAGACGGAGTAAAAGATGCTAAGAAGAATATTGGCCTGAGATACGCTGTGGCAGGGATCATGGACGGAGATGTAGAGTCTCTTGAGGATCTGTTACTCGTAGCGAATAAAGGGCAGAATCCGAGAGCAACTACAGAAATTCTGGATGAATATATTGATGATCCGGATACCGATATCAATCAGCTCTTCGAAGATACGATGGGTTTCTTAAAGAGTGCAAATGCTACGAAGAAATGCGTCCAGAATCTCGAGAAGACGATCGAGGAAGAAAAAGCGAAGAAGTAGGCGATATAACTCATGAAGAGGCGAGCTTCGAAGAACAATACCGGGAAGCTGCAATCAGCTGCTTCCGGTATTTGGGATTCACATCGTTTGAGCAGGTTGATCGTCTGACGATAGCACAGTACGAAATTATGATGGAAGCGCTGAGATATCGGATAGTAGACGACGAATACAGGGCACATCGGCAAGCCTTTCTGAATTTTGCTGCCCAGGCGCAGAAAAAATCTGGGAAGAAAACAGTGCCAGTATACAAAAGATTCCGAAATTTCTTCGACTATGAAAAAGAATTAAAAAATGTGAAGGAAAAGAAACATAAGAAGAGCGATCCGCGTTTTGTTGGAATATCCAAGTTGTTAAAGAAAGGAGGGCGAACAGATGGCAGAATCTTATAGCGTAAAAGCGGTTTTGTGCGCGGAAGATAAAAACTTCTCGTCAATGATGAAATCATGTAGCAGTTATGCTGATAATCTGAAAAATACGCTTACAAGTGGAATTGGATTTGGTGCTATGGCGGCGATTGGATCCAAGGCAGTCTCGGCAATCAGAAGCGGACTGAAAAGCTTGACTGCTGGTGCAATAAGCGCTGGCGCGAATTTTGAGAATGCTATGTCGTCTGTAGCAGCTATTTCCGGAGCTACAGGATCCGACTTTGATAGACTGTCTGAAAAGGCAAAACAGCTTGGAAAATCCACGCAGTACACCGCAAGCGAGACAGCTTCTGCGATGGAGTATATGGCAATGGCCGGCTGGAAAACTGAGGATATGTTAAATGGAATCGAAGGTGTAATGGATCTAGCCGCAGCGTCGGGAGAAGATTTGGCAGGCGTTTCTGACATTGTAACAGATGCGATGACAGCGTTCGGCTTATCAGCAGATGGCACAACCAAAATTATTAAAGATGGTTTTACGAAAGAAGTTTCTAACGCTTCACATTTTGCTGACGTTCTTGCAGCGGCTTCGGCCAATTCCAATACAAATGTTGCCATGTTGGGTGAATCATTTAAATATGCGGCTCCGGTAGCTGGATCGTTAGGCTATAGTGTAGAAGATACAGCCATCGCTCTCGGTCTCATGGCTTCATCAGGATTGAAAAGCAGCATGGCCGGAAGTAGCCTTCGAACTATTCTGACGAATCTTGCAAAGCCAACAGATGATATCAGTGACGCAATGGATTATTTGGGCATATCGTTGCAGAATGGTGATGGCTCGATGAAGTCTCTGATGGACATTGTAACCGATCTGCGCGGTGCATTTGGACAATGCAAAATGCCAATGGATCAGTTCCAAGAGAACCTTGCAAAACTTGACGAAAAGTATGCCAATGGAGAGCTGACAGAAAAGAAGTATAATGAAGCATTAGCAGATTTAACGGAAAAGGCTTATGGAGCAGAGGGAGCGTTAAAGGCCAAATACGCTGCTACGTTAGCTGGAAAAGAGGGTATGTCAGGTCTGCTTTCAATCGTGAGTGCGGCACCAGAGGATTTTGACAAGTTAACCAATGCCATTTATAACAGTGACGGTGCAGCCAAAGAAATGGCAGAGATCAAAATGGATAATCTTCGGCACGATGTCGTGAAACTGCAGTCTGCTATGGAAGGACTTGGAATTACTGCATTCAACCAGGTTGGCGGAAAAATGAGAGGTTTGGTTGGCATCGCAACTGAGACGGTTGGAAAAATTGATGAAAAGCTTGCCAGCGGAAAAGGGATCGAAAAGGCTGTCGATAAAATAGAATCAATGGTTGAGAAAGCAAAACCATATTGGGATATTTTCAAAACGGACGCATTGGAAGCGGGAACGGCGCTGGGCGATGCGGCTGGGGCGATCATAGGAGATATTAAGAAGCTTTCAGGTTCTTTTGGTAGCACAGAAAGTATTGAAAATTTCTCTACCACTTTGGGAGAGGTCAAAGATGGAATTGTAGCAGTTTCGGGATTTTTGGAAAAACATTCAGACGCGATTGCAAAAGTAGCGGTGGCACTTCCGAAACTCTTGATTGCATATAAAGGCTTTAAAATCGTTAAGGCTGTAGCACCGTTTGTTGGCGCATTTACAGGAGCTGTTGGAGGGCTGGCAAAGGCTGGACTCGGGAAAATCGCACCTGGGCTATTTGGTGTTTCAAAAGGCCAGGAGGCAGTTGGAAAATCCAGCGGCGGTAGTGCGAAGAAAATGGTAGCGTCTGCCAAGGCTTTTATGATGATGGGCGTTGGAGTGCTGGCGATCAGCGCAGGATTCTACTTGCTTGCACAGTCGGCAATTGCAGTAGCCAATGCTGGTCCGGGGGCAATAGCTGTTTTTGCCGGTTTGATTGGCGTGGTAGTAGGGCTCGCAGTTGGTATGACGAAAATGTTTTCATCTATGTCCGGCGGCTCAAAGAAATTAACAGCGATGGCACCGGCGCTTCTGGCGTTGGGAGCGGCTGTGCTAATGATTAGCGCAGGTTTGGCACTTTTGGCATATTCTTCGATTCAGTTGGCGAGTGCCGGTCCGCTGGCTATCGGCGTAATGGTAGGAATGGTGGTTGCACTTGGCGGCTTGATGCTGGTGGCCAAGAGTGTAGCGCCAACGCTTTCGGCCGGAGCGGTTGGATTTGTTGCGTTTGGCGCTGCGGTATTAATTGCAGCAGCCGGAATCAGTTTGTTATCCTTGGCGGCTATTAATCTTGCAAATGCCGGTCCGCTGGCTATTGGATGTATGGTTGGCATGGTTGCGGCAATCGCTTTGTTGGCAGTTGGAGCGGCTGCTCTTGGACCAGCACTAACAGCGGGAGCAGTTGGCTTTATTGCATTTGGAGCCGCTATTGTTTTGGTAGCAACAGGTGCGTTGATTGCCAGCGCGGCATTGGCGGTTGTGTCCGCTGTTCTTCCTTCAATTGTACAATATGGAATCCAGGGAGCGGTAGCTATTGCTCAGCTTGGCACAAGCATGATTGTTTTTGGCACCGGAGCTGCTGTTGGAGGAGTTGGCGCAACCGTGCTCGGAGTTGGTCTTGCGTTGGTCGGCGTAACTGCACTGGCTGCAGCCGCAGGAGTAATTGCATTGGCTGCCGGAGCAGCGGTGCTTGGAGCTTCGCTTGTGATGGCAGGTGCAGGTTTGACGATTATGGGAGCAGCATTTCCACTTGTAGCGGCTGGCGCAAAGGCCAGTGCGGCTGGATTGACGGCATTACTTGGATCTGGTACTGCGGCCAGTGCAGTTTTTGTGATTTTGGCAGGATCTTCTGGCGCGGCAGCTGTAACAGTTGGCGTATTTGCAGCGGCAATGGTGGCCGGAGCCGCAGGAACCGGTCTTATGGTAGTTGCTCTGAAATCAGTAAATTCCAGTATGAAGTCAATCGCTGGAAATGCGAAAAGCGCTGAAAAATCGCTTACAGGTATGCGCTCCAGCGTGAATGTTGTGAATTCTGGGCTGGATGCATTGGGAAACAAGGCGAAATCTGCGATCAGTGCATTGATTAAGCAGTTTTCCCAAGGAGAAAGTAAAGCGAAGACTTCTGGAAATGCGGTTGGAAATAATTTTAATAATGGCGTTTCAGCTGGAATGTCAAGGGCGGTTTCTACAGCAGAAACAATGTCAAATTCAATCGTAATTACCATGCGATCATCGGCAGGTGGGGCCTATAACAGCGGTGCTTACATCGGCATGGGTCTCGCTAACGGTATGGCAAGCCAGGTCGGCCATGTAAGAGCAGTGGCGGCACAGCTTGCGGCGGCTGCAGAAGCGGCGATCCGGGCAAAAGCGCAGATTCACAGTCCCGCGCGAGTGACGGACAAGCTGGGCAACTATTTCGGTATTGGTTGGATCAACGGCATTATGGATCATGTTCAGGAAGCAAAGCAGGCAGCCATGGAGCTGATACAGATTCCGGAGCTTACACCTGCACCGGAAATCGGAATGAGCCTTCGGACTGGATCTGAAGATCTGAATGACAGCTATCAGTATAGCAGTAATGGAAAATATACCATCTATGTACCGGTTAATCTGGACGGAAGAGAAATCGGAAAGGCGACTGCAACGTATACACGTGAAGAAATTGAGAAACAGGAGACTAGGGAGAACCGAAAGAAAGGCAGGAGAATGAATGTATAACTTTGTAGATACAACAGAGCGATACCCAGGGCAGAACCTGCCTTCGGAGGCTCTCATGTTTAATGGAAACTATTTGGAAAATGTGATTCCCGGCTACCGGACACTATATGTGTCTGGCCGGGAAATTTTAGGGACGGAGATTACAGATCTGGAAACTGGCGTATCCGATGGTACGAAATACCGGCGCAAACGCTATCAACCCAGAACCATTGTGGTTGGATATCAACTGATTGCTGAAGATAATTCGGCTTTTCGTAGTGCGTATAACAAGCTGAATGCTCTTCTGGATGAAGAACAGGCGACTCTTATTTTTGCGGATGAGCCGGACAAATATTATATTGGAACAAAGCAGGGAGCCGGTGAGGTGCCTGCAGGAAAGAACTCGATTACATCGGAGCTGGAATTTTACTGCGCGGATCCATTCAAGTATTCGGTGGAAGAATTTACGGTGAATCCGACTGCGGATGACGGAAAAACGTTCATTGTGTCGTACAACGGCACTTATCGGGCCTTTCCAAAGCTTCAGGCAGTAATGCACAGTGAAAATGGAGTAGTAGGTTTTGTAAATGACTCCAAGAAAATTCTTCAGTTCGGTGATCCGGATGAGTTGAACGGAGAAACATACAAAAAAAGCGAACTGATAACAAGCTATGCTGACCAATATGTCTGGTCACAGGATGCGGCGTGGAAAGATGATACAGGGAGCAACTTCTTATACAGTAACAGCAAGACGGCTGGAAAGCTGGGTGTCATGAGCGTAGACAGCATCAAAGGTCTGTATCTGGCCAGCAGTGGATATGTAAGTCCAAACACAAACGGCTGGAATGGAGCTATGAAATCTATTGATGTGGTAGATTCCAATGGAGCAAAGGGAGCGACGCACCTCTATTGTTACATGAACAGCTGGTTTGAAACTGGTCTTATGGGGCAGACGGGCTGCCAGGCGATTGCTTTCTGCGATGCGAACGGAAAAATGATCTGCTGCCAGGAGATATACAAAACCGATACGATCGGAAACACAGCGCACATGAATATGTGGGTAGGTGGAAACAACCCGCGTATCGTCAAAACATATACTTTTGAACCTTGCCATCGAAAAGATGCAAACCCATACAGCCAAACGTATGGCGCAAGCGACATGATGAAACATGGAGAGAAAATACGTTTTTTCTGGAAGGGCAGTTATCCGGAATTTACAGTTCCAGAATTAAAAGATGTGAAAGTGGCAACAGTGAAATTGTATTTGGGACAGTGGGGAAGTCGAAATACAGGAAATCAGCTTGTCACCAGAAATTATTTCCGCGGCATCTTCGTGAGAATTGACAATGTAGAAAAATGGCGTGATATTCCGAATAAATTTTCGGTAAATCAGGTTTTGACAGCTGACTGTAGCAATGGAGAGGTCATGTTACAGGGACTTCCGAGACAGGATCTTGGTGCGTTGGGCAACGATTGGGAGAACTTTTGCCTGCAGCCTGGAATGAATCAGATCCAATGCATTGCATCGGACTGGGCAACACAGCCAACATACACAATGAAATACAGGGAGGTGTTTCTATGATTTTATATTTTGCGGACCGACATATGAATGTCCTTGGGCAGGCAAGCACAGAGCTACCGAAGGGATTGTACATTTCTGATGATCTGAAAACAGAAGAGGTGGAAGCAGGTGTTGCTACACTAGAATTTACGCTGAATTACACGGCGAGCACGCGGAATGATGCGAAACAGTATGGTTCTGTTGGCAATTATATTCTTCGGAAGAATGGCGATGAGCAGGAATTTTATACGATCATTACCAGCGAAGAAAATATTTTCAAACAGGAAGTAGAAATCTATGCCGAGGATGCCGGTATGGATCTCCTGAACGAGACAGTTGGCGAATACAAAGCAGACAAGGCATATCCAGCGAGCTACTATGTTGAAAAATTCAGCGACGATTCCGGCTTTGAAATTGGAATCAATGAGGTCAGCAATTATAACCGGAAACTGTCCTGGGAGGGTGAGACCACCGCTTCTGAGCGTATTTTGAGCGTTGCCACGCAGTTTGACGCGGAAGTTTCCTATACTTTTGAAATCGACCGGTTGAAAATCAAGCACAAATATATCAACCTGCATAAGAAGCGCGGCGTAGATCAGGGGCGAGAACTTCGGATCAACCGGGAAGTGAAAAATATCATTGTAAAAAGTTCAGTAGAAGATCTGGCTACGGCACTTTCCGTTACCGGCGGATATCCGGAAGACAGTGAAACGCCGATCAATCTGAAAGGGTATAAGTATGATGACGGCGATATATATCTGTCCGGCAGTACGATTTATTCCCGGAGCGCAGTGGCCAAATGGAGCCGGTATCTTTCCGAAAAAGGAAATGGAACCGGTCATATTGTCCAGACTTACACCTATGATACGTTAAGTCAGTCAGAGTTGTGCAATCGTGCCGTATCAAAGCTGAAAAAGATCTATGATGCAGCCGTATCCTACGAAGTGGAACTGGCGTATCTGCCGGATGGAATCAAGATCGGCGATACAGTGAACATTGTAGATGATGCCGGAGAACTGTATTTGTCTGCAAGAATCATGAAACTGGAGTCCTCCATTTGCAATGATGAGTACACGGCAACGCTGGGCGAATACAAGCTGAAATCGAGTGGAATTTCAGAAAAGATGGAGAGCCTGGCTGCACAGTTTGAAAAACTGGCAAAGAACCGGACGTTTTACACTTGGGTTGTGTTTGCTGATACGGAAACGGGCGGCGGAATATCGCTCAAATCAGCTGGAAAGACATACATGGGTATCGCATACAATCAGACGACAAAACAGCCGGTACTTACAGACCCGAGCATCTATACCTGGGTAAAGGTTGTTGGAGAGCAGGGAATTGCGGGAGAGCCCGGAAAGAATGGTCTGACTAGTTTCTTCCATGTGAGATATGCTGATGTTCCGAACCCGACAGCAAATCAGTTGCGGAAGGATACAGGAAAATATATCGGTACCTACGTGGACTATATATTGGAGGACAGTACAGATCCGACCAAGTACACCTGGCGAAAATTTCAGGGCGATGACGGAGAGGACGGCGCCGATGGAACCCCTGGAGAAAACGGTGCGAATGGTGAAACCAGTTATCTGCATATCGCTTATGCAACAAGCGCGGATGGAAAGACAGGCTTTTCGACAACCAACGCCGTCGATAAAACGTATATAGGCCAATACGTGGATTTTACCAAGGCTGACAGCACCAATCCGGCGAAGTATCATTGGAGCAAATTTCAGGGGCCGAAAGGAGATAAGGGAGATCCGGGCGAGCAAGGACTGCGCGGCCTGCAGGGCGAAAAAGGTGACCAGGGAATTCAGGGACCCAAAGGCGCTGACGGAAAAGATGGAAAAACGACGTATTTTCACATCAAATATTCTGCGGTTTCGAATCCGACCTCTGCGTCTCAGATGACAGAGACACCGTCAAAATACATTGGAACGTATGTGGATTTTACACAGACGGATTCGGATGATCCGAAGAAGTACAGCTGGCAGCAGCTGGAAGGTTCGCAGGGGCCACAGGGAAAACAGGGAATTTCAGGTACCAATGGAGCAGACGGGAAAACCAGTTATCTGCACATCAAATATAGTAATGACGGTGGGAAGACATTCACCGGGAACAGTGGTGAGGATATTGGCGCTTATATCGGAACATGCGTGGACTATGCAAAAGATGATCCTACAAGTGTCGGAATGTATAAGTGGGCGAAAATCAAAGGCGAGGCTGGAGCCAAAGGTGATAAGGGTGATACGGGTAAGGGGGTTAAATCGACATCTGTTGCATACCAGGTTTCAACTTCCGGAACAACAGTTCCAACTGGCACATGGTCTGGGTCTGTGCCATCTGCATCCGCGGGGCAGTATCTGTGGACACGTACAATCATCACTTACACTGACAACACAACATCCACGATATATAGTGTCGGCCGTATGGGAACCAATGGTGCAAATGGCACCAATGGAAAGAGTATTGGATCAGTAGTCAATTATTACCTGGCAACGGCATCTTCCAGCGGAGTTACAACGGCGACGAGTGGATGGACAACAGCTGTCCAGTCGGTGTCTGCGGCTAAGAAGTATCTTTGGAATTATGAGGTTGTGAAGTATACCGACGGAACCGTGGCGAGTACAACTATGCCTTGCGTCATTGGATCATACGGTGATCGGGGAAGTAAAGGGGATAAAGGTGATACCGGATCAACCGGAAATGGCATTAAAAGCATTACTGAGCACTATGCAGTCTCCACATCCAATTCGACTGTTCCTACATCGTGGTCATCCACCGTTCCGACAATGACAGAGAGCAATAAATATCTCTGGAACTACGAGACAATTACTTATACAAATGGGACAACTGTAGACACAACAAAACGAGTTATCGGTGTATATGGTAACAAAGGTGCTACAGGGGCTACTGGTTCACAGGGATATAGTCTTGTGGCAAATGTGGTTAGAGATGCCTTCACAGAGTCTCGGTGGACAACATATGGAACGATTAATCACGAAGAAACTTGGTCCAGCACATCTGGTATCCGTAACGGTTGCCGGATTGGTGATATGTTTGCAATCGTTGGAACTGCAACGGACACAAAAAATGCTCATGTTGCTTATTATCGGAGTAATACTGCATCTGGAGATCTGAAAGGTTTGTGTATAAGCCATACAATTATCCCAAGGGGTGCAACAGGAGCTACCGGCAGTAAGGGAGATAAGGGCGATACTGGTGCAAGTGGAAAAGGCGTTAAATCTACTGCAGTAACATATCAGGCAAGTTCGTCTGGAACTACGATCCCTACTGGAGTATGGTCAGCAACTCCTCCGGCGACAAGTGCGGACAAACCATATTTCTGGACTCGTACGATCATCACCTATACGGATAATACAACTTCAACTGCTTACAACGTTGGTAGTACACCGGAAGGAATTGTCGTCGGTGGGCGAAATTTGGCGACCAATACCAATAAAGGAACAACCGGATGGAGTTGGCCAATGCAAACTGGCGGCTATTCCAAAGAATCTGTATCCGAAACTGGGGTTAATACATGTAAGCTTACACGAGATTCGGTAAAACAATCCGGATGGTCTGTAATACAGTTTTCTTATATTGGACGCACAAAATGGGAGGCTGACACGAATTATACCGTATCCGTAGATGTCAAAGCAAGTGTTTCTACATCGATGAATCCAGACTTTAGACATAGTGACGGTTCAAACATGTTGATACAATCATGTAAAGCCGTAAACAACAAAACAGTTGCGAATGTATGGACAAAACTGGTATGGGTTGTAAAATCAGCAGCAACATTGCCTAGCGGAACTTCACAGAATACATATTTTACCGGAATGAACAGTAATGTTGGGGTCTCATATCAGTTTAAAAACCTTAAGATCGAAAAAGGCAATACGGCAACTGACTGGACTCCAGCACCTGAGGATTATGTGTCTTTTGTTGACGTGGAGTATTATCTTTCGACATCGCCGATTTCTCTTTCTGGAGGATCATGGTCGACGACAGCGCCAACATGGGTTAATGGAAAGTATATGTGGAGCCGTACGGTAACAACGGACGGAGCTGGTAACAGAACGTATTCGCCAAATCAAAATGGAGTTTGCATTGCAGGAGCACAGGGAGCAACCGGAGCCAAAGGTGACAAAGGCGATAAAGGAGACAAGGGCGACACGGGAGACACCGGCCCGCAGGGAATACAGGGAGAAAAAGGAGACAAAGGAGACCCCTTCACCTACGCCGACTTCACCGAAGAGCAGCTCGCGGCCCTCAAAGGCGACACGGGAGACACCGGAGAACAGGGGCCGAAGGGAGACACCGGCGACACAGGCCCGCAGGGGCCGAAAGGC